>Ga0209211_10002329_pt1 | contig 33064 bp, 32 predicted proteins | sample RifGroA2_FD_183992 | JGI IMG/M metagenome (GOLD analysis project Ga0209211, IMG submission 183992) | Groundwater microbial communities from Rifle, Colorado, USA - Groundwater A2 (SPAdes) (version 2) | ecosystem: Environmental > Aquatic > Deep subsurface > Groundwater | place: Rifle, Colorado... | reverse complement strand
GTCTTTGGTTCGGGAATCTTGGCTATTTATCCATGAGAAAAATTCATCGAGCTGGACCGGAACCGCCTGTGGCGGCGGCGGCCGGAAAATAACTTCGCCGTTTTGTTTGTTGCGGATAATCACCTGAACCCGGCGGAGCCGCCCCTGCTCCGGCGGGGGGAGAACTTTATGGCTGACAAGACGGTGGATTTCCCGGAGATCGGCCAGAGAATAAGGAATGAAATCGGCTTTGACCCGGCCGTAGCCGGTTTCAATGGGGACGCCCTTGGCGTCGATGAATTTCAGGACTTCTCTATAATTAAGCACCTCCTGGATATCTCTTTCTTTAGCAACCACTGAACTAAAGGAAGAGGGAAGAGGGTAAAGGGAAGAGGGCTTAAGCACAGCGTCGCTTGGTTCACCCTCTTCCTTCTTCCCTCTTCCTTCTTCCCTTATATCGTCTTCCTCAACCACCGCCTCAACCTGTTCTTTCGACAAAGGATTTCCCTCAAGGTGGGTGCCGTAGTGGACGGTGCGGACAACGGCGTCGCGGCGGAACTTGGCTTCCCAGGCCGGAACCAAGGCGGCGTTTTCGACCACTTCCCGGGCGGCCTCAATGAGAGAAACGTTCTTAAGGATAGTATTTGTTATTGTATATTTAGGAAGATACATTTATTAGAATTATCTCACACCCGCCTCCCAAGTTTTCCGAGAATTTTTGGCGTTTCTGCCACCAAATCAGCCGCGTTAAAATACGTTCCCACCCGTTTAAACAGTTCGTCGCCGGCTTGTTTGTTGACCCAACTGCCAACGGTAGCCGCGACCCAAGAATCATTTTTGCAGTAAAGAGCGGCGACTAAACCGGCCAAAACATCGCCGGTGCCGCCTTTAGTCATGCCGGGGTTGCCTGCCCGCCGAATAGCGCGCCACGAGCCGTGAACGAATAGTTCCCAAAGGCGAGTGGCAAGCGAAGGCGGGCCGCCCGGGATTTCAACGCAGCGACTGCCTTGGCAGACGGTGTCTGTCGGGCCCTTGAGTAGAATTATGCAGTTTAATACTTGGGCGAAGTGAGAAGTGAGAAGTGCGAGGCTAGATAAAGAAGTTGGAAGTAAGATTATCTTCCCATTTCTCACCTCGATATCTAGCTTCTCATTTCCAACTTCCCACTTCATTCTGTTAATCAAATTGAGAAATTCTTTTCTGTGTGGTGTCAGGATACAGCTTTCAGTAATCAACTCCGGATCCACCATTTGCAACGCCCCGCCGTCGATAACCCATTTCTTAGTCGGGTACTTTTTTAATAAAAAATCGACAATTAAAGCCGTCTCGTCGGTTCTCGTCATTCCGGGGCCGATTAATACACAATCATCCTCGTTAATATAACTTTCGATATCGGCCCAGTCCACCACGATTCCATTCCAAAATTTTTCCTTTAACCGCTTTCTAAAAATCTGGTTATTTTCATTCGCCGGAGAAGTTAAATGGACCAGATCCACAATTTTACTGGCCGCGTCCGCCGACCAAAAAATGCTGGAGTGAAACAACTTCGACCCGCCGATGACGAGAAGCTTGCCGTTTTGGCCCTTGTGGGAATTAATCGGATACCGGTATAACATGACTGATTTGGGATCGAAATTCCGGCAATCGTTTTCTGTCAATTTTTCTAAGTTCAAAGCGCAAAAATCAAAAATCAAAACCTAGTTCAAAGCGTAAAGCCAAATTAGTTTTGAGCTTTACACTTGGCTTTGATATTTGAGATTTGAGTTTTGAGCTTCTGTTAATTCTACTATTTTCGCTTCCGGATAATGGCCTTGATGAATTTCGGTGGCGGTCATAATCGTTTGCCGGCCGGCGACCAATTCTCCGACCATTTTTTCGTGGTCCGAGTCCAGTTCGGAAAAAATGTCGTCCAGAAGCAAAACCGGCGTCTCCCCGGTTTGAGTTTCGATCCATTTCGCTTCCAATAATTTTAATTGTAACACCGCCATTCTCTGCTCCCCCCGACTGCCGAAAGCGCTTAACGCCTTTGAATGGTTAGAATGGCTTAAATGGCTGGAATGGTTATAACCATTTAAACCATTGTAACCATTGTAGCCATTTTTACTATTAATATTTATTTCAAAGTCATCTCTCTGCTGCCCGGTGAAAGTGTGGCCGGCGAGAATTTCCCGGTCGCGATACTGGTCCAACCGATCCTGGTTAATAACATTAGGCAGATAACGTAGGATCAGCTCGTCATTGCGAGGAGCTCCTGAGATTGCCACGCTCCCTGCGGTCGCTCGCAATGACTGCCGGAACGAGTTCATCCATCCAATCAGATTCTGACGGCTGTTTTGAATTAAACCGCCGTGCTTGACCAGAGTCCGCTCCCAAAATTCCAAAGTCTCCTCCTTGGCTAGGCCGTCGCGGATGGCATCCAGCAACTTATTGCGGATCCGCAGGGCTTTTGTATAAGCAAGAAGCGAGCGGACGTATTCCCGGTCGGTTTGGGACAGGGCTTCGTCCAAAAACCGGCGGCGGAAAGGCGGGTCGCCGATGACGATTTCCAGCGATTCCGGCTCGAAGAGAACAGCTTTCAAGCGGCCGATGAAGTCGGCGCGGCGGCGGGGAACTTCGTCAACTTTATATATAACCGCGGCCGACCGCTTACCTGCTATTGTCCCGCCGGTCAGAGTCAGACGCAGGCCAACGCCGCCGCCGTTGTCGTCAACATTTCCAATGATATGGGCAACTTCGGCGCCGAAGCGAATCATGTTTTTGGCAGATTCGGTTCGCCAGCTGGCGCCGGCGGCCAGGCAATAAATTGCCTCCAAAATATTGGTTTTGCCGGAGGCGTTGGGGCCGATGATTAAAGTAATTTCCGGGGAAAATTCAAACTCTTGCCGCCGGTAATTCCTAAAATCCGCCAGCCGCAGATATTTAATAATCACGACTTGAAGTGTAGCACCAATAACAATTTTTAGATGATTTTCGCAAATTGCTTAACTCGATACCCGACCGGAAAGAAAGTTAAGTATCGGTTAAATTGATTGGCAAGATGGACAGAAGTAGGTAGAGCGTTGGCCGATGACGGTTTTTTGAATGACGACGTTAGTCTTACGGCAGGCGGGGCGGCGGCAGGGTTCGCCTTCGCGGTCGTAAACCCGGCGCCGGGACCAGTAATCTCCGGTTTGGCCGGAAACATGGCGATAAAGTTTGTCGTCCATCGTCGATCCGCCAGTCTCAATGGCTTCTAATAACACTTTTCTAATAGAAATGGGAAGTTTACGAAACTTCCCAAGTTGATTCTCGCCGCCTTCTTCCCTCTTCCCTCTTCCCTCTTCCCTAAATTTCGCCCACGGCGAAATCTTCGCTTCCCACAACATTTCAGAAGCATAAATGTTGCCGATGCCGGCAATTTTGGACTGGTCCAGAAGAATTTGTTTTATCGGCCGGTTTGACGACGATAGTATTTCAGCCAGAATTTCCGGGGTCAGCTGCGGGTCCAGGGCGTCTGCTCCCCGCGGCAAGACCGTTGGGTCATCGGTAATCCAGCCAAATTTCCGCTGATCGTGGAATAAAAGACAACTATTATCAGTGAAGGTAATAGCAACCCGTAAATGTTTTAATCTGGAAAGGCCAGGCCTTTGGGGAAAAGGCCTGGCCTTTTTTGATTGGTTTGATATATTTTGATCGACAAATTCCAGCCGGCCGGACATTTTAAGATGGATATAAAGATTGTCCGGTCCGGAGCCGTTGAGATCGCCACGGCCGCGCTGCGCGCGGCCTCGCGATGACGTAACAATCAATACTTTTCCCTTCCTCTCTACCGCGGTCACAGTTTTCCCAATTAAACTGCCGGGGTCGGCCCGGAAACTGCCGGGGTTTAAGACTTCAATAGATGAAATCGTCTTGCCGACGACTAAAGATTCCAATTGTCTTCTAATCGTCTCAACCTCTGGTAATTCCGGCATAGCCTTTATTTTATTTCTGTATCAATAATCTTTTTTATTTGGCTGATAAACCGTGGTTTGGAAAATTTTTGGGCGTGTTTCTGAATAGCAGAAATACTGAATACTGAATACTGAATACTGAATTGATTAATCGCTTTTTTCAGGCCTCTGATCGAGTACTCGTCAAAAAATATTCCGGTTTTGCCGTCAACGACAGTCTCCAAATAGCCGCCGCCGCGGTAGGCGATGACCGGGATGCCGGCCAGTTGGGCTTCGACGACGGTCATGCCGAAATCCTCGTCTTGGGCCGTTGCCAAAAACGCTGTGGCGCCGGCGTAAAGTTTAGCCAATTCTTCATCGCCGACGTAACCCAAAAATTCCACCTGCGGACCGGCAATTTCCCGAATTTCTCGAAACTCCGACGACCAACCCGCCGGAGAACCGACGACTTTGAGAGGCAGTTCCAGCTGGCTGCAGGCCTGAACCGCCAATTTCAACCCCTTGCCGCCGACTACTCTGGAAACAATTAAGAAATAACCTCCAGTTGAAGATGGGCTTAGAAGCCGGAAGCCGGATTTTCCAGCATCTATGCCCAGGCCCAACTTCGACGATACTTTAAATGGTAACTCTACCGGCGGGTAGACCACGGTCGCGTCTCTTCGATAAAACTTCTGAATTCTCTTACGGGTGTTCTCGGAGTTGGCGATTAAAATATCCGGCCTTTGGGCGGCGACAAAATCGTATTCCCGCAAGAAATGATTAACCAAGCGGGCGTAGAGGCGGACCGGCCAATACTTTTGCCAATCTATAGAAGTCGGGTAACCGTAAAGGTAGCGGGGCGGAGTGTGGATATAGGCGATGTGGACGGTTTCGGGGCGGGTGAGAATGCCCTTGGTGATGTACCAGCTGCAGGAAGAGATTACCAAGTCGTATCCGGTAAAATCAAAACTTTCCCAAATTAAAGGGGCTAAAAATCGCAGCGGGCTATGCAATTTAGCGGCAAACCAAGGAATTTTTTGGGCCCAACTGGGATGAAGGTCACGATGTTTAAATCTTTGGTAAGCCGGACCGGGACGGACAAAAGCGGTGTAAATCGGCGCCTCGGGAAACATTTCGGAGAGTACCAAAAGAACTCTTTCGGCTCCTCCGAATTCACCGAGATAATCATGGACTAGGGCTACGCGTAATTGTTTCATTGTTAAAACAAAACTTCTTGAACATTCTGTTCAAAACTGTCGTTGGGGAGTTTTCGGACTAAGGTTTTGAATTGAAGTTTTTCGAAAAGCTCTAGGACTTTTTGTTTGTCATACTCGTGAATTTCCATCCGGTTCCAGTCAAGCTTGATGGGGACGGCGGTGTCGATGGCGGCGAGTTTTTTTGATAATTGAGCGCTATCTTGCCCATCTGTCAGCTTCTTTATTAAGGTCGGACCTTGCCGCGGCAAGGTCCGACCTTTTAACAATCCACGATAAATATTATCAATCCCGCCAAACTCGGCTACCAGATTTCTTGCCGTCTTGTCCCCTATTCCCCTAACTCCGGGAATGTCGTCGCTCTGGTCGCCGGCCAGAGCTTTGTAGTCCGGCAGAAGCCGCGGGGAAAATCCCCAGCTATTAAAAAAATCCGGCTCTGTAACTGTTTTGGCCGGGATTTTTCCTTTGGCCGGAAGCTGGACGACTACCCTATCGCCGCGGATCAACTGCATTAAATCGCGGTCGGAAGTGAGGATAATGACAAAATGGTCAGAATGGTTGAAATGGCTAGAATGGTTAGAATTTTTAGCCATTTTAGCCGTTGTAACCGTTTTAGCCATTTTCTCTGCCGCTTGACGGCAGAGCGTCCCAATAACGTCGTCGGCCTCGAAGCCGGCGACTTCAAAACTAGGAATATTTAGGGCGGCGACAATCTGTTTGATCCGGGGAATTTGGACCAGCATGTCGTCGTCGGGCTTGACCCGGGATTGTTTGTAGCCGACAAACATTTGCTCTCTGAAAGTGGGTTTGGGCAGGTCAAAGGCGACGGCGGCGTGGCTCGGGGCCAGCTCGTTTATCGCCGTCAGCAAAATATTGGTAAAGCCGTAAACCGCGTTGGTCAATTCGCCTTTGGCAGTTGCCAACGTTTTGGGATAGGCGTGATAAGCGCGGTGAATTAAAGAATGGCCATCGATCAATAGTAACTTTTTCACCGTCTCTGATTATATCTTTTATTACTTTTATAATCTTTATCGGTTATAATGTTTTTTGGATGACCTTGCCAATTTTGCGGACCAAACGATTGCGGTCGGCGCTGATAGCGCTGGTATTTTTGACTCTGGCAATAGGGCTGGTGATTACTCCGGTGGAGAAGAAATTCGGCCGGCTGACGACGTTTCAAACCACCGGCGACGGGCTGTGGTGGGCGGTGACCACGGTGACCAGCGTCGGATACGGAGATTATTATCCGGTGACGACGCCGGGGCGGATACTGGGGGCGATTTTGGAAGTGGCCGGGGTGACGATATTTGGAATCATCATCGCCTTGGTGACGGTGGGGCTTTTCAGAAGCGAGCAGATTTTTTACTGGAAAAGAACGGTGGAACGGTTTGACCGACTGGAAAAAAAGCTTGACCAACTGGAACGAGAGCAGGGATATAGTGTTCGGGCAGGATCCAAACAACAAACTTAATGGAAAATCAAAGCTCAAATATCAAATCTCAAAGCCAAGTTAAAAACTCAAAGCCTGAAGTTAAATACCGGGCATTTTACCTAGCGTTAAATCTGATTAAATTCCTGGAGACTTTACCTAAAAAGATAGCAACAAGAATAATCATTGATCAACTGGTTCGCGCGGCTACTTCGATTGGCGCCAATATTGTTGAGGCAAAGTCGTCTTCGTCAAAAAGGGAGTTTTTGATTTTTGAACTTGGGCGGCGGCCTTCGGCCGGCCGACTAATTTCGCAAATTCTTCTCCATCAAGAGTCTCTTTCTCCACCAGGGCGGCGGCGACGCGATCCAGGGGTTTTTTCTCCCGGTTGAGAATTTCCAAAGCGGACTTATAGGCGTTATCAACCAGCCGCTTAATCTCTTCATCAATTGACTGCTGGGTTTTGTCGGAAACGCTGGAGGGTTCGTAATATCTTTGGCCGTATTCGGTGGTGTCGTACTGGTGGCCAAAGTCAATCGGCCCCAAATTGCTCATCCCTAAATAGACCACCATTTTCCGGGCCACCTGGGTAACGCGGTCAATATCGGAACTGGCGCCGCCGGTTAATTCGTTAAAAATCAATTGCTCGGCGGCCCGGCCGCCGAGCATAGCGGCCATTTTTTCCAAAAGTTCGGACCTGGTTTGGTGGACTTTATCGGTCAAGGGGGCCATTTCGGTAAACCCGAGAGCCATGCCGCGGCTGACGATGGAAATCCGGTGGACCGGATCGGTATTGACCAGATTATGGGCGACGACGGCGTGGCCGGCTTCGTGGTAAGCGGTCATTTTGCGCTCCAGGGCCGACTGGAGGCGGCGTTTTTCCGGGCCGAGTTTGACTTTGGTGGCGGCCTCTTCAATATCTTCCATGGTGATGGCGGCGGCGTTTTTGCGGGCGGCCATAATGGCGGCTTCGTTAAGCATATTTTCCAGATCGGCGCCTGAGAAGCCGACGGTGCGTTTGGCGACTTTCTCCCAGGAGAAACCATTGGTGATTGGCTTATTTTTGGCGTGGAGGAGAAGGATTTTCTGGCGCTCGTCCAGGTCGGGAAGATCAAGAATCACCCGGCGGTCGAAGCGGCCGGGGCGGATTAGGGCGGAATCCAAGACATCGGGGCGATTCGACGCGGCACAAACTACCACCTGTTCATTGGGTTCAAACCCGTCCATTTCCACCAAAATTTGATTTAAAGTCTGCTCTCTTTCGCCGTGGCCGCCGGTTAAGGCCGGGCCGCGGGCTTGGCCGATGGCGTCGATTTCGTCAATGAAAATGATTGACGGGGTGTGGGCCTTGGCGGTAGAAAACAGGTCACGAACGCGACTTGCCCCGACCCCGACCAACATTTCCATGAATTCCGACCCGGCCATCGAGTAAAACGGGACATCGGCTTCGCCCGCGATTGCCCTCGCCAAAAGCGTTTTACCCGTTCCACTGGGGCCGATGAGCAATACGCCTTTGGGAGTCCGGGCGCCGAGCTTTTGATATTTTTTGGGGTGCTTTAAGAAATCAACAATTTCTTCAACTTCCTGCTTGGCTTCCTTGAGGCCGCCGACGTCGCTGAAGCGGATATTTTGTTTGCCTTTGGTAAATAATTTGGCGTTGCTTTTGCCGAAACCGAACATCGGATCCATGCCGCCGCCGCGCATCCGCATCATCCATAAGAAGAAAAGTACCGATCCGACCAGAAATAAGCCGTTGAGGCCGATATTCATGATATCGGAACCGGCCAAACCTTTGCCGGCGACTTCGATTTGGACAGAGGCCGAATTAATTCCGTTTCGGTCCAAAACTTCAGCCAGGGATTCGCCGGCCTCCTTGCGGCTGGTCCGGATTTTCCCCTCCGGTCCTTCTGTTCCTTCTACTCCCTCTTTATAATAGAGAATCAATTCCTGATCGGAAACTTGGACCTTGTCAACTTTGCCGGCGCGGATATCTGCGACGGCTTGAGACAGGGGGATGGAAACTTGCTTGAAAGCCATGTTTCCCAAGGCGGTAAACAGGGCCGGAACGAACAATAGCATCACCAGGATCCAGACGAAAAACTTGCGGAAATTAAGATTGAATTCTTTGGTGATCCGGGCGCCGTTTTTGTCAATTTGGCCAAACCCGATCCTTAAACCGCCGGCCGGCTTTTTGCCGTTTTGCGAAACTTCCTTTTGTCCTTGGCCTTTGGCCTTATTTTCTTCCGCCACCTCCCCATTGTACCACCCACGCACCAGCCCCGCTTAGCGGGACGGTGCGGGGTGTTCGCCCTTGTGGGCTCCACTTGACAGCGGCGGCTATACGATGTATATTGATAATGTATGAATATGCACCGGACTCAACTCTATCTTGACGATGAAACCCGACGTCTGGCCTTATGGGAGGCTAGTCTTCAGGGGACAACGCTATCCGAAGTCATCCGCCGATCTGTCAGGACCTACGTTAAACAAAAACCGAAACAGAAAATGTCTAACCGCGATTTTGCCAAATGGATAGAGGAATTCAATAAAAAATACCCAACTCCCAAGAACACTCCGAAAGACTTGGGGCTGGAACACGATCATTATTTATACGGAACTCCTAAAAAATACAGCAAATGATCCTGATAGATAGCAGTTTCCTTATCTCTTACTCTTTGGATACCGACCGGAATTACGGGCCTGCCCATAAAGCGTTTATCGGCATAACCGAAGAGGAGCAGGTTATTACCGAGGATATTCTTAAAGAGATACTGACTGTTATTAGCCAACGGCGAGGGCGAAAGAGCTGCATCAAACTATATGAGCAGTTTATAAAAAAATTTAAGATAATTCAGGTAACCGGCAACCATTTTCAGGCAGGCCTAAAACTGTTTCTCAACCCCGAACTCCAAAAAAATGTGTCTTTGATTGATTGTATTTCAGCCGCGATTTGCCATGAATTGGGAATCAGGAAAATCTTAACTTTCGACGACCACTTCAAACTCCTGGGGCTGAAAGTGGTGCCGTAACTTGATTGTCCTCTTCTTAATCTTTCAGCATGACGACGAATTCTCCCGCAGTAAGAATTTGGACTCCCTTAATTTTTTCCTTCAACACCAGAATATCCCTGTCTCCGGTGATTAAATAGACAACTTTGCCACGAGCCGCGGCGACAGCTAAACCGAGTATCTGGTTATCATCGGGGTCACGGCATAGGTTAACTTCTTCCGCCTCAATTTCTTTGCCGTTCTCGCCTATCCATAGCAAAAATTCTGCCAGAGTTTTTTTATCAATGAAATATTTTTTGGTAATCCGCCGGTATCCTAAAACTCGGGTAAATTCTTCAAGCTGACGGCGGCCGTAAACTAATTGATGTTGACCGCGGATGATGAGGCGAAGAATTTTGTCGTCCGCCAGTTTTCCCGACAAAAACGCCCTAACGAGGATATTGGTATCAACGATGACTGCGGACATATTTTATGGCCGCAGCCACGTCTCTGTTTACCTCGGCCGCGGGGATATGGGCATTTTTGGCGTGAATTTCGTCTAACATTTTCTCAAATGCGGCGGCCTTTTCCTTTCGCTGGGTTCCTTTCATCCGCAGATATTCTTTATAATCAACGACCACTGCCGCCGGCCGGCTATCCCGCATGACTAATATCGGGTCGGTGAGATTATTCAGAATTTTGGCAAACCCGCGCTGAACATCGGTGGAAGTGACTGTCTGTAAATCCATATTACAATCATATTACAGTACATATTAAGCTTTGTCAAGAGGAACAAATAGGCAAATATTTTTTACTTAAGTCGTCATCCGATCGGAGAGGTATTTAAGTAATTCAGATTTATCTAATTTTGGCGCCGGAGGGAACTTTCCGGCGGGGGCTCAAAAGAACCGGAATTTCTTCTTCGTCGGGAGAGCAAACCGCCAGCATCATCCCTTGAGAAAAATTCTGGGTTTTATCGGTCTGTTTCGGGCCGATTTTCTTAGGTTCGATATTGACCACAAACGGAAACTGTTTTCCAATCAAATCTTCCGGTTTATAAAACTTCATTATGCCGGCGAAAACGGTCCTGTCCCCCATCTCGGGCCCGAAGTCAACCTTGAGTTTCATCACCCAATGGGACCACTCCGGCACCACCGCTTCGACGACCGTGCCGATTCTGATATCCAGCTTCTGAAAATCGGAAAAAGGAATTACTTGATCCATGAAAAATTATTTAAGGCCCATTTTTTGGCGGACGTCGGAGACGGTGGTTTGGGCGATGGCCCGGGCGCGGGCGGCGCCGGCGGCCAGAATCTTTTCGACTTTGGCCGGATCGGACTCAAACTCCCGGCGCCGTTTCTGAATCGGCTCGAGTTGTTTGAAAATCGCTTCAGCCAATTGAATTTTTAGTTTATTATATTGAATTCCGGCGGACTGATACTGTTTCTGGTATTGAAGTCTGGCCTGTTTTCCCTGAAACAACTCGACGAATTCCATCAAAACGGCAATCCCGGGAGACTCTTTGCCTCCGGACAAATAAAGAAACCGGTTTTGATTCCGAAATTTATTACGCGATAGCGTGGTAAATTTAGTAATAGACACGGTTTTGATTTCACCTTTGCCGCTGTCAGTGGGAACTGCGGCCAATCGGTTTCTAATTACCGCAAGGCTGTCGGTTAAGTTGATGTAGCTGCCCTCGACGCTTTTACTCATCTTTCCTTCTCCGGTCAGCGACGGGACGTAGGGGGCTTCGGTTTCAAACCGGCGCGGCTGGGGGAAATCGGTGCCGTAAATTTCATTCATTTTGCGGGCAATTTCGCGGGCGATTTCCAGGTGCGGCTCCTGGTCAATCCCGACCGGAACCGCCGAAGCTTTGTAAATTAAAATGTCGGCGGCCATCAATACCGGATAATTGAGGAGCGCCATATTTATATTATGCGGATACTGCTTTACTTTTTCTTTGAAAGTCGGCAGGTGGCTCATCCGGGCGACGGAGACGACGGTGGTGAAGTAAAACATCAGTTGGGCGTGGAGATCGGCCAGATCGGATTGGGCGAAGATAACGCTCTTTTGGGGATCAAGGCCGGCGGCCAAATAATCCATGGCCACCTCCAGCCGGTTTTGCCTTAATTCTGCCGGGAAAAACGGCGTGGTCATGGTATGCAGGTCAGCGATCATGTACAAAGTTTCGTAGTCCGGGTTTTCCTGCAGTGATAACATGCCTTTTACTGCTCCCAGATAATTCCCCAGATGCAGCCGCCCGGTAGCCCGGATTCCCGATAGAACTCGTTGTTTTGTTGACATAAGTAAGTTCATATAGTAGTATACTTTTACTAAACTCTCCTGCAAGGGCGTAAGCCGTTTGCAGGATTTTTTTATCATTTTCTAAATAATTCTATAGGAAGCTGCGATTGACGGATAATACTACGAAGGGTGCCGATGGGAATATCTTTTGAGTGAAACGGAACGGTGGTGTGGGCATTGGTTTCAAGATTGAAATATTGCCGATGGCTGCTTTTGCTGACATTAACTACGAAACCTTGCCGCAATAAAATCCGTTCAATTTCTCGTGGTTTAAGGGGAACCAGTCTGGGCATACTAGTAAGCGGCAAATTCGAAATTTCCCGGAATCGCAACTTCCGTTTGGCTCAAATAAAACTCGGACGCATCCGGTTGCGGAATTTCGGTTTCGGTTTTCACCAGGCCTTCGATATGGCAGGTAATCGCCTTGGCAGCGTTTTGTTTAGCTTGAGATACAGTTTTGCCAAAGTCGGAAATTCCCAAAGTGGGGACGTAGGCGATATAATCTTTTCCTTCTTTTTGAATGATGATGTGGTATCTCAAAAACGTGGTTTTCATCTCAAAAAATAGTATAGCACTAATATGGAGTCGACTGAATTTAATGCACGCTTTACCGCATCTTCGCTAAAAGCCATTTTTCTCCTTAATAGAAACGATTTTACTACGACGAGATTATTTGTCAAATCCGCGTAAAGTTGCTCAGAATGACGCTACACATGGTGACGATTCAGATGTTACAAAAAGCGGATAACTAAGACATTAAATTACATGGCCTTATCCGAATTCTACCCTCAAACGAGTGTCAAAAGCGGCGGCAATCCGCTTAAGAAGTTCAACCGATACATTGGTTGTCATTCTTTCCAGCCGCGAGATGACGGTTTCTGCCGTAGCCGTTGCGAAGCAGCTTGCCGGGAAAGCTGATATTTTATTTCTGACTCCTCCCAGGCTTTTTTGAAAGCGGGATCTTTCAGAGATTCTGCCAGATGGTCTTTCAGGCTATAAACTTTTCTAGACATTTGATTAATATAGCATTAATTTTTCAACTAATCCATGAGCGAACAATAGATAGAAAATTTCCCTGTCCTTCAAGATATTTTTGGGTTGACAAATTATTCATATTAAGGTATAGATTAGAAAGAAAAAATGAAATCTAAACTGCCCCGGCGCGTGACGATTATTTACAACGCTCCGTCGGATAAAAATCCGTATCCATTGGCGCCGGTGACCGACGACGATACCGCCGGGACTCCGAAAGACATTCAGAAGGCGTTGAGCCGGCGGGGAATTTCCACCAAGCTGGCGGCGATTGACACCGCGGCGGATCTAAAAAAAATCCGGTCCGCCGAGACCGATTTAATCTTTAACTGCGTTGACGACGATATCGGCAATAAGCCGGGGACGGCGCACCTGGCGCCGAAACTGGCCCAGGAGGCCCGGCTAGCGTTTACCGGCGGCACCGCCGGAAATATTTTATTGACGACTAATAAGGCGGCTACCAAGCAATATCTTTTGACTTACGGAATTCCGACGCCGGCGTTTGCGGTGATAGAGAGACCGGAATATCTGGATATTGCTTATCATTTAAGAGACAAGTTCCCGCTAATGGTCAAACCGGCGGCGACGGACGGCAGCGCCGGAGTGACCCAAAAATCCGTTGTCACCAATGAAAAAAATCTTAGGAAACAGGTAACGGAAGTGACCCGGATATTCAAACAGCCGGCGCTGGTGGAACAATATATCGCCTCACGGGAAATAAACGCGGCGATAATGGAGCGGAACGGCCGGCCGTATTTATTGCCGTTTTCGGAAATAATGTTTGAACGGGGATATGGCCAAAAATACAAAATAGTGGATTTCGCGGCCAAATGGCGGCCGAAAACAAAACAATACCGGCATACCCCGGCGATGTGTCCGGCCGAAGTGTCAAAACCGCTGGGAAGAAAACTGGCGGCTTACGCCAAAATGATTTGGAAATATCTGAATCTTCAGAGTTACGCCAGAATTGATTTTCGGATCGACGAACGGGGGAATCCGTTTGTTTTGGAAGTAAATTGCAACCCGGACATCAGCAATGATCAGAATACCGGCTTCCCGCGGGCGGCGCGGGCGGCGGGATACAATTATGACGACATGATCGCGGCGATTGTAGAAGCGGCGTGGAGAAGATATGAATAATGAAGGTACCGGAAATCAAAATCTGTTAGTCGGACAAACCGTGGCGATCCTTTACTCCGACGCCAAACGGGAATATTTCGCGACGGAAGAACATTACTTGACGGAGGTCGAAGTTTTGGTTCGAGCAAAAATTATCGCTCCGTACCTGGAAAAAATGGGGGGGGCAGTCCATCTGCTGCCGGGAAACAACGGTTTGGGAGACGCGCTGTCGAAAATACATCCGTCCTTCGTGCTAAATCTGGTGGATTCGGTCAGGGGCGACGAGACGCTGGCACCGTCGGTGCCGGGGCTATTGGAATTATTGGACTTGAACTACACCGGGTCGGGAATTTTGGGAATGTCTATAAACTACAACAAATTTCTGACAAAAAAGCTGATGGAACAGCATGGCCTGCCGGTGCCCCGGTACCAATTGATGAGTGAGCCGAACCAACCGATAAATCCCCTGCTGCGGTATCCGCTGATCAGCAAGTTAAACCATATCCACGGATCGGTGGAAATTGACCAGTCGGCGATTGCCGAAAATGAAAGGCCTTTGCGGGAACGGGTAAAAAAATTGATGGCGGTTTATAAAGACGACGTGTTAGTCGAAGAGTATATCGCCGGCCGGGAGCTGGCGGCGGTGGTGTTTGAGGGGATGAAACGGAAAGTTTATGTCGGGGAAAAGGTTTTTAATCCGGAAGCGGGCGGGCAGTATAAGATCGCCAGCTACTCGGCGGTATGGCAGGAAGACGAGATGGACCAAGCAAAATGGACGTACAATTACGCCAAGTACGAGCCGGGGGAAGCGCTGAAAGAAGATATCAAGAAATGCTACGAGGTGTTAAAAATGGAGGACTACGCCAAGTTCGATTTGCGGCTGGACCAGTCGGGCAGGTATTATTTCATTGATCCCAACGCCAATCCGGCTTTCGGGCCCAAGGAATCGTTCTGCGCTTTGGGGACGATTTTGAATCTCTACGGCATCGACTTTCCGGAAATTATAAAGCGGCTGGCGATAAATACCCTAAACGGAAGTTTGCAGTTAAATAGCAATGAAAATAATGTTTTGTGAAGTTTGCGAAACTTCACGAGAGCAATCCCGTGTGAAGTTACTTCCCGATCGGCAAAAACTCCGGATGTCTCGTCTGGAGTATTTTCTTTAAAATCCCTTTGGCCCGATAAATTTTGCCTTCGATTGAGCGTTCAGTGGTGTTAAAAATTGCGGCGATTTCCCTGATTGACAACTCCCGCCAGTAGCGGAATTGGAGCAGGCGGCGCTTGTCGTCCGGGAGTAAATTTAAACATTCTCGCAAGCTGGCCCGGAGTTCGGCCAGTTCCAGTTTTTCCAGCGGCGAGAGTTGGTCGGGGTCGGAGTAAGCCAGGTTTTCCAAAACCGGCAGAACCCAGCGGGAGTTGTCGTTGACCTGATCGCGGTAGTAATCGGCGATTTTGTTGAGGCCGATGCGGCAAATCCAGGTGAAATAACTTGATTTATGGCGGAATGTATCCCATCCCTGCCAGGCGGCGGCAATGGTGCGGCTAAAAACTTCTTGCGCAGCCTGCTGATCCCCGCCCATGCGCTTGACTAAAAATTTCATCACCGGCAAAGCCAATTTTCGATAAACTATCTCAAATGATTGATGCTGAAATAAGTACTTCCCCATCGGCCGAATGAGTATAACACTTTAAATGTCATCCCGAGCGACCCCGATGTCGCATCGGGGAAGTCGAGGGATCCAGCGAAGCGATGTCGATAGGCACGATATTAAAGAAATTAATACGCGATCGCTTAATTTATTCTTTAATTCAAGTACCAGGGGTCGGACTCGAACCGACGGCCGGAGGTTTATGATTCCTCTGCTCTGCCAACTGAGCTACCCTGGCTCTAGGGTGTATTTTACCTCAAGATGTATAATTGGGATGTTCCTTAACATGCGGGTGGGAGGTAAGTATCTCGTGAGGCTCATAATCTCACTTAACCGGGGAGCGTAACCCCGGACCCGCAACCAAATTTAGAATCCAAACAGTTTCGCCCATTTTTGCCAGTTGGGGAGATCGGCTTCGCCGAGATTAGTAATTGGTAATTGGTAATTAGTAATTTCGTTATGATTCTGCGGCAAAAGCAGGACGGTTTCGCCGGGTTTGGCCAGCAAAAGTTTGTCGCGGGCGATTTTTTCGACGTATTCGTCGGATTGAAAAAATTTCAATTGTTGTTGCAGCTCCAGTTGGCGGTCTGCCAGCTTGGCCAATTCCAGTTTGGCTTTCATCAGCCGGCGATCTTGAGCCGAAAGTTCAATCAAGCCGCGGGACAGGCCGTTGATGATGAATAAGCTGACGAGAATGACGGCGAGCTGATAAAGGCGGCGGCGCATACTTAATAGAAAGTAACACAAGTAGCACAGGTAACACAAGTAACACAGGTAACACAAGTAACACGGGTAACACGGGCAGCTGGTGATATTATCTTAGAAAGGTGACAACTCAAGTTTTAGTTAATCGCTATTTGAATTATCAGCGGCGGGATGGCAAGTCGGTCTTGACATTGTCGGCGTATGCGACTGACTTAAAACAGTTTTCCGCTTGTAAGATGGATGTCAAGCAATATCGGCAGATGCTGGCAGGTTACGCGCCGAATTCCCAGGCCCGGAAATTGACGACGGCGCGGGAATTTTTGAAATGGGCAAAAAACAAAGGATATATCAGGGAAGATTTGGCGGCAGACCTGGGCCGGCCGAAGCGGAAAACCGTGTCCGGGGCGAAGCCGGTGACGGCGTCGCAGATTGCCAGGCTAAGAAGAGCGGCGACTATTCAGGAGCGGCTGCTGGTGGAGTTGATTTTGCAGACCGGAATGAAACTTTCGCAAATATTATCTCTAAAAATGAAACATTTGAATTTACGGGAATTCAGAATTCAGAATTCAGAATTCAGAATTTTTATTCCTATAACCAAATATCTGCGGCAGGCGCTGGAGTATTATCTGGCGGCGGTGACGAGGGGACCGAGAAGTTATCTTCTGGTATCGGCCAAAACCGGCAGGCCGTATTCTGTAAGAATGGCGGGAATGATACTGGCGAAACTGGGAAAGCGGGCGGGGGTTCGGGGGGTAACTCCTCGAAATCTGCGGGCGACGTTTAGAAATGTAGGCCGGGGTGGACTCGAACCACCAAAACCTTCGAGGTATAAGCTCGACGCTCTAACCAATTGAGCTACCGGCCTAATCATATTTTACTACCTAAATACTTTTCTTTGTATATTCATCGGAAATTACATTGATTCCCGTTAAGATTTTTTCGATGTATTGCCTCCCATTGACTATCAAGTTACATGTTCCGTGACCAAAACCTTTGTAAGTTAAACCTCGGAGAGTTGTCTTTTTTACATATGGCGGCTTAAATTGACTTAATGGCAATCCAAGCTGTTTACTCCAAAAGTTTATTTCGTCTTTCTTGTCCATGTCTGCATAAAGATGTAGCCTAACGACAATTTTCTTTTTCGGCACAAGTAGAACCGAGACTAACCAAAAAAGAAAGAATTTCACAACTTTAGGATTAGTATTACTTAAACTGGCTGCGTAGGGAGTAGTTTTTGCGCCTTCACCCCAATAGAGTAGTAATCCTGCTATATAAAGTTCTTTTTTTGTTAGCGGCAATAGATAATTTTGTTCTTCCTGATAAACTTTTTTAAGCCGAGATTCTCTCTTGGCTCGCATCGTGTTTCTAAATCGTTCAATTCTCTGTTCATTAAAATCTCTCAATTCCCTAAGACGTTTTTCCGACAAGGGGTATTGTCTAAGCCACAAACTCAACGAGCTTTTACTCACTCTCAGTTCTTTCTTGATCTGTGAGTAGCTTCTACCCTCTTTCCTAAGTTTTATCGCTTTTATTCTTTCCCTAACAAGTGTATTCGACATAAGTATACGAACAGGCAAAATACTATTGAGAAAGACTAATTCAATCGTACATTAATTTACTCTTTTGTCAAGATGGCTGGGATATTCTTTTATTGACTTATATGTTATTATCGTGATTTGACATGGGATTATTTAGTGAATTGTCGAGGCGGTTTTTGGCCCCTGCCGAAGAGATCTTTTGGGGGGATAAAAGAATTGAGGCGTCTATTGGGTTTTCTCCCACTGAAGATGATTTTGGATACTCGTGGGACATAAGGCCGGCAGAGACTATGTATGGCGGTCTTATTGGGGTAGCAACGCAAGTTGTTGATGCCGCTTCGCTGCATGTCCAAAGAATTGCCCAGGCCAATTTAGGCCTAAATCTTCCGGATATCCGGTTCCGGGTTATTACCACCGGACCGGACGAAGATGGTTACGCCGGTACTCATTTTGGAACACTGAAAGGAGCAAAAAAATTAGGGCAAAAAAGGTTCGATCAAAGAATGAGAATTATCAATTAACTAAATAATCGAATTATAACTTCGCCCGCTTGGTGATCTCGGCTTCGATCTCTTCCCGGTCGCGGCCGAACTTGAGGCGGGAGAGCTGGACTATCGATTTGGCCAGCTCGGGGCTGGAGTACTTCATCTCCTGTTCGATATCGCGGGTTAAGTCCATGGAAAACGGGGTCAGCGGCTCGTTATTGAAAATAGTTTTAATGAAAACATGGTAGCGCTCGACGTTGGTAAGATCGGTTTCGGTGAAAATCGGGGTAAATTCATGCTGGAGAAAATTGGCGTCGCTGACGCCGACACGGAAAGCGATTAAACTGCCGACGTTCCCGAAAACGGCGTTTTTAACTTCGTCGTCAATCTGGCCGATAAACTGGTTGGCGACGACTAAATTTAACCGGTACTTTCGGGCTTCGGACAGAATCTGGGCAAAATCCTGGGTGGCGAAATTTTGGAATTCGTCAACATAAAGATAAAAATCTTTCCGTTGATCCATGGGCAAATCCTGGCGGCTCATGGCGGCCATTAAAATCCGGGGGACTAACAATAATCCCAAGAAAGAACTATTCTCCTCCCCTATCCGGCCCTTGGCCAGATTAATCAACAGGATTTTGCCCTGGTCCATCACTTGGCGGAAAGAAAAGCCGCTTTGGCTTTGGCCGATGATGTTGCGCATCATTTTGTCGGTGACGAAGCGGCCGAATTTACTGACGATGTAGTCGAGAACTTCGGACTTGTGGAAATCCGAAGTTTGGGCGATTTGGTCGGTCCAGTAGCGGCGGACCATGGGGTCCTGGACTTTGGGTAAAAGTTCCTGAACGAATTTGGCGTCGGTCAACACCCGAACGACTTCAATAAAAGTATTTCCCGGCTCGGACATGACGGTCAGCATGGCATTTCTAATAGCGTGTTCAAACCGGGGGCCGATAATGCCGGTTTTATGGGGATCGTAAAGCTTGTACATGAGATTAATAATGGCGGATGAGACAAAGTGTTTTTGCTCCTCGGTATTGGCTTCGAGCATGTTCATTCCCAAGGGCCTTTCGGTATCATAGGGATCGAAATAGACGACGTCTTCGGCCCGCTCGGGCGGGATAAATTTCAAAATGTCCTCGACGGCGTCGCCGTGAGGGTCAATAAACGCCAGGCCCTTGCCGGCGCGGATATCCTGAAGGGCCATGTCTTTTAGGAATTCCGATTTGCCGACGCCGGTCTTGCCGATGATGTACATATGGCGGCGGCGGTCGTCTTCCGAGAGATAAACTTTGCGCTCCAGACCGCGGTATTTGCTGGTTCCCAGATACAGTCCGGAAGTGGGAATTTCGGCCGGGGCCGGAGCCCGTTTAGCTTTCAGCCAATGAATATGGGGGGTTTCGATGGTCTTGTTGGGAAAATGAAAAATGGTGGCCAGTTCCGCGGAATTAAGAATCGAGCGGCCGCGCCACAGAGGCAGGTATTTATAAATGAAATCAATCATAAACAGTTTGCCGACGAAGACGCGGACTTTCTCAAAGCCGGAATGTTCGGAGGAAAATTGGGCGAAAGAGCCGGTGATATTTTCCAAGTGCTGCCGGGCGCGATCCATAGTGGGGGCGACGGCGACGATGCGGATAGAAGTTTCCCAACCGGGCTTCCCGATTTGGTCGCCGATGGCTTCGTAAGTTTTGGCGTCAATTGAGAATTTGGCTGCTTTGGGGTCGGCTTCCTGTTTTTTGGTTTTGGAAATATAGCCGGCGCCGGCTTCCTGCCAGCTTTTGTGGGCGGGTTCGGCCAAAACCTGGATCAGAACCGACTCACCGGCCTCCATTTTGGCCATGTTGGAAGTAATAGAGCTTAGAGGATCAGTGTTAAGTTCGCGGTAAACTTTTATTGGTTCGTAAGAAGCGCCGGATTTTTTCAGGGCGGCGAAAGCGACTTTGCCGCCAATGCTAAAAATGTTGGGCTCGGGAACTTGGGTGACGTCACCGCCGGGCCAGGCGCCGTGAATTTGCTTTTCCACCAAATCAAGCAGGTGGCGGGGGCAGGAAATATAGAAGCGGATGTCTTCTTTTTGGGCGATAATTTCCAGGGAAATATGCTCCTGGCGGACCAAGCGGTCAAAAAACCACCAGCCCTTTTTGCGGATACTGTGCAGGGCGGAGAAAACCTGATCCATGGCGTCAATTTTGACTTCATTGTCACGGGGGACGGCGACTAGTAAGGTGACAAACTGCAATGATTCCGGCTCACTGCCCCGGTGCTTGTACCACTGGAGGGCAATGTAGGCGGAAACCGCCAGCAAAATTAGGCCAAGAATGACTAGACCAAAAACAGAGGCCCAAAATTGGAGAAGAATGACGGTGTTACCGAGAGGCATGAGAGTAGTGTACTACAAATAGGAACTCAAAACTCAAAGTGCAAAAATCAAAGCCAAGCGCAAAGTTCAAAGTCGCCACCTCTTCATTTTCATTAGTTTTTGAGCTTTAAACTTGGTTTTGCGCTTTGATCTTTGAGGTTTGCACTAACTTTCCCGATATGCTGCTCTTCCTGGAAATATCAAAATTATCCGCTTCACCCATTCATACAGCCATCTCCAGGAGGAAGAAACCGGCTGCTGGGGGCCGGCGGTGAAGTCGCCGCGGGTCAGTGGCAAAACAATGTTGGGCTGTTGAGAAGCAGAGGGTTCGATGATGACCGGCCGGCCTTCGTGAGTTCCAACTTCAATCGGCCCGGGGAGTTCGATTTCGCCGCGGACGACGCGCTCGACGTGCTCGGCCAATTCCGGGCTGATTTCCGGAGATTCAGGGATGACCTCGATCTCCCCTGTTTCTTTTCCGGCTTCCAAACCCAGGCCTGGCTTCCCTGTTTCTACCTCGGGACGGCCGGAAATAGGTTGTGGGTTGTGAGTTGTGGGTTGTGGGTTTGGGGTAAGGGTGAGGGTGGGAACCGATGGCGGTGGGATCGGCGGCGAAACTGGCGCGGACGGGGGCACCGGGGGCAGGGAGGAATCCATATTAAGAAGATGTTAGCACATTGCAGGCTCTACGGCAGAAGATGGAAGTTTGCGAAATTTCCAAATTTTCTGCACGAAGTTAAAACCGTCTGGTAGATATTGCCTGGCGATTCAACGCGGTATCGAAACCGGCTGGCCGGAAATAGGGGCAGGTTCCATAAACTCATCGAGGACCCGTTTCAGCGCGGCTTCAAACATCAAATACTCGGCGCAGCCGCTCGATTATCGCTGGTGTTGTTTCACCGCTCAACAGCGCTAACCCCAAGGCGGCTTTCGTCAAGTCCGGCGTAACTTCGATCTTGCCACTTTCTTCTTGCTCCAAAAGGCCTGTGGCAGCGAGGGCTAAATTTCCTTGGACCCATCCGTTAAGATCGTCGACCGTTATTTCTGGCTGTAAATTAATATTTGCAAGCATAGCTGCCGCTGCTTCGTCAGTTCCTTGAAACCCAAGTTCTTTAAGTTTGTCGACCAAGTTTAAAGCCGGTAAAACTATTTCGCCGCTTCCAGTTGTTGCTCCCATCTTTTTTTTCACCTCCTCTCGTCCTCATGGGCAGATAAATTAATGAGTGGATTACAGCACTTGAGAAGGCAAAAGTCAAATTTTTTCGATGACTTACTATAACTCTGCGCGACCGCGGAAAGATATGGACAATGAATAAATTTGTTAACATACATATTGTGATTATGAAGAAAAAACATCAGAGTGATTTAAAACTGTTGCGGAGTTCGATAATTAAGTACAAACAACCGTTTACTCCGGTAGAAATGAAGGATTGGATGGCCGGCAATTTGAATTGCCGGCTAATTTCCGGCGACCGGAAAATCCGCGGCTGCCGCGAAGTCAAAACCGTCTGGTAATTGCAAAAGTCAAGTTTTACTTTCTTTTCTGCCTTTCTCCCGTTGCCCGGTCGGTGATGCGGTCGGCCCAAAGAACCAGAACAGCCGATCCAACATTCCGGCGATAAACATTCAGGTAAAATCATAGCATGACACAAAAATGGGCGGCGGCGATTTTAATTTTGGCGGGGATAGTTGCTTATGGAAATACAGCCAAAAATGGGCTATTTTGGGATGATGACGAGTTCATTACCAAAAACGCTTATGTCAAATCATTCGGGTACATCGGGCAGTGGTTTACCAGGCCGCTGACTTACGGGGCCGGAGTGATGAGCAATTATTATCGGCCTTTGTTACTAGCGAGTTTTGCGGTGGATTACAAACTCTGGGGGGCGTGGCCGGCGGGATACCATCTGGAAAACATGCTGTGGCACACACTCGCCGGAATTCTGCTGTTTATTTTCCTTCTAACGTTGTTTTCTAAAAAGGACAGTCCTTGCGACGCAAGGACTGTCCTTAATATAGCTTTTGCCACGGCGTTATTATGGTTGGTCCACCCGGTTCACGTCGAGGCGGTGGCGTACGCCAACTCACGAGGGGATTCGATGGCGGCGGTATTCATTTTGCTGACACTAATTTTGTGGATGAAAAAACGGTTTTGGGCCAGCGCCGCGACATTCTTGGCCGCTTTGCTGTCAAAAGAATTCGCGATTGTGACGCCGGGATTGATTGCGCTTATAGAATTTATGAAGGCCTGGCCTTCCAGCGGAAGGCCAGGCCTTTTCAAGCTTTCTGTCGGCTTCGCTCCACACCTTATCATTACTGTAGTTTATCTTCTGCTGCGGCTGACAGTTCTGAATTTCCAAAACACGCTGAACTTCTACGGAGTTGACTTGACGAAAGCCGATCAAACTCAGCCGCTGGTCCAATACGCCACTTCCCTGCCGGTGCGGCTTTTGACATTTCTAAAAGTTTTACCAATTTACGCCAAGATTTTGGTCTGGCCGGATGATTTGCATATGGAGAGGACAGTGGAGATTCCAGCCACAATTTTAGATCCAAGCATTCTATTTTCACTTAGTTTCATCTCAATACTAGCTGGCTTTTTCGGATGGACCCTAATTTTCTCAAAGAGAAAATTAGCTGGTACATCCGAACCCCGAAGTCACGCTCTTCGCGAGCACCCCGCCAGCAGCTGCGCAGCTGTGGGCGGGTGGCGCGAAGGAAGTGTACTTTGGGGCTTTGCCGTCGGCTGGTTCTTTATCTCCATTCTCCCTGTCTCCGGCATCATTCCCATCTCCCAAATTCTGGCCGAGCACTTTTTATATTTACCGAGCATGGGATTTTTTGTAATTCTCTCTTTGGTTATTGTTTACTTGGCTTCTTTGTCATTTCGAGCGGAGCGAAGCGGAGTCGAGAAATCTAGCGAAGCGATTTTGAACAGAATGATCTTTTTTATAGTTATAATTTTGACCGCTCCGCTTCTCCTGAAAACCATCCGCCAAAACCGGATTTGGCGGGATCCGATCACTTTTTATGAATATACTTTATCTCGCGCCGAGCCGACGGCGAGAGTTTATAACAACTTAGCAATGGCTTATGCCGACCAAGACGAACATCAAAAAGCAATTAACAATTATCAATTAGCAATCGGGCTGGGCGACGTTTATCCCAACCCACATTACAATCTGGGAAACACGTACCGCGACATGGGGGAGGGAGAAAAAGCCGAACTGGAGTATAAAAGAGCGCTGCAGATCGATCCGAACTTCCACTTCGCCCGCCTCACGCTGGGGCAGATGTATCTTGATAAGGGAAAAATTGAAGAAGCAATCAAACTCGTCTGTCCGGTCTTTCCTACTCAACCGCTGTGCCTATAAATATAGTGTAAAGTATCAGATACTTTACACATATCCTAATTTACTCAATGTTTCCCGGTGATTGAAGCCGATATTTTGGGGGAGTTTTTGGAAGAAGCGGATTTCGGCGGTGTCGCCGGCTGGTTCTGGAAAGGCCAGGCCTTTTCCAGAAAGGCCAGGCCTTTTTTGATCTAATTTGATATGGCAGCGATATACCAGATCTACGACATGCCCTCGGGGGTCGCCGGCAATATCGTCAAAAGCGCCGGCCAAACTGATGTTTCCCTTTTCTATCTCTTTCTCTATCTCAATTCCCAACTCTTCTTTGGCAACCCGCTTGACGCAAGCCATCAGCGCCTCGCCTTTCAAAACAAAACTCCCCGGCAGATGCCAACTGCCGGCAAACGGCGGCTTCTGGCGTTTAGTCAACAAAATCGCAGCGTCGGCGCTAACAACCAATAAGTTTACTGCCGGTCTGGGGGCAAACTGAAAACTTTTAAGAAAAAGTTTATATGGCAATTTTTTCGGAATCATATATTCAATAATCCAACCCCAATATTGCCTTTTTGCCTCTGTCAAACGGATGTTTGACATTTTTCATTTCGGTGACCAGGTCGGCGAGGGCGATTAATTCCGGCGGGGCGCGGCGGCCGGTGAGGATTATGTGAGTCGGGCCTCTTTGGCTAATTAGGCGGGTTAAGCTAATTTGGCTAATTAATTTGTCGTTGACGGCGTTGAGGACTTCGTCGAGAATCAATAAAAATAATTGCTGATTGTTAATTGCTGATTGCTGATTGACCGATAGTAAATCTTTGGCTAAATTTAACGCGGCTTTGGCTGCCCGACCGTGCTGTTTCGGCGTTGCATGATCGGTGGGCAATTTGTAAAATCCCTGTCCCATAGGGTAAATCTCAAAATTTCCGGTTGGTTTTTTTGTTCGTTTGTTCGTTTGTTCGTTTGTTCGTTTTAGCATCAGCGGCAGATTGTGCTCCCCAATTTTCCAGCGGCGCTCCTTGTACCACTGGACCATCGCCACCCGTTTCCCCTGCCCCACCGCCCGCATCGCCATCCCTAGCGCCGCAGAGGTTTTCCCTTTTCCATCGCCGGTAAAAATGTAAATCAGACCCTGACTATTCTTTATTTTCATCGCCGCAGCCGCAGATAGTATATCACCTGCCGATGAGGGCGCCGACGAGAAAGGCGGCGGCCGTGAATGGCTTCGTGAGAGTTTAATTCTTGCATAATAACCGCATAATTATTGCATGAGTTGGTGACTGAAGAATTCAAAGCGAACATCGAGAATAACCGCATTGCCGGCACAGCGAGCAGCCTTCGGTTTCTTCCATTATTGAACCGCATTTCGGGCAGTGGCCGTCGACTGATTCTTCAATAATTTGCTGGCGTTCATATTTGTAGGCGCGCTGGGAGAGAGGAGTGATGGCCATTTGGGATTGCATCAGGCGTTGAGATTGTTGATTGTTAATTGTTAAATTGTTAAATTGCTGATTGCCTTTCTTATTATCCGCAGCAGCGGAAGATTTTAGTATTTGATTTTCTCGCGACCCATCGCGATATACCGTAATCCCCTTACAGCCGAGTTTCCAGGCCAGAAGATAGGCTGCTTCGACGTCTGTGACGGCGGCGCTACGGGAAAAGTTGATGGTTTTGCTGACGGCGTTGTCGGTGAATTTTTGGAAAGCGGCTTGCATTTTGACGTGCCAGTCGGGAGAGATTTCATGAGCGGTACGAAAAATAGTTGCTAGTGCCTGGTGCCTGGTGCCTGGCATCTTTCGCTTTGCTTCATCATAATATTTATTGGTATATTTCAGCCCTTGTTTTTCGACGACGTTTTTGGTGTATTCCAGGGCGAAATAGGGTTCTATCCCCGACGAGCAGTCGGCGATCATAGAGATTGTTCCGGTCGGGGCGATGGTGGTAACGGCGACATTTCTGACTTTCCGGACTCTTCCAAAGGGATTATTTTTAGAATTAAAATACGACTCTTTCCAGAGCGGAAATTCCGCCTTTTCTTTGGATAATTTTTCACTCTCGTCCCAGCTGATTTGTTGAATAAATTTCATGGTCGATTCCGCCAGTTTAACTCCTTCATCGCTGTCATACCTTACGCCTAATTTGGCAAGCATATCCGCCCATCCCATCACCCCAAGACCGATGCGGCGGAGTTTGTGGGCCATGTTTTCAATTTGAGGAATCGGATAAGTCGAGGCGTCAATGCCATCATCAAGAAATCGAACGGCGGTACGAATAATGAATTCTAGGCGAGACCAGTTTATATTTTCTGATAAGGTCGGACCTTTGGAGATTTTCCACCACGGTTGAATCACAAATTTGGAAAGATTGATGCTTCCCAAATTACAAACGTCGAAGGGAAACAGAGGTTGCTCACCACACACATTTGTTGCATCTATCCGCCATTTTTTGATTAACGGATTATATTTATTTATGGTATCCAGATAAATCATCCCCGGGTCGCCGGTGGCATGAGCCAGCGTTATGATTTCATTCCACAAAGATCGGGCGGGAATTTTTTGAACCGTCGAACGGTTGCGGGGATTGATTAGTCCCCAATCGGCGCCTTTCTCTACCGCCCGCATGAATTTGTCGAATGCGCCGACGCTGATATTGAAGTTGCTGACTTCGCCGTCGACGGATTTAGCCCGGATAAATTCGAAAATATCCGGGTGGTCGACGTTCAGAATCCCCATATTGGCGCCGCGGTGTTCGCCGCCTTGCATCACGACTTCGGTCTCGGCGTCGAAGGCTTTCATGAAATTTATCGGGCCGGAGGCTAAACCGCCGGATTTGACGACGTCGCCGCGGGGGCGGAGATGAGAAAAGTTATACCCGACACCTCCTCCGAGTTGATGAATCCGGGCCGCCCAGCCGACTGCCTGAAAAATTTCCTCGATAGAATCTTCAACCGGCAGGACGAAACAGTTGGCCAATGAGCCATTGTGTTTATTGCCGGCGCCGCGGAAATAACACCCGGCGGGAGTAAATTCGAACGAAGTCATAATTTCAAGATAGCGATCGCGCCAATATTTTCTGGATATTTTAAGGTCCGACCTTGGCGTACCTGCCCAGCCGGCAGGCGGGCGCCAAGGTCGGACCTTTTCAGACGCTGCGACCGCTGTCGCGACTCTGCTAAATGCCTGCTTGGGAGTCTCAATCACATTCCCGTCTTTATCTTTCCATAGATATCGCTTCGCCATGGCGGCGTAAGCATTTTCGCTCATTCCCAAATTGTCGTCTAAGGCCGAAGGACGAAGGCCGCCATGCCTGCCGGCAGGCAGGAAGGACGAAGGCAATCTGGCGGCAGACCGGCGATTTCGATACAGGATGTAAGCTCTGGCCGCATCTTGATGACCGGCGGCCAACAACGTCTGTTCGACCACATCTTGAATTTCCTCGACTTTCCATTGGTGAGCGCCGTTTGATTTAATCAGGATTTGCTCGACAATTTCGGTGAGGCGATTCGCCTCTCTCCAATCTCGGCTTTTCCTGTCCAGTTTGTCTTCCGGAACAGTCAGGCCGGCCGCTTGCTGGGAAATTGTTAATTGCTGATTGCTGATTGTTAATTGCCTAACTTTTTGGACCGCAAACAGCGACTTCCAGATAGCAATGGCAATATTTTCCAGATTGTAGGGAACTTTCCGGCCGTCGCGCTTGGTGATGGTTGACAATTTAGTATTACTCATGAGATAATACCTTCCGGTCGAGAGGCAACTCTCGCCCATCAAAAGAGGACCTTTTCCGTCTTGACTTTTTCCGTAATTCTGCTATAGTTTGATTTGCAGCCGGGGCTGAGCGCCGATTCGCTGGTGAAAGTCCAGTGTTTAAGCGCCCACCGGCTATTTTATTGGCTTGATTCCAAATTTCTACAGCGGTCAACTTCTTACCCATCTTGAGTTTTTTCTTAAAAACTTTATAAGCGACATCGTGCGCGCGAGAACTTTTGCCTACCAAAACCCATTCCAAACCGACATCTTTATCAGCCAGTTGATTGACTATCTTTTCAATTATTTTAGTGTGTCCCGGATATTCTATGTCTACACAGATTCTACCCTGGCGAGTTAATTTCTTTACCAGGAAATGTAGTACCGCTGCGAAGACTGCGTCTACAAATAACTGTGGTTTACCCAAGATGCGAAAGTTTTCCTGAAGCCGCCGTTTGTCTTTGGCCGATAGAATAACAGCCGTGTCGTTTTCGTTGACAGCGGCCAAAACCGTATCTTTGGCGGTGTCTTCGATTTTGCCGGATTGGTCAATAAAGTATGTCATAGCGGTCTAGTCTGCCTGTCTTCGCGCTTGAGAATATTAGTAATCATTAAAACATTAAAACACGAGAACATTAAAACAAATGTTTTTATGTTTTCATGAAATTTTGCCTAGACCGCGCATTTTGACCAGCCGCAGCTGTGGCAGGTGACGCAGCCGTTTTCGGAGATGACGGCGGCGGCGCATTCGGGACAGACGGCGGCAGGACCGGAGCCCGGGCGGAGGGCAACTAGATTCAGAACCTGATCTTTCTTGGAGCCGTCTCGATAAATAGTAATCCCTTTACAGCCGAGTTTCCAGGCGAGGAGATAGGCCTTTTCGACGTCGGCGACAGTGGCGCCGTGGGGGAAGTTAATGGTCTTGCTGATACTATTATCAAAATGTTTCTGCCAGGCGGCCTGAATTTTAACGTGCCAGTCGGGGGCGATGTCATGAGTGGTGACGAAGACTTTATAGAACCAGTCGGGAAGGCCCTTGACGGAGTTTAGTCCGTATTCGGCGATATGATTCAGAAGGAGAGAATGGCTAGAATGGCTAGAATGGCTAGAAGAATTAATAATCAAGGTTTGGTTTTTTTTAACCATTTCAACCATTTTAGCCATTTGCAGCCATTTTTTTAGTTCTTCTTCGAATACCGGATCGATCATGTATAGTTCCTCAGTCGGCCGGTTTTTGCGGTCGCCTTCGAAGAAAGTTTTTCTTTTGGTCACCAAAGAGAAAATCGGCTCGATGCCGGAGGTGGTGTCGGCGAGCATGGCGGTAGTTCCGGTGGGGGCGATCATGGTGGTGGCGCAGTTTCTCATCGGATGCAAGCCAGCATAAATACTCCGGTCCCAATTGGGGAAACTGCCGCGAACTTCGGCCAGCCGCCGACTCTCGTCTTGAGCCGTTTGGCGAATAAATTTGGCTAATTTTTCCGCCAATTCCACCGCCTGACTGGAGTTGTACGGAATTCTTAATTTAACTAACATATTGGAAAATCCCATCACGCCCAATCCGATGCGGCGATTGCCGTTTTTGACCATCTGCTCGATTTCGGGAATGGCATAAGTATTGACCTCGATCATGTCGTCGAGAAAGCGGACGCCGAGGCGAACCGACTTTTCCAGGTCGTCCCAGTCTACTTTATAGTTACAAGTTACAAGTGACAAGTTACAAGTTTTTCCATCCTGACTTGTTACTTGCTCCTTGTGACTTGTTACTTCTTTCAGGTGGTTCTGCAAACAAATACTGGTCAGATTGCAGCTTTCATAAGGCAGGAGCGGTAATTCACCGCAGGGATTTGTCGCCTCCATTCTTCCAATTTGGGGGGTAGGATTATCGCGATTAACAGTATCCAAAAACATTAAGCCCGGGTCGCCGGTGAGGTGAGCATGGTCAACGATCATTTGGAATAATTTTCGGGCTTTTATTCTTCTGACCGTTTCCCCGGTTCGCGGATTAACCAAATTCCACATCTTGCCGGCGGCCACCGCCTTCATAAACTCGTCGGTGACGCCGACAGAGATGTTAAAGTTTTTAATCGTCCCGTCTTCGTCTTTCAGGCGAATGAAGTCCTCGATGTCCGGGTGGTCGGCGTTTAAAATGCCGATATTAGCTCCCCGGCGTTTGGCGCCCTGGAGAATTTTTGACAGGGCGGCGGAATAGGCGGCCAAAAAATCCACCGGACCACTGGCGGCGCCGGGCACGTTTTTGACCTTATCGCCTCTTGGCCTGATGTGAGAAAAATTAAATCCGGTGCCGCCGTTATTTTTGTGGACGACGGCGGCGTCACCCAAGGTTTTGAAAATCGACTGAATGTTGTCCTGCACGGGCAGGACGAAACAACTGGACAGCTGGCCGGTGCCGCCGGGATTGCCGGCTTCAAACATGGCTTTGCCGGCGGAGACGAATTTGAAATTCACCATCCGCTGGTAAAAGGCGGCGGCAATCTCGGCAACTTTCCCGTTTCCGCCATTCCAATTAACTTCGGATTTGGCCATATGTTTAGCAACCCGCCACAGCATCTCGCCCGGAGTTTCGATGACTTTGCCGGACATATCGGTCCTTAGGTAACGTTTTTCGGCAATCTTCAGGGCTGTTTTTGATAATTTGGGTTCAAGAATTTTCATAATTAGTATTAGTGCAAAAATCAAAGATCAAAAATCAAAGTCAAACTTAAAGTTCAAAACTGTTTTCGTTTTGAGATTTAAACTTGGTTTTGATCTTTGCGCTTTGATCTTTGAGCTTGCTATACCGCGCACTTGCTCCAGCCACACTCCTGACAGGTGGCGCAGCCGTCCATCAAGGTTAATTCTCCCCGGCATTCGGGGCAGATTTCGGATAATGGATGATGGATGATGGATGATGGATAATCAATTCGTCCGCCGACGTTGAGCACTTGCTCCTTCCGGCAGCCGTCGCGGTAAACGGTGATGCCTTTACAGCCGGTTTCGTAGGCCAAAAGGTAGGCGTTTTTAATATCTTCGACGGTGGCGCTATTGGGGAGGTTAATGGTTTTGCTGACGGCGGAATCGGTATATTTTTGCCAAGCGGCCTGCATTTTGATATGCCAATCGTAGGGAATTTCCATCGACACCCTGAAGATGTCTTTTATCGATTGCGGCAACTCCTTAATTCCTTGACAGGATCCTGTTTCAGATATTTTTTTCAGAACACTCGGAAAACTCGGAGTACCAGACAAATCAGAATGTCGGAGAGTCAGAGAGCCAGAACTTCTGACCTTCCGATTTTCTGATTGTCTGACATTCCGGCTCTCCGAGTGTTCTGAGTTTTCTGAAAATGCCTTTAACATCTGATTGAAATCCTGATTGATTTCCACTAGGCTCGTCTTCCCCAAATCCAAAATATTTTCTCTCCGAAACGCCAGGGCAAATAGCGGCTCTATTCCGCTGCTGCAGCCGGCGATGATGCTGATGGTACCGGTGGGGGCGACGGTGTTGACGGTGGAATTTCGCATATGGGAAAAGCCGTGCTTTTTCCAAATACTGTCCTTAAACGCCGGAAATGAACCCCGTTTTTTTGCCAGATCGACCGAAGCGGCCCGGGCGGCGGTTTGAATAAATTTGGCGACTTTCTCGGCCAGTTTTAGGGCTTCGCCGGAGTCGTAACGGATTCCCAATTTAATCAGCATATCCGCCCAGCCCATGACGCCGACGCCGATTTTTCTGGTGGTCAGGGCCATTTCTTTGAGCTTTGGGATAGGATAGTCGCACAGGTCAATGACATTGTCCTGAAAATGAACCCCTAACCGGACGACTTCCTCTAATCGTTTCCAATCTACGCGGTCTAATACTGAATTCTGAATACTGAATTCTGAATGATCGAGCGAGGACTGTTTTTGTCTTTTATTCAGTATTCGGTATTCAGTATTCGGTATTCTCTTAACGAATCTCCCCAGATTGATATTCCCCAGATTGCATGATTCATACGGCAAAAGCGGCTGCTCCGCGCAGGGATTGGTCGCCTCATATTTTCCCAGTTGCGGAGTCGGGCAATTCCTATTCATCTGGTCCAGGAATACTAAACCGGGATCGCCGACTTTCCAGGCGTATTCCGCGATGGAATTCCATAAATCCATCACATCAACATCCTTTTCCGTCAATCCGTCATTGGGATGAAATAAATGAATTTTCCCCCTGCCGGCTTTGACTTTTTTCATGAACTCATCAGTTGAGCCAACGCTGATATTAAAATGATATAAAGACGACGGATCTTCCTTAGTCTTAATAAACTCTTCAATATCCGGATGATCGACTCTCAATACTCCCATTAAAGCCGGCCGCCTGGTTGAGGCCTCGGAAATAGTCGCGGCCGAAAAATTAAACAACCGCAAAAATGAAACCGCCCCCGAACTGATGCCGCCGGTCGACTCCACCAAAGAACCCCGCGGCCTTAAATTGGTCAAGGGAATTCCAATTCCGCCGCCGGTCCTTAATATCAAAGCGGCATTGCGCAATTGGTCATAAATATCCTCTAATGAATCTGACAATGACAAGACGTAACAAGCCGAAAATTGCTTGTGTTTCCGGCCGGCGTTCAAGAGGACCGAGCCGGAGAGATACTCCAAAGACACAAATGCTTGGTAAAAATCATTTTCCGTTTTTTTTAAATCGGCGGAAGAGGCGCCGTAATTTTTATCGGCAGAGGCAATTAATTTTGCCACCCGGCGGAACATCCGGTCCGGGGTTTCGCCGGGCAAAAGATAGCCGCGCTTATTGAGAACCATTAAAGCGTTGTCGGATAGAGTTGGCATATTATTTTTAGAAAACTCAGAAAACTCTGATAGCCAGATTGTCAGAAAATCAGAAAGTCAGACGGCCAGATACCACTCCGGCGATCCGATATTCAGAGCTTCTGACATTCCGGTTCTCCGAGTATTCCGAGTGTTCTGAACTTCTCCGCCCCACGTCGCTCTTGGCGCTTTGTGGGGCGGGACAAAGGCCTCACCGGTACAAGCCGACTGTATGAAATCACCACTAAACCGTCAACTGGCAATATGTGTATCGGAGGGTATCACCACTAAGGCGTGAACCCGATTCCTTCAAAAACTTCATTAAATGAAAGCGGGAGTTAATAATCTGTGAACGATTTAGACAATTTTTACTTCTTCCAAAGGTTTAATTTCTTATAAGTAAATCTAGCACGGGCGGATCCTTCGACTGCGCTCGGGACGAGTTTTGCGGCGGCAGGGACAGG
>Ga0209211_10002326_pt1 | contig 33079 bp, 20 predicted proteins | sample RifGroA2_FD_183992 | JGI IMG/M metagenome (GOLD analysis project Ga0209211, IMG submission 183992) | Groundwater microbial communities from Rifle, Colorado, USA - Groundwater A2 (SPAdes) (version 2) | ecosystem: Environmental > Aquatic > Deep subsurface > Groundwater | place: Rifle, Colorado... | reverse complement strand
AACTGCAGTTGCCGAGAACCCAACTGGTATTGTATATATCGGGGCAAGGACTACAAGTCTTGTTTGGAGCGGACTTCTTGATGATGTCCGTATTTACAACTACGCCCGCACGCCCGATGAAATCCGCTTGGACTATAACGCTGGGTTGGCGGCGTATTTCGGGCTGTCAGATAAACAATGTAAAGACGATCCGGCTTCTTGTATGACCAATGGCTTGGTAGGTTATTGGAATATGGAAGAAGGGTCGGGCACGACTGCCCACGATACTTCCAATTATGCCAATAATGGAGTTTTAACTGGCCCTATCTGGACTAAGGGCAAAGTAGGCTCGGCTTTGAGTTTCGACGGCTCGAATGATTATGTGGATGCGGGGAATGGGGCGAGTTTGAATATTTACAGTGCGATTACCTACGAGACATGGTTTAAAACATCTTCACTAACTGCGCAAGACCCTTGGATTAGAGGTCATTATAACAGAGCAATCATTTATGGTGCCACAACAAAATATTTTGCGTCGGGGCTTTATATCGGTGGAGTATCAATATCAGTTAGTTCAGACCCTATTCAGGTAGTTGACGGCATGTGGCATCATTCGGTGGTGACTTACGATGGCTCTGCAATGAGGCTTTTTATTGATGGCATACAAAGATCGTCTACGCCAGCTTCGGGCAGTATTTCTTATCCTGATGGCGAATCACGTTCTTTCTTAATTGGTACATATCAAGATAAAGCTCAAGAGTTTTTCAATGGTCTCATCGACGAAGTGCGCGTTTACAATCGCGCTCTTTCTGCCGAGGAAATCCGTTACCACTACAACCGCGGGGGACCGGTCGCCCAGTGGAAGATGGATGAGGGTGAAGGGAGAACGGCGTACGATTCCACAGACAACAACAACGATGGCACTCTCCAGCTTGCCCCGGCAGGCAATACAGCCACCAGCTCCGCCTGGGTCGCCGGCAAATACGGCGGAGCTTTGAGCTTTGACGGGGTGAACGATTATGTGGATATTGAAGATAACTCAACCCTTGATCTTTCAACAGAATTTACGCTTTCAGCCTGGATTTATCCCGACACTACAGACGGCAACCGCGCTATTATCCGCAAAGACAGCGCCTATGTTTTGTATTATTCAACAGCTTTAGATTTTTATAACTGGGCAGACAGTACCAGACTTTCGTGCAATAAGGCAAACGCTCCCGCAGTCACCTGGACGTATGTCACGGCTGTATGGGATGGATCAAAAAAACGTATTTATACGAACGGAGTGGAATGTACGAGCGAAAATTCGGTTAATTTTTCCACCAGTAATAACGATTTATCCATCGGCGCTCAATCTGACGGCGCTGGAATGTTCTTCGACGGCCTTATCGATGACGTGCGTGTTTACAACTACGCCCGTACTCCCGATGAAATCCGTTTAGATTACAACGCGGGGTTTGCGGCGAAGTTTGGCTATACGGTCGCCGGTTGCCAAAAAGACCCGGGCTCCTGTATGACCGAAGGATTGGTTGGCTACTGGCCTTTTGAGGAAGGTTCAGGCACCATTGCTCACGACAGCTCTAATTATACAAACACTGGAACTTTAACTTCAGGCCCCAGCTGGACTAAAGGCAAAGTCGGCTCGGCCTTGAGCTTTGACGGGAGCGATGATTATGTGAATGCTGGGAGCGGAAGCAGTTTGGATATTACCGGTGCAATTACGGTTGAAGCGTGGGTAAAATCTACTGGCACCATAGGTGCGGATTATCCGCTTATCGCCGGCAAACGAACAGGATACTTGGGTTATGGTCTGCACTTACAAGCCAATATAAACCCAAACTTCTGGATTGGAGATGGCGCTGACTGGCAAGGAGCTACAACGGGTGCTATTCCGTCAAATGAATGGCATCATATCGTTGGCACTTATGATGGTAGCAATGTGATTAAAATATATGTGGATGGTGTTGAAAAAAGCACAGCTTCACAACAATCATTAGCTTCTTCCGGAACACAGAACTTGGAGATTGGGTGGGAAACATCTAGTGGAAATAGAAAATTTAACGGCGCCATCGACGAAGTCCGCATCTACAACCGGGCTTTGTCGGCTGAAGAAATCCGCTATCACTACAACAAAGGGGGACCTGTGGCCCAGTGGAAATTCGACGAAGGAGAAGGCAGAACTGCTTATGACTCTACTGATAATAATAACGACGGTACGATGTATTACATGTCTACATCTACCAACGGTGGTTGGGCTGAGGGCAAATACGGTTCGGCTCTAAGCCTTGATGGGGTGGATGATTATGTAAATGCGGGGAGCGGGGCGAGCCTGGATGATTTAACAGAATTTACTTGGGGATCCTGGATAAAATTAGACACATTGTCGCCAAGTTTGCAAAAGATTATAGACAAGAGCACTAAAAGAAATAGAATAAATTCTACGGGTGCCTTGCAGATGGATATCACAAAGAGTACCACTCAGGCAAGCTCGGTTACCTCAGCTGGCGTGATAACGACAGGGCGGTGGTATTATACGGTTTTTACCTATAGTGATTCAGGAGATAAGAAGGTGCGAATTTACGTAAACGGCATCGAACAAAGCTATACAACGCAGACGGAGGGCGCGGGAACGCTGTCCACAGATGCTGCTAATAATTTACTTATAGGCACAGACAGTTTGTGGTTTTTGAAGGGTCTTGTCGATGATGTCCGAATCTATAATTACGTTCGGACGACGGGGCAGATACAGCAGGATTACAACGCAGGGCTTTCTACTCATTTCAAGTAACTAAAATGATTGAGGTCCTAAAATGATTGAGGTCCGACCTCCCCCTTAATTTTTGGGGAGGTCGGACCTCACGACATCGCAGGAAATCAAAAAGTCCTGGGATTGCCAAGACTTTCTGACGTGGACCCGGCGAGATTTGCACTCGCTTCATCAGGTACCAACACTGATATGCTACTTTATACACCACAGGCCCGAGTCCACGGATTTATTATAACAGAAAAGGCCCCTTTTGAGGACCTTTCCGTGGTACCCGATTTAGTCCGTGGTATACGAACTTATCAGTGTCTAACGCAATTATAGCAAATCAAGGGGTGATGTCAAGGGCGGGGCTTTCTGCTCATTTCAAATAATGGTATAATAAATTAGCAACTAATTAATAAATAAAAACTATGCAAAACTTTTTCGACCGCATCATCAAGATAAGTCTATATTTACTTGTATTCTTAACGCCGCTATTCTTCTTGCCTTTCAGTTTTGAGGCGTTTGAATATAATAAGCAGTTTTTACTGCTCTTTTTGGTTTCTTTGGCGTTTTTCGCGTGGCTGGCCAAGATGGTTGTAGTTGATAAGGAAATAAGATTTAAGCGCTCGCCCTTGGATATCTTCGTTCTGGCTTTTATGGGAGTCGCCATCTTATCGGCCATCTTTTCGGTAGATAAAACATCAAGCTTGTACGGTTTTTACGGGCGGTTTTCCAACGGGTTAATCGGGCTTTTGTCTTTGGGCGTGTTTTATTTCTTGATTACCAACAACGTCCGATCTGGGGAGGTTCGACCTCCCAAGGAGGTCGAACCTCCAAACATCACGATTAGCGGGCTTTTGAAAACGCTTTCCTGGTCAGTCTTTGTTGCGGTTCTGTTTTCTTATTTGGCTATCTTCGGTGTTTTTGCGAAACTGGCTGGTCTTCTTTTCTTGCCCAAGATGATGGCGTTGCGGATTTTTAATCCGACGGCTGCTTCGCTTGAAGGATTAAGTATCTTTTTGGCAGTAAGCATGGTTTTTTTGGTAGGTAAAATGTTAACATCGGCCAAAACCGGCAGGATTACTTACTTGCTTTTGGCAGCCATTTTGGGTTTGTTAATCATCATTGGTTTTACGCCGGCCTGGCTGATCGTCTTAATAACCTTTGCCTTGTTCGTGGGTTTAAGTTTATGGAAAAAAGTGTTTCGGGATAATGTTAATCGTCTTTTGATCCCGATATTTTTAATTATCGTGGCGGCGGCCTGTATTGTTTCGCAGCCCCAGGCGTTGATTTTCGGCGAAGGATCAAACGTGGCGAATTTAATGAAAGAGCAGGTTTTAGACCAAAAAACTTCTTGGCAAATAGGTTTCGGGGGAGCTACGGACAGCGTTAAAAGCAGTTTTTTGGGCTCGGGCATCGGCACTTTTAATTACGACTTTGCCAAAGAAAAACCGTTGTCAATCAACTCAAGCTGGCTATGGCAAATTAGATTTGACCGATCAGGGGTTCATTTGGCTGAAATCTTAGGAACTTTAGGCTTTTTGGGAATTTTAAGCTATTTGGCTTTAATCGCCATCTTCTTTATGGCCAGCTACTTTTTCTTGCGGCAAAAGTCGCAAGCCCTGCTTTTATTGATGGTTTTTTCCGCACTCGTCGCGGGGCAGTTCGTTTATTATCAAAACACGACCTTAGCGTTTTTGTTTTGGTTAATCTTGGGTTTATCGGTTATTGCTTGGCAAAAACCGATTAAAGAAAAAGTAATCTCTTTCAAGAATTTTCCCGAATTAAGTTTGGTGTTTTCGACGATTGTTATTTTAGTGGGCGTGGGAGTTTTAGCGCTTTACTTTTTCAACGTTAAGACCTATTTAGCCGATGTGAATTATGCCAATGCCCAGAAGTTAAATTTAAGCAACGAAAGAACGGTGTTGTTGGAAAAAGCAGTCAGACTCAATCCGAGCTCTCCCCAGTACCGGGCGGTTTTAGCGAGAGCCTATTTGAACGATGTTTTAAACGAACAGGATGCTTCTCGCATTCAGTTATTGGTGGCCACCGCCATCAATCAGGCAAGAGTGGCGACCGAACTTGCTCCTAAGCAAGTTGCCATGTGGGAAACCCTAGGCATGATTTATCGGGAAATTAAAGCCGTGGCTACGGGCGCCAATGAGTGGGGGATAAAGTCTTTCCAGGAGGCCATTGCGCTTGATCCGCAGAACCCCGTAGCTTATACCGAGTTGGGCAAACTTTACATTGCCTCTGATGAAATTGGCAAGGCTCGAGAGGAATTTGCGAAAGCCATTGCAGTCAAAGCTGATTATACTGATGCCTTAATTCAACAAGCTTTGCTTTTTGAAAAGGAGGGAGATAAGGCGAATGCTTTAAAAGAAATGGAAGAGTTAGCCGTAGATTTTCCTTTAAGCTCAGAAATTCTTTTCCAGCTGGGCCGGCTTTATTTCAACAACAATCAGATTACCGAGGCGATTAATCAATTCAAAAGAGTGGTGATTTTGGTGCCTGACCATTCCAACGCCCATTATTCTCTGGGAGTGGCTTACGCAGCTCAAGGCAAGAAATCTTTAGCTATCGAAGAGTTCCAAAAAGTTTTGGAATTGAATCCGGCCAACCAGGACGTGCAAAAAAAGATCGACCAGCTCCGATAACTATTTTAGGAGGTCGGACCTCCCCCAAAATTACGGGGGAGGTCCGACCTCACGACATCGTAGTCCTTGACATATCTTTGGATCCGAGTATAATCAAATTATCTGCGTTTTTAAATACTCGCTTGACTCTTTCTTTTGATTAAAATATATTAATAAAATTGACCCTAAAAAAGTGAGGCCTTAGGGTTTTTTTAAGTTGAATTTATCATCATATATATGAAATTCAAACACTTCGGCAAATCAGGAGTTACCTTGCCCCTCCCTTATTTATTAAAAGTCCAAACAGATTCTTGGGACAGGTTTTGGGCGCGCGATTTAAAGGAGCTTTTCCTGGAAGTCTCGCCCATTAGGGATTACACCGGCAAGGAATTAGAGATTTGGTTCACTGATTACAAGCTGGATAATCCGAAATATAAAAATGACCTTGAAGCGAAGATTAACAACGATTCTTACGAGGTTTCTTTAAGAGTTAAAACAAAGCTTGTCAATCTCAAAACTAAAGAGATTAAAGAGCAAGAAGTCTTTTTAGCTGATTTCCCCCTAATGACCGAGCGGGGCACTTTTATCGTTAATGGCGTAGAGAGGGTCGCCATCGCTCAATTAATCAGATCGCCCGGAGCTTTTATCACCGCTAAAACCGTCGGGGGCAAGAATTATTTCGGCGCGAAAATCATCCCCAATAGGGGGGCTTGGCTCGAGTTTGAATCGGAGCCCTCGGGTTTTATCGGAGTTAAAATCGACCGTAAAAGAAAAGTGGCAGCCACTACGCTTTTGCGGGCTTTTGGCGTAGAAACTTTTGATAAAGAGTTGCGGGCAACCTTAGAAAAAGATACGGCCAAGACTCAAGCCGAAGCTGTGGTGGAAATTTATCGCCGATTAAGACCCGGAGATTTGGCTACCTCCGACAGCGCCCAGGAACTGGTGAATAATATGTTCTTTAATTTCGAGCGCTACGACTTGTCGAAAGTCGGCCGCTGGAAAACTTGGCAGCGACTGCCGGAATTAGCCAAAAATCGCAACAAAAAGGGCGGCAAAGAAGAAGAGGTTACTATTAAAGACAGGGTCTTGAAACCCGAAGATATTATCGCTGTTATCAGGGAAATTATTAAACTCAACAATACTCCCGGAGCCAAACCCGATGAAATTGATCACTTGGGCAACCGCAGAGTCAGGCGCTTAAATGAGTTGATGCAAAACAGAATGAGGGTAGGCATGATGAGAATGGAAAGAATCATCAAAGACAGAATGTCAACGCTGGATGTTTTCACTTTGAGTCCTAGCCAATTAATCAATCCGAGGCCGGTCATGGCGGTGGTCAAAGAGTTTTTCACCTCAAGCCAAATGTCCCAGTTTATGGACAATGAAAATCCTTTGGCCGAACTTGAACATAAAAGACGGTTGTCAGCTACAGGGCCGGGCGGGTTGACCAGAGAAAGAGCCGGTTTTGAAGTGAGGGATGTTCAGCCTTCGCACTACGGCCGAATTTGCCCGATTCAAACTCCGGAAGGCCCCAACATCGGCTTGGTCGGCCACTTGGCGGGTTACGCCACCATCAATTCTTACGGCTTTGTGGAGACCCCTTATTTTAAAGTGGCAAACGGTAAAGTAACTAAGGAACTTCATTATATGTCCGCTTACGAAGAAGAGAAATACAATATTGCTCACGGCGGCGTGCCGATTGATGATCGCGGCAAAATTATTCCAACAAGGGTGGCGGCCCGAACTAAGGGAGAGCCCGGTCTCGTTGATCGCGACAAGATTGATTTTATCGATGTGGCCGCCGAGCAATTCATTTCAATGGGTACTTCATTGGTGCCGTTTTTGCGCAACGACGATGCCAACCGCGCTTTGATGGGTTCTAATATGCAGCGCCAGGCCGTGCCCTTAATCAAACCGCAGATGCCTTTTGTTTTGACGGGCTCTGAAGAAAAAGTGGCCCGAGATTCAGGCCAGGAAGTTATCGCCCAAGAACCCGGGACGGTAATGGAGGTTGATGCGGAACATGTTAAGGTCAACAGCCGCAATTATCCTTTAAAAACTTTTATCAGGACTAACCAATATACTTGTTTCCATCAAAAGCCGATTGTCAATCGCGGCCAAACCGTGAAAAAAGGCGATATTTTGGCTGACGGGGGAGCGATTGACCGGGGGCACTTGGCTTTGGGCCGCAATGTTTTGGTCGCTTTTATGCCGTTTCGAGGCAGAAATTTTGAAGATGCGATCGTTGTTTCCGATAAATTAGTCAAAGAGGATTATTACACCTCGATTCATTTGGAAAACTTTACCTGCGATGTGAGAGAAACGAAACTGGGGCCCGAACAGACCACGGCCGATATTCCCAATATCGGCGAAGATAAATTAAAAGATTTGGACGAAGAAGGTATTGTCAGAATTGGCGCGGAAGTTGGCCCCAATGATATTTTGGTCGGCAAAATTTCGCCCAAAGGCGAGCAGGATTTAACGGCCGAAGAAAGATTATTGAGAGCTATTTTCGGTGAAAAAGCGCGCGAAGTCAAAGACTCTTCTTTAACTATGGAGCACGGCAAAAAAGGCCGGGTTGTCGGAGTGAGGGTTTTTGCGAGGGATCTTGGTCATAAATTGGAGCCGGGGATTATCAAGAGAATCCAGGTTGAAGTGGCCCAATTGAGAAAAATCAACGCGGGCGATAAATTAGCGGGCCGCCACGGTAATAAAGGAATCGTTTCTAAAGTTTTACCGCAAGAAGAGATGCCCTTCATGGCCGATGGTACGGCGATTGATATTATCATCAATCCTTTATCAGTGGCTTCGCGTATGAATATCGGGCAAATCTTGGAAACTCATTTGGGTTTTGCCGCTGAAAAATTGGGCTACACCGCGATTTCGCCGGCTTTATCGGGAGCGACCGAAGAAGATATCAAAACGGAATTGAAAGCAGCTGGTTTCCCCGAAGACGGCAAGGTTATCTTAACTGACGGCCGAACCGGACTGCCATTCCCTGAAAAAATCACCGTGGGCCAAATTTACATGATGAAACTGATTCATATGGTGGAAGATAAAATCCATATGAGAAGCACGGGGCCTTATTCTTTAATCACCCAGCAGCCGTTGGGCGGCAAAGCGCAATTTGGCGGCCAAAGATTCGGCGAAATGGAAGTTTGGGCTTTGGAAGGCTATGGAGCGGCTTATACTTTGCAGGAAATGCTGACCATCAAGTCCGATGATGTGCCGGGCCGAGCCGCAACCTACGAGGCGATCCTGAAAGGGGATAAAATCAGAAATCCGGGAGTGCCCGCCTCCTTTAATTTGCTTGTCAACGAATTAAAATCATTATGTTTAGCCGTCGAAGTAAAAGAAAAAATTATTAAAGACGAATAAAAATACAAATACACAGATGCAAATACACAGGTGTCACCTGTGTAACTGTGTAATTACACAGGTGACACCTGTGCAACTAATATGCGAGTTATAGATTTAGAATCAATCAGAATAAAACTGGCCTCGCCCGAAGATATTTTGGGTTGGTCGCACGGCGAGGTAACTAAGCCCGAAACCATTAATTATCGAACTCAAAAATCGGAAAAAGACGGGTTGTTTTGCGAAAGGATTTTTGGGCCGACTAAAGACTACGAATGCTATTGCGGCAAATACCGCAAAATCCGCTATAAAGGCATTGTTTGCGACAAATGCGGAGTCGAAGTGACCAAAGCCGGCGTGCGCCGGGAAAGACTGGGCCACATTGCCCTGTCTGCGCCTTGCTCCCACATTTGGTTTTTAAGAGGAGTGCCTTCGAGAATGGGTATGATTTTGGATATTCCGATGGGGCAGTTAGAACGAGTGATTTATTTCGCTTCTTATATTATCACCAAGGTTTTCGAAGAGGCGAGAAAAAATGCGTTGTCAGAAATCGAAAAAGAGTATAAGCAAAAATCAAAAAATGACGCGAAGTCCAAAGATTTAAAAACGGCCAGGGACAGGGCTCGTGAAGAATTGAATAGTTTAAAGCCTTTGAAAGTTATTTCGGAGTTGGAATACCATAATCTTTCTTTGAAATACGGCGAGGTTTTTGAAGCCGGCACCGGTTCGGAAACCCTTAGGAAAATATTTCAGGAAGTCGACCTTAAAAAAATTATCAAAACGCTTCAAGAAGCAATACCTGAAGCCGCGCCGATTATTCGCCGGAAATTATTGAGAAGACTGAGAGTTTTAAAAGCGATGTTAAGAGCTCATATTGATCCGGCGTGGATGTTTTTGACCGTTTTGCCGGTTTTGCCTCCTGATTTGAGGCCGATGGTGCAACTGGACGGGGGCAGGTACGCCTCTTCGGACTTGAACGATCTTTATCGCAGAGTCATTAACCGCAATAATCGTTTAAAATATCTTTTGGAAATTCACGCTCCGGACGTCATCGTCAGAAACGAAAAAAGAATGCTGCAGGAAGCGGTTGACGCTTTAATCGATAACGGCATGAGAAAGGGCCAGGTGACGACGGCCACCACCGGCGGCAAACGCCTTTTGAAATCTTTAGCTGACATTCTTAAGGGGAAACAAGGCCGATTTAGACAGAACCTTTTGGGGAAGCGTGTTGATTATTCCGGCCGGTCAGTCATTGTCGTTGGTCCCGACTTGAGACTGCATCAATGCGGCCTGCCCAAGAAAATGGCTTTAGAGCTTTTCAAGCCTTTTGTGATTAAAAAGATTTTAGATCAAGAGCTGGCTTATAACGTCAGGGGAGCGTCAAGATTAATCGAATCAGCCCCTGCCGAAGTCTGGGCCATTTTGGAAGATATCGTTAAAGATAAGGCCGTGATTTTAAATCGGGCCCCGACTCTTCACCGCTTGGGCATCCAGGCCTTTCAGCCGGTTTTAATCGAAGGAGAAGCGTTAAGCTTGCATCCGTTGGTATGTAAAGCTTTTAACGCTGACTTTGACGGCGACCAGATGGCTGTCCACGTGCCGTTGTCGGACGAGGCCCAGAAAGAAGCCAAAGAAATTATGCTTTCCAGCCTGAATATGTTAAAACCCGCGACCGGCGCTCCGATTATCGCTCCGGTGAGGGACATTGTGCTGGGCTGCCACTGGATTACGAGAATCAAGCCCGGCGGAGCGGGCGAGGGTAAAATTTTTGGCTCCAAAAACGAAGCTATTTTAGCGGCTGACACCGGTATTATTGATTTGCGAGCGCTCATTAAAGTCAGAGTCGAAAGTAAATTCGTGGAAACGACCGTCGGCAAGATATTGTTTAACAATACTTTGCCCAAGGACTGCGCTTTTGAGGTTTCAGAAATGGATGCGAAAACCCTGGAAAAGCTAACGGCGAAAATGATCGAGGTTTACGATAAAGATACGGTTGAAGAGGCTTTGGATAAAATCAAAAAATTAGGCTTTGAATATTCCACAATTTCGGGCATTACCTGGGGCATGGACGACTTGGTCGTGCCGCCCGAAAAAGCAAAGCTTCTTGAGGACGCCGATCAGGCCATTGAAGTGATCGATTCCCATTACAAGAAAGGGCTTTTGTCCAAAGAGGAAAAGACCGATAAGGCCATCGAGGTTTGGCAGAAGACCAAAGCGGAAATCGAAAAATTGGTGGTAAAAGCTTTGCCGCCTTTGGGTTCGGTTATCAATATTATTAATTCTGGAGCCAGGGGCACTTGGTCCCAAATTGTTCAGATGTCGGGCATGAAGGGGTTAGTTACCAATCCGGCCGGCGAGATTTTGGAATTGCCGGTAAGGTCTTCTTTCAAAGAAGGTTTTGACGTTTTGGAATACTTTATTTCCACTCACGGCGCGAGAAAAGGCACTGCGGATACGGCCTTGAGAACTTCGGCTGCCGGCTACCTGACAAGAAGGCTGGTTGATGTAGCTCACGACATGGTGATTAGGGATGAAGATTGCCGCGACGAAGAAGGGATTACGCTTGCTAAACAAGACAGCAAGGATTTAGGCCAGAGTTTCTTCTTTAAGATTATTGGTCGCACGATTTTGGAAAGCATCAAAGGAGTTTGCAAAAAAGGCGATCTCATCGACTGGCAGATAGCCAATGCTATTATGGACAGCGATCTTCAAAAACTTCAAGTCCGTTCGCCTTTAAGCTGCAAGACCATCGGCGGTATTTGCCAAAAATGTTACGGTTGGGATTTGGGCCACAATAAACTCGTTCAAATGGGTCAGGCGGTCGGCATCGTTGCCGCCCAAGCTATCGGCGAGCCGGGCACCCAGTTAACCATGAGAACTTTTCACACTGGAGGCGTGGCCGAAGGCGGCGATATCACCCAAGGCTTGCCCAGAGTTGAAGAAGTTTTTGAAGCCAGAGTGCCGGCCGGCAAAGCAATGATTTCCCAAGTTAACGGCCAGGTCTTAGAAATTACGCCCGAACGAGTTATGAAAATCAAGATCGAGGATATGAAAGAGAAGTCCAAGAAAGGCAAAGATGGCCTGCCTGCCGGTAGGCAGGGTAAAAAGATTGACGAGATTGAATATCAAATTCCGCCCAAGCGCGCTATTTGGGTGGAACCGGGCCAGGCAATTAAAAAAGGCCAGCAGCTTTGCGAAGGCAATCTTGACCTAAAAGAGCTCTTTAGGGCTACGGGCGTAGAGGCTACCCAGCGTTATATCGTTAAAGAAATTCAGCATATTTACGTCTCTCAAGGGGCGATTATCCACGATAAGCACGTCGAGGTGATTATCAGGCAAATGTTTTCCAGAGTTAGGATCAGGGACGCCGGCCAAACCCAATTTAACACCGGCGAGATATTGGAAATCGGCAAGGTTGTTGAAGAAAATGAAAAAATGAAAAAAGAAGCTAAAAAGCCGGCGACTTTCTCGCCCACGCTCCTGGGCATCTCCAAAGTGGCTTTGACTACCGACAGCTTCTTGTCAGCCGCCAGCTTCCAAGAAACTTCCAGGGTTTTGATTAAAGCGGCCATTGAAGGCAGGGAAGATCATTTGAGAGGCTTGAAAGAGAACGTGATTATCGGCAAGCTCATTCCAGCCGGCACCGGTTTTAAGAGACATCTCCAAAAATAATTTCTCAACAGCTAAGAGCAAAAACGAGTGAGGTCGGACCTCACTCGTTTTTGTTTTGCCCGGAGTATCAAGGTGTGGTAGAATAATATAAATATGGCGAAAAGGAAAAAGGTAAAAAATAACAACGGCAAGAGGAAGAGACTTGAAGAAAAAAAGCCGAGCAGGTTTGCGTTGCCCGATCAGACCAAGCGCCTGATTCTGCTTGTTTTAATGTGCTTATCTGCTGTTATCATCGTTTTGTCATTTTTTGACTTGGCGGGAACAGGCGGGGAGTATTTCAAAAATGTCGCTAATTTCCTTTTAGGCAAAACGGTCTTTATTTTACCGTTATTTTTAATCGCTGGGGGATTTGCTTTTTTCAAGTTGCGCTATAGAAACAGTTGGCCTGTTATTTTAGCAATCTCTCTTTTGGTTTTAGGCACGAGCGCTATTTTTGAGTCTTTAGAGCAAGGGGTCAGCAGGGGCGGCTGGGTGGGATATCTAATTAGTCTGCCGTTTTTGAAAGCTTTCGGCCTCTTGGCTACGCAAATTATTTTCACCTCCATTGTGCTAATTGGCGCTGTTATTATTTGGCAATTTTTACAAAAACCTAAACAACCCTTAGCCAGAATTCCTGCCGGCGAAGAAGCTGATTCCGGTTTAATGAAAAAGATTTTCGGGCCCAAATTTAAAGTTAAATCAATCGAAGCTCAATCAGGAATTGTCTCCGTGCCAGCTCCGCCCCTGGAGATTAAACCGGTTCCTAAGAGCCAGGAATTCAAAACTAAGCCCCAGGAATCATTTGCCAATAAAGATTATCATTTGCCGACAACTGATTTATTGGAGTCGGACAAGGGGGTGCCCTCGGCCGGCGACATCAAAATTAATTCCACGATCATTAAAAGAACTTTACAGAATTTTGATATCCAGGTCGAAATGTCCGAGGTTAATATCGGACCGACGGTTACGCAGTATACGCTAAAGCCGGCCGAAGGAGTGAAGCTCTCCAAGATTACTACTTTAAATAATGATTTATCTTTGGCTTTAGCGAGTCATCCTTTGAGAATTGAAGCGCCCATCCCGGGGAGACCGCTCGTCGGTATTGAGGTGCCTAATAAAGTCAGAACTGTGGTGAGATTAAGAAATTTAATCGAGCATCAAAATTTCCAAAATGCCTCCTCTCCCCTAACCTTGAGCTTAGGCAGGGATGTCGCGGGCAATCCGATGTTTGCGGACTTGGCGCGCATGCCGCATCTTTTGGTGGCCGGCGCCACCGGCACAGGTAAAACCATTTGTTTAAACAGCATTATCGCGAGCTTGCTCTATCAGTGTTCGCCGGATATTTTAAGGCTTATTTTAATTGATCCCAAAAGAGTGGAGTTTCCCGTTTACAATGAATTGCCGCACTTATTGACCCCGGTTATCTGCGATTCTCAGAAGGCGGTCAATGCTTTTCGGTGGCTGATTACGGAAATGGAGCGGAGATTTGATGTTTTGTCGCAAGAACACGCCCGGGATATTTCAAGCTTCAATGAGTTGGTGGTGAAAGACGGCAGAGAGCCTTTGCCTTATATTGTTTTAGTCGTTGATGAATTAGCCGATTTAATGATGGCGCGCGGCCGGGATGTTGAGGCGAGCGTAGTCCGGCTGGCTCAAATGTCCCGAGCCGTAGGGATACACTTAATTTTAGCCACCCAGCGGCCTTCGGTTGAGGTCATTACCGGTTTAATCAAAGCCAATATTACTTCCCGGATTACTTTCCAGGTGGCTTCCCAGGTTGATTCCAGGACCATTTTGGACTCTTCGGGAGCAGAAAAATTACTGGGCGCCGGTGATATGCTTTTCGTTTCAGCCGAAATTGCTAAGCCCCGCAGAATTCAAGCGGCTTATGTGTCCGACAAGGAAGTTAAAAAAATAGCCAAGTTCATCAAAATCCAAAATCCCGTCATGGCGGAGGAAACTCCTGCCTTGGAGATTGCCGAGAACCTGGAAAAAACCCTGGAACAAAATCTGGAAACTGATTTTATGTCCGGCGACGAAGATCCTCTTTACGAAGAAGCCAAGAAATTGGTCATTGAGGCTAAAAAAGCTTCAGCTTCTCTTTTACAGCGAAGATTAAGAGTGGGCTATGCGCGAGCCGCCCGATTAATTGATATTTTGGAAAACAGGGGGGTTGTGGGGCCAGGGGAAGGAGCCAAACCTCGCGAGATTTTGGTTTCAAACCCTATCGTTGCCCAGCTGGCAGAGGCGCCTTTGGCTGAAGATGCGCCGGGCGAGGAAAAAGAAACCGACGGCTGGCAAAAGATATAAACGAAAATTTACGATTTACGAAATCCCATCATATATGTTGGATTTATATGTTGGATTTCGTAAATCCGCACATAAAAATATGATCAAGAAGAAAAAAATCGAAGAATCAAAAAGCCAAGACGCCGACCTTCAAGAAGCGATTGATGAAATCAAGCAGCGTTTCGGCGAAGGCGCAATTATGAAGTTAAAAGACGTCAGGGCTGTTGATGTTGACGTGATTCCGACCGGCTCTATTTCTTTAGATCTTGCCTTAGGGGTTAAGGGCCTGCCTCGAGGACGCGTTGTTGAGATTTTCGGGGCAGAATCTACCGGCAAATCCACTTTGGCGCTGCATATTTTAGCCGAAGCTCAAAAGAAAGGGGGAGCCGGAGCTTTTATTGACGCCGAGCACGCCATGGATCCCGATTACGCCAAAAAGATCGGGGTTGATACCGACGAACTTCTAATTTCCCAGCCTGATTCAGGCGAACAAGCCCTGCAAATCGTGGAAACCTTGATCAGGTCGGGCAAGGTTGACGTAATTGTGATTGATTCGGTGGCGGCTTTGACTCCCAAGGCGGAAATTGCCGGAGAAATCGGCGACCAACACATCGGCCTTCAGGCCAGATTAATGTCGGCCACTTTAAGAAGACTGGCCAGCATCGTTTCACAGACCAAGACTCTGGTGATTTTTTTGAACCAAACCAGAATGAAAATTGGGGTAATGTGGGGCTCTCCGATAACGACGCCAGGTGGTTTGGCCTTGAAATTCTATTCTTCAGTCAGGGTTGAATTGAAAAGAATCGCCCAGATTAAACAAGGGGAAGAGATTACCGGCTCCAGAATCCGGGCGAAAATCGTCAAAAATAAAGTGGCAGCCCCTTTCAAGACCGCCGAGTTCGATATTTTCTACAACGAGGGCATTTCTTATATTGCCGATCTTTTAAACACCGCCTTAAAGCTTGAGCTAATAAAAAAAGCCGGCAGTTGGCTTCAATACGAAGATACAAAATTAGGACAGGGGATGGAAGGTTCCAAGAAGTTCCTGAAGGAAAACCCGCTCGTCCTTAAAAAGTTAAAAGAGGCAGTCCTAAATGCCGAGCCTGCTTAATGGCATTAGCTAGTTTGCGCTGGTGTTTTGAACAAACGCCAGTTCTTTTTTTTGACCTGATTTTACCCAAACCGGAAACGAAATGGCGGATGATTTTTACATCCTTAAAATCGATTGCCTCCACATTTTTTTTACAAAAATAACACTCCATAGAAATCAGCGAATATCGAATTCGTTACGAATTTACGAATTCGTATATTCGCGATAAATTAGTTATTCGTTGATTAGAACGGAATATCTTTAACGTCAATTTCTCCTTCGTCTTTCGGCTCGACCGTTGGTTCTTCCTCGATAATGGGTATTTCTTCCCGTCCCGCCTCGGCGGGACGAGGCTCGCCTCCTTCAGAGGCGGCTTTTTGCAATCTTGGGCCTAGTTGTAAAGTTTGGGCGATAATTTCAGTTCGATATTTTTTAACACCCGAGGCGTCCTGCCAAGATCTGGTTCTTAATCTGCCTTCGATCATGGCCAGAGATCCTTTAGTCAGGAATCGAGAAGCGATTTCGGCCAATTTCCCCCAAACAACGATAGTGTGGTATTCAACCTCCTGTTGCTTTTGATGAGTATTTTTATCGATCCAAATCCTATTGGTCGCCATGCGGAAATTGCCGACAGGCTGACCCGAAGGAGTGCTTCTTAATTCCGGGTCGGCAGTGAGATTGCCGATCAGGATGACTTTATTGAGATTCATATTAATCTTTTAAAATTTCGTCGAGTTTTTTCTCAATTTCTTGCAATTCGACCTTTGGCTTGCCTGCTTCTTTTTCTGTTTTTTTAGCGAACTCCGCCTTTCTAGAGAATTCTTCCCTTCGCAGGTTTCTCGCCTTGAACTTGACCGGTTTTTTGTTCAAAACAAGATATCTTTGGATTTGCGCTTCTTGCTTGAGTTTTTCTTCAATTTCTTTGATTTTCTCGGGCTCCGCGTTGAAGTCCATCGTAGTCAAAAAACCATTTGAATGCTGGCTAATCGAGGGCATTTCTAGGCAAGAAACCACCCTTTCTGAGAGGGTTTTTTGCTCGTCTGCGGAAAGTCCCGGCAAGGGCAGATAGGTTAATTCGTAAAGTTTCATACGTTTATGATATACTAGGATAATATGAAAGTCAATCCAGAAATTTTTAGAGCATACGATATTCGAGGAATCTATCCGGAAATGCTTAACGAAGAAGCAGCCTATTTAATTGGTCGAGCGTTTGTCAAATTCTTAAAAAAGCAAAGACCAACCGTGGTAGTCGGCAAAGATGCTCGTTTATCTACTCCAAAAATCTCTTCGCATTTAATTAAGGGGATTACCGACCAAGGAGGAAATGTTGTTGATATCGGGCTTTCAATCACCCCGATGCTTTATTTTGCCGCCGCCCATTTTAAATATGATGGTGGAATAAATGTTACTGCTTCCCATAATCCTCCCCAATACAATGGACTGAAGTTAGTCAGAGAGAAAACGATTCCTATTAGCGGAGATAGCGGGATGGAGGAGATCAAAGAGATGGTCTTAAGAGGAAGATTTAAGGATGCTGAAAAAGGCAGAGCGATTAAAAAAAATGTTTCGGAGGAATATATCAAGTTTAATTTGAAAGATCATAATTTGAAGATGATAAAACCTCTTAAAGTTGTTGTTGATACGGCTAATGCCGTGCCAGGATTGGTTGTTAAAGAATTTTTTAAAAAAACAAATTGTAAAATTGACCATCTTTTCGCTGATTTAGACGGCAATTTCCCAAATCATCTTCCCAGCCCCCACGAAGAAAAGAACTTAGGGGCAATTAAAAGAGAAGTGCTAAAGAAAAAAGCAGATTTAGGCATAGCTTTTGATGGAGACGGCGACAGGATTATTTTCGTAGACGAGAAAGGGGAGATAATCCCAGGAGATTTTATAACCGCTCTAATGGCAGAATTAATTTTAAAAGAGAATCCTGGAGAGAAAGTGCTTTGCGACGTGCGCTCTAGCAATATAATAAGAGAGGCGGTGAAGATGGCCGGGGGGAGGGTTGTGATAGGCAGGATAGGCCACTCTTTCATAAAAGAAAGAATGAGAAAAGAGAACATTATCTTCCAGGGAGAGTTGAACGGTCATTATTATTTAAGATCTCATTATTTTTCCGAAGCTCCTTTTTTTGTAATTTTAAAAATTATTGAAGAAGTATCAAAAACGGGGAAGAAAATCTCAGAATTAGTTAAGGATTTCGCTGTCTATTATCATTCTGGTGAAATAAACTTCAAAATAAACGACAAAAAAGGAGCCCTTAAGGCTCTTGAGGATAAATTTAAAGACGGTAAAATTTTAAAGATAGACGGGTTAAGAATTGATTTTGAAGATTGGTGGTTTAATGTCCGTCCCTCTAACACTGAGCCGCTTTTGCGGCTGGTTCTCGAAGCCAAAACAAAAAAACTTTTAGCAGAAAAAAAAGAAGAGCTTTTGGCTCTTCTTAACCCAGGGCAGTAATTGCCCGTTGAACTCAATTCTTGAGTTCAACCCCAGGGCGACGCGGTCGCCCGCTGTTCGGTTAATTAGTAGAACAAAAGAAATACACAGGTGACACCTGTGTATTTCTTTTATCTTTGATATAATTAATTTAATATGCCGACAAAACATCCTAAATTTGTTACTGGCGAGCTTTACCATGTTTTTAATAGGGGGGTAGAAAAAAGAGAAATTTTTCTGCAGACTTCGGATTTTTTCCGTTTCATTTTTTGTCTTTATGAATTGAACGAGAAAGGATTAATAAAAATGAGAGATCGAATAGAAGAACGGCAAAAAAGAAAAAGAGAAAGATACACAGGTGACACCTGTGTATCTAGGGGAGAGGCGATGGTAGAGGTTATTGCTTTTTGTTTAATGCCAAATCATTACCATTTGATTTTGCGTCAATTAGTCGACGGCGGGATATCTCTCTTTATGAAGAAATTAGCTAACAGTTATGTCGGGTATTTTAATGAAAAATATGACAGAAAAGGAATGGGTTCTTTGTTCCAGGGATGTTTTAAAGCGGTGCATGTTAAAGATGATAAACAGTTTTTCAATTTAATTTGTTATATTTTTACTAACCCCGTAGAAACTATAGAAAAAGATTGGAAAGAAAGGGGTTTTGAGAATTCCGAGAAAGCCATCCAATTTCTAAAATCATATCGTTGGTCGAATTTTTTAGATTGTATAGGAGTGCCTAATTTTCCCTCCGTAACTAAAAGAGATTTCTTAATGGAATTTTTTGGTGGCGCCGGCAAAATTGAAGAGTCAGTTGAGAATTGGATTTTATATAAAACAGAGCTCAAGAAGGGGACTGAAAGCATTAAAGATATTGTTCTTGAATAAATTAAAAATACACAGGTGACACCTGTGTATTTTTGTTTAGCTAAGATAGAGTTTAGTTTAGCCCCATTTTCTTTCTAACATCCTGCATGGTGCCCGCGGCGATAATTTGGGCTCTTTTTCGGCCTCGTTCCAAGATCTCTTTCACGTAAACTTCTCTCGCCAGCAGCTCTTTTTTCTTTAAACGGAAAGGTTCGAGTTTTTCGACTAAAAGTTTAACTAAAGCCATTTTAAACTGAGCATAACTTGCGTCTTTTCCGTCCAAGGCGGATCCGCCTCTGGCGGAGAACTTTTTCTCAAGCTCTTTGATGGATTTTTGGCCGATGAGCGAATAAATTGTCAAAAGGTTGGCAATGCCCGGTTTTTTCTCAGGATCGTATTTAATCGCTTTGCCAGTGTCGGTTACAGCCGACATGATTTTTTTCTTGATGACATCGGGTTCGTCAAAAAGGAAAAGGCAGGTTTCGGGCTGGGACTTGGACATTTTTTTCTTGGGATTCTGCAGGGACATGATTTTAGCCCCGGTCTCTAACATCAGCGGCTCGGGAACATTAAAAGTTTTGCCGTATTTTTGATTAAATTTTCTGGCCAGGTTTTTGGTCAATTCCAGATGCTGTTTTTGATCTTCACCGACAGGCACCGAGTCGACTTGATATAAGAGAATGTCGGCTGCCTGCAAAATCGGGTAGTTAAGAAGCCCTGCATTGATGCTGTCTTTGAATTGCCCGGACTTGTCCTTGTACTGGGTCATTCTTTCTAATTCCCCCAAGGGAGTAATAGTATTTAATAGCCAGCAAAGTTCTGTATGCTCTTTAACTTCGGATTGGATGAAAATAACGCATTTTTCAGGATTAAGCCCGGCGGCGATAAGCTCAATGGCTGTTTGCATTACTTGAGCAGAAAAGCTTTTCGGATCTTGAGGAACGGTTAAGGCGTGCAAATCAGCCACAAAGAAAAAGCACTCTCCTGTTTCTTGGAGTTTCTTCCATTGCGAGACGGCCCCTAAATAAGAGCCGATGTGCATGGAGCCGGTCGGTTGGATGCCTGAAAGTATTCTCATAATTAGACTTCGATGATGACGGGCAGAATCATGGGGCGCCTTTGGGTTTTGGCATAAAGGAAATCGCCGATGTAGTTTCTGACATTGTCTTTCACATACGACCAGTTGACCGCTCCGCCCGAACCCGTTGATTTTTCAACGATATCGATGACTCTTCTCCGCGTGTCTCTTAATAATAGTTTCGATTCTTTAAGATAAACGAATCCTCTAGATATTATATCAGGAGAACCCTTAACTTTGCCAGTTTTTCGGTCGATGATGGCGACAACCACAAACATGCCGTCTTTAGACAAGGTTTGCCTGTCTCTCAAAACCACTTCGCCGACATCACCGACTCCCAGGCCGTCTACCATAATATAGCTTGCTTCGACGGGCTTGGATTCGATCGCAATTTTATTTTGGGTTAAATCGATCACTTGGCCGTTTTCAACTACGGCGATGTTTTTTTCCGGTATGCCGGATTCGGCCGCCAAAATCGCATGGTTAACCAGCATTGAGTATTGGCCGTGAATCGGCAAGAAAAACTTCGGCTTCATAATACTCATCATTTCCTTTAATTCATCTTGCTGGCCGTGTCCGCCCGCATGAATATCCATCATTTTATAGTGCCAAACCCTGACTTGTTGGCGGTAAAGTTCGTCTTTTAAAACCTGGACGGTTCTTTCGTTGCCCGGCACGACCGAAGAAGAGAAGATGACGGTGTCTTGTTTTTTCAACCTCACGAATTTATGTTCGCCGTTGGCGATTCTCATAAGTACCGCCTGTCCCTCGCCTTGAGCTCCGGTGCAGATCAGGGTTACTTTGTGGTCCGGGAAATTCTGAATTTGGTTGGGCTTGATCAAAGTGCCCTTTTCCGATTTAATGTGGCCCAATTTTTTACAGATTTCAACGTTGGTTCTCATGGAATAGCCGTCCACCGCCACTTTTCTGCCGTATTTTTCTGATAAAGCGATGACTTGCTGGATTCTATTGATTAACGAACCGAAAGTCGCGGCGATGATGCGGCCCTTGGATTGCTTGAAGATTTCTTCAAGATTTTCTATGATTTTCCTTTCTGATAAGGAGTGGCCTTTTTCTTCCGCCCCCGTTGAATCGGACATCAAAAGTAAAATGCCTCGCGAGCCGATTTCTTTTAATCTTTGGAAATTCGTGGGCGTATCGTAAACCGGATCGTCATCGAACTTAAAGTCAGAAGTGTGTATTAAGTTGCCGATAGGCGTCTGGATGAAAAGGCCCATGTTGTCGGAAATATTGTGGTTCTGCTTGAAAAATTCAACACTAAACGGACCAAGCTTGATTTTGCTGCCGTCTGATATGCGAGTTAAATTAAGCTTGGGCAGATAGGAAAAATCTTCCTGCCTTTTGAGTATTATGCCGGCCGTTAATCCCGAGGCAAAAAGCGGTACGCCGTGCCCTAATTTTTCAACAATATAGGGGACAGCGCCGATGTGATCGTAATGGCCGTGAGTGAAAACCACCCCGGCTACATTTTTTTCTCTACCCTTGAGATAAGAAGCGTTCGGGATGATGTAATCAACTCCGGGCATGCTTTCTTCAGGCATGCGGAAACCTACGTCAACGATTAAAATCGCTTTTTCGTACTCAATGCACATCATATTGCGGCCGACTTCGCCCAATCCTCCCAATGGAATAATTCTCATATTCGGTCCTGTGTGATCTTCAACAATATTTTTTCTCATCATATACTTATTTATATTAAAGCTACCGCCCGACAAGGGGCGCCGTTAACGTTTTTTAATTTCCAAGGAAAACAATGCAAAACAAAGTTTTCCGGAGCGTTTTCCAAAAAGAGGCCTTCGACAAGCAAAATGTCTTTCTGTAAAAAAGCGTTATGAATTATTTTATTACCGACCGTTAAACTGTCAACGCCGATTAATTCTAAGTTGCCGAAGCTCGACAGCCATTCGGCGCAATCTTGCGTAAATTGAGGGAGGTCATTAACGTTGATTTTCGTTTTTTGGCGGAAATCCGCGTCCTGCTCGTATCTTTCTATTATCTTATCAAAACCAGTTCTTATGAGCAAGGCTCCGACCTTTTTAATTTTATCTTGATACGGCTCCAAATCTTCTTTTTTGATTTCTTTTTTATCCAAAAGATTAATTAAAATGGCTTGTTGGACGAATTTTTCTAGGGGATAATCTTGAACCATTTTACCGCCCCTTATCTGATGACCAGGGGAATCAAGGTGTGTTAAAACATGAACTCCAGCCTTAATAACCTCGCCATTGTGGCTCGCGCCTTTTTCCATAGATTCTGTTTGTTTCAATTCAATATCAAAATCTCCTGGGTAAAGTAAGGATGTTTCTGAAACAGTTTGCGATAAATCAATTATTTTCACGAATTTGTGCCCAGGGGGAGAGTCGAACTCCCAGACCTTTCGGCATAGCGTTCTGAACGCTACATGTTTACCAGTTTCATCACCTGGGCAAAACAAAATTAAAGTTCTTCTGCTAGAAATTTTTTGAGCTCTTCTTTGAAACGAGGATCTTGTAACGATAAATAGATGTTGGATTTAAGGTAAGCAAGTTTATTGCCGCATTCCAGCCACTTGCCTTCAAATTCGTAGCCGTAAACTTTCATGCCTTTTTTAATCATCTCATTAAAAGCGCCGGCCAGTCTTATTTCGCCGTCGGCTCGGCAAGAATTGTTTTCCAGGGTTTCAAAAACATTTCGGTCGATGACGTATTTGCCCACCACTGCCAAATCAGACGGCTCTTTACCCGGCGCCGGTTTTTCCTCGATGCCTAAAATTTCAAAAATACGAGGAGCCACTTCTTTGACTCGCACGACGCCGTAAGACGAAAGCTTATTTTTGGGCAAGCGGTACAAAGCCAAAACAGGGGACTGATATTTATCATAAACATCAATCAATTGTTGCGAGCAAGGTTTCTCCGAATGTACGATATCGTCGCCGAAAAGCACCAAACAGGGCTCGTTATTGGCCGTCTGTTTCGCTTGTAAAACAGCGTGCCCATCGCCAAGTTGAGTTTGTTGTAAAACGTAAGAAAAAGCGACCTGCTTGGCATCGTTCTCTAAATTAGCCAATTCCTGTAAAAGTTCATTTTTACCCCTATCTTTCAAAATCTCTTCGAGTTCCGGGGAGTTGCTCGCGTACTGTGTAAAATACCGCTCGATTTCCTTTTTTTCCGGGCGATTGACAAAGATGATTTCTTTAATGCCCGAGTTTTTAGCTTCGTCAATAATGTATTGAATGGTTGGTTTATCGATCAACGGAAAAAATTCCTTGGGCAAAACTTTGCTTAAGGGCAAGAATCTCGTGCCCAGTCCGGCTATGGGGATAATCGCTTTAGTAACTTTGGTTGCCATTTCTTTAATGGTTGCTCGAAACGTAGCTTAGGTACTTTATCATATTTTTTATTTTTGATCCAGCCCTTGCCGGCGAAGTAGTAACAAGCCCCCTGCTTTTCGATAAATGAGTTGTAAATATTTTGACAAGAGACGCTTACCCAATTAGCCTCTTTCAGGGTTTCTTTTTTTGATGGATTGATGGTGACGTGCCCGTAATAGGGCGGGATGACAACAATATCTCCCTTTTTTGCTTTGACGACATAGACGTCTTCAATTTTTTCGTTAGCGTATTTTTGGAGCAGATAGAGCGCTTGTCCTCCAAGCACAATATAAATTTCGCCGTAAGCGCCCGCGTGTCCGTGGCCTTTGGTTTTCGTAAACTCTTGGCCGAGCATCAGAGGCGGGATAACCGTGATGTCATACCTCAATCCGTCTTTTTTCTTCACGCCTCTATACATATAATACAACTCAAGATTCGGGGCGGTTTCGGCCCATTGTTGGTCATAGAGCACCTCTCTCATATCGTTCAAAAATCTTATTTCCATGATCTTTTTTGGTTGGTATACCAATTTTCGATATCGGCAAATCTTTCAGACGGGTCGGCGATCATTTTAATTTCCAGGCCCCCCTCGATTTTTTTATTAACAAAATAAACATAATCGGGCCGGTACAGGAAAACTCCGGGGACATCCGCAATTAAAATGTTCTGCAGGTCTTGATATTTTTTGGCTCGGACCGTTTCATCCAGGCTGACTCGCGCCGTTTCCAAAAGAATATCCGCTTTTTTGTTTTCGTATTTTGCCAGATTCAACCCCGGATCTTTAACTTGAGAGGAGTGCCAGAAGGGGAAGGGGTCGGGTATTTCTCCCAGCACCTCGCCGAAAAGCAGCATTTCGTAATTTCTCGGCTTAATAAAATCTTGAGTTAATTGAGAAACAGGGTAGGTCGTAATTTCAACGCTAATGCCGATTGCCTCCCACTGTTTTTTAATTAAAGCAGCCACCTCTTTTAAGATAGGATCGTCGACGGTAACCAAAGAGAACGATAAAGGCGTTTCTTTGGGAGGTTGAGAACAAACTTCATTGAGCTTAGCGCGAGTGTTTTTGCCAACCGTGCCTGTTGTTTGATTCAGGTATTTTTCTTGAAAGTTGATAACCGCTGTTTTGGTTTGTTCGCCGAAATAACCGGTGGGATCTATGTTTAGGCATTTTTGCAGATTCGAGACTTCGGCGCCTTTGCTGCCTACTTTGAGCTCGCTTTTGAATTCGGTTGAAACGGTTTTAGTCACCTGGACCCATTGGTTGTCCTTTTTTTGTAAGTCTGTTTTTTCTAACAAGGCCTGCGCTTTTTCCAAATTAAACTCATAAACGGCTGTCGGCAATTCATAACTATAAACGTCTGGCAGGATGGGGGAGTCAACGATTTGGCCGCGGCCCGAAAGCGCGCTTTGGATGATTTCGTTTTTATTGACGGCGTAATTTAAAGCCTGTCTGATTTTAATGTCAGCTAAAAATTTAGACTTATCGGAGTTAAAAAAGACGGCAAAATATCTGGGCAAAGACAAGGAAAGCTCATTGAAAGTTCCTTTGTCGAAAAGATTAAAGTAGCCGGGCGAGGTTACCGAAAAACCGTCGATTTCCCCTTTTTTGGCGGCGTTAACTAGGTCGTTTTCTGATTCGTAGAAACGGAAAGAAATCTCCGAAAGATAAGGTTTTTTAGAGGCGCTCGCAAAATAATTCTTGAATTTGGCGAGAGTCAAAGAAACGATAACGTTAGCGCCATTTTGTTTTAAATCTTTAAATTGATAGGGGCCCGAGCCGATTGGTTTTAAATTATAGTTGCTTAAAAGGAAATTTTGAGGAGAGATATCTCGCCAGATATGTTCGGGCATGACTTTTAAATCTTCCAATCTTTCCAAAAAAGCGCTGTAAGGGTCTTTAATTTTAAGGCTGAGGGCATAATCATTAATTTTTTGCGTTTCTATCCCTAAATAATTTGCTCGCAGCGGGCTTTTATAATCGGGGTTCTGGATGGTTTTGATGGTGAAAATAACATCATCGGCGGTGAGTTTTGTCCCGTCGTGCCAAAAAACATTATTTTTCAAAGTAATTTCATAGGCTTTGCCGTCCTCGGTAATTTTCAGATCTTGAGTCAGATCGGGCACCAAGCTTGAAAAGATGATCTCCACCAGGTCCCGATCAACATCCGAACCTTGCGCGTAAATCGGATTGATAAAACGGGGGCTACCCACTAAGCCCTCAAGGTATCGGCCGCCGGCTGAAGGAGCGATTTCAGTCTGCTTTAAATAAAAATTAATTGTTGAAAAAAGTCCTGAACCGATAAACAGCCCTAAAAAAATCAAAAAGGCAATTTTTTCTCTTTGGTTTAAAACAGAAAAAAATTGTACCCATTGTTTTTTTGAGGGTAAGGTTCGCATTGTTTTAGAGAATGAGATTGGTTACAGCCAATCCCAGAAAGAGGATTCCCATAACAATCGTCGCCCAGAAGATTTTTTTCTGCACTCCTCGGAGCGTGCCATAAAAACCGCTTTCCTGCCCGAAAGCGGAACCTAAAGCGGTGCCTCTTTGCTGCAAAAGGATCAAGGCGATTAAAACTATCGAAACAACTAATTGGGCCCAGATTAAAATATTAGTCATGATGTTTCGTAAAGAATAAGCCGAGGATAATGCTTAAACCCCAAACGACAAGGGTTGTCCAAAAAAGCGGCAGAATACCTATGATCACCAACTCCGAATAAAAGATGTCGATAATCCAGACCATGGCCATGTTGATGATTATTCCAAACAATCCCAGGGTCAGCATTCTTAAGGGCAGAGTAACGATTTTCAGAATGGGTTTTACGAAAAAATTCACCACGCCCAGTAAAATTCCAGCGATCGCCAAGCTTTGCAAACTGCCCGTGAAATCGACTCCCGGCAAGAAGTTTACCGCAATCCATAACCCCAAAACTCCCGAAACAATTTTAACAAGAAACTTCCGCATTTTTTCATGATAGCAAATAATCTCTAATCTAACAAGGACTTCTTTCTTAATTTATGGTGGTACCTTCGAGCAAAGCGGTGAGCTTCGTCTCTTAATTGCAAGATTAAATTAAAAGTTTCGCGGGGTAGGTTTTTCAGCAAAACCGGCTTTTTTTCTCCCTCGATATACAATTCGTTATTTTTCTTAGCAATTGCCATGATTTTTATATGTTGGAGGCGGAGCCTCGAACAGATTTTTTTGGCGATGTTAAATTGGGCCTTGCCCCCATCGATTAAGATTAAGTCAGGGTAGGGCCATTCTTTGTGTCTTAATCTTCTTTCCAATACCTCTTTGAGCATGGCGATGTCGTTGGGTTCATGAGCCCCCTTAATTTTAAATTGCCGGTATTGCGACTTATCGGGTTCGCCGTCAATAAAAACAACCATAGCTCCCGTCGCTTCCTTCCCTTGGATATTAGAAATATCATAACTTTCGATTTTTCCACAGTACCACGTACTAGTACGTGGTACTGTTTGTTCAGATTCGAAAACGCGGGAATGGGCAAAGATTTTTTCCAAAGAAGCGATTTGGTCTCTGATTCTGGCAGCGGTTTCGAATTTTTGTTGTTTGGCAAGCATCGCCATTTCTTTTTTTAACTTTCCCAGAGCGAATTTTTTTCCTTTAGTGAGCGTCGTCATGAGATTCTTTGCATTTCTTTGGCATTCTCTCATGTTGGATTTCGGAAATCCAACAATTTGTTGGGCTAAAGAAGATTTTGAAAGGCAGGGAGCAGGACAGCGACGGAGTTGATACCACAAACACGCATGTTCGTGCCCGGGCAGTTTTTTACAGGTTCTATAGGGAAAAACCTTTCTTAAAATTTTTAAAGTTTCCTTCAAAGCTCTTCCGTCAACAAACGGTCCGATGAGGGAGGCCCGGCCTCCCTCATTTTTAGGCTGGTGGGTGATGAATATTTGAGGGAAAGCTTCTTGGGTGGCGATGACGTAAAAGTAATTTTTGTCGTCTCGCCAGGTGATATTGTATTTTGGCTGGTATCTTTTGATTAGCCGCGCTTCTAAAATTAAAGCGTCAATCTCCGAATCGGTTTTAATATAGCCAACTCGTTCAGCTAAATTCATCAACTTACGATGTTGATTAACTCGGGTTTTGAGATTGACGGCCTTTCCTATATATAAGAACTTAGCTTCTTTTTTCCCGCCTTCGCGATGACGCTTCGGCGAGGCAAGAAAAGCATAGACGCCCGGGGTTTTGGGCAGTTGAGATATTTTTTCTTTAGGCAGAAACTTAAATTTCTCCATGCCCTCAATTTATCTTAATTTCTTCAGCAAAACAAGAAGCCCTGGCGATGAAGCTCAGGGCTTTGGGTTGGAGAGTTTCGATTTATCCCGGTCCGCCAGCATTAGGCAGGGGCGGAGCAACACGATGCAGTTCGAGCGAGACCTTTGCCTCGCCCGGAACCGAATCATAGGCAACAAATACTTGTACGGTTACGTTCAAGATTTGACCGGGAGAAATAAGAACTGGTCCGCCGTAGTCATTTGTTTGATAGTTCCCTCCGCCGGGGCCGGCAGCCGATATTTTCGTTGTAAACCAGGGCGGCCGGTCGGTGGGCGCATCCACAATAACTACCGGTAAAATTCCGTACTGAAGATTTCCCCAGTTGGTAACCTCAAAATTCGTTGAAAGAACTAATTGTCCGGGCATAAGAGTGGTTTCTGGCGTTACGAATCCGCCGACTGCCGTAATACCTAACGGTTCGGCGACCGTTATTTTTGGTCCTTCTTGCCGAAACAGGAACGGAAGGTATCCTCCCGCCGCCATCGCCGCTCCGCCCGACATAGCTGTCACAAGGATTACCGAAAGTAGTGCTAACCAGAATTTCTTCACCTTTTTCCTCCTTTGCCCTCGACGGTAACCGTCCGCAGAGCCGTTTTTAATTTACCGACTAGATTATATCATCTATTTTTATATTTGTCAACTATGACAACGGTTGGGTCTTTATATTATTTGCAAAGCTTGACACATGTTACGGGGGGGGTACTATGAGGAAAAGAGAATTAATCCAATTTTTATGAATAAAAAAATTACTTTATTTTTAATTTCTATCTTCGCCTTTGGTTTTTTATCCATCCAATCGGCGCCGAGCGTCAAAGCCCTAACAACTGCTGAAATTCAGACCATGATTCAGTCGCTTCAACAGCAGATTGCCCAGCTCCAGCAGCAACTGACTCAAGCGGGGGAGACGGCAACGGTTTGGTGCCACGATTTCAATACTAATTTAAGATATGGCGACAGCGGTTCGGAAGTTTTGGCCCTGCAGACGGCTTTGGGCAAAGACGGGTTTCCCGTGATGGATATTGACGAAAACGCGCAAGGCAATTATTTTTTTGGAGAATATACCTCTTCGGCCGTTGTCGGTTTTCAAGGGAAATATAAATCGGAAGTTTTAACTCCTTACGGGTTAAAAAACGGCACTGGCTTTGTGGGTAAAAGCACCAGGGCTAAATTAAATGCGCTTTATGGCTGCGGAGCTGAAATACCTCAAGCAATACCAACCGCCCCCTCTATATCAACCGCTCCCTCCACGGCCACTCCTGTTAATTTAATAAGCGATTATTTCAAAAACGATCTCACCGCTCAAAAAATAATAAAAGGTGAAATTAAAAATTATGACGTCAGGGAATTGAGTTTCCCAGCTGTCTTAAAGGAAACATACGATATCGATAATTTTGCATATAAAATAACATCGGCTATCAGAATGCTGGGATATAATACAAGGAATCTTGATATATCCAATCAGGCAAATATTTATTTTTCTGTTTTGCAATTGAATAAATTTCAACGAAAACACAATATACCGGCATCAAATTTTATAGACTCCGGAACATTATCAATCATGGATCGGGAATTATCGGCGATTGAGGCAAAATACAGCGCCGGCAGGTCGTTCCCTATTTATAATGATTTTGTCAATCTGCCTGCCACCGAAGTGCCCAAGGATCATTATCTGACTAATGTCGCGCTGGCTTTGCGGGCATTGCCGGAGTCTTTGGTTAAGTGGAACAAAGAAAATTTTACCAACTATCAGTCGTTTGTTGTTTATGATTATGACAAAAAGATTTATTGCGACGCAGAGTATTATCCCACGTATCAATCCCAGGGAGTTATCGGCAGAAAATGTGAAACCGTTGCGCCTAATGGTTTAGCGGCCACGCAAAAAGTCGGGTCCGCCACATCAGACTATCTGACTACGGCAACGTATTTGCATGAATATGCTCATTATTTGGATTCAGTCATATACGGAAATTCCCAGCCCGGACTAAGCATCGCGATCGTTAATACGGCGGATTTTAGAAAAATTTCCTGGGATGGAAAAAAACAATTGCGCGACTCTAATAACCAAAAAGGTTTCGACCTGTTTGAATTCATCAGTAGTTACAGTATAGCCACCCCCAATGAAGATTTTGCCGAAAGTTTCTATTTTTATGTTCTTAACGGCCGTTTGTTTCGCGAAGCTTCCAATCGTAATCAATATTTACAGCAGAAATATGTTTGGCTTAGAGACAAGGTTTTTAACGGCATAGAATATGATACGGGCGGTTTTAAGGCAATGGATGTTCAGGCATCTCAACATTATTTTCCCGATGCTTTTGATATTACAACTGACCAAAATTATATTTGGGACAGAAACTTCAGCATTGTGGCGCCCGCGCCCGCTATTTCGGCTTGCCAGCATTTGTACGACGGTGTTTCCTCTGCCCTTGGCACAACTTGCGGCAACGCCAAATACAATTCGGTTTTCGACGTTAACAAAGATAAATTCATCACTGGCTTGGATTACAGCTTGGTTTTGAGTAAACTAAATGCCAAAGACGAGGTTTGGTGCTCTTCGATGAAAGTATCAACTCAAAATCCTTGCGCGGCAACCCCCGTTGTTGCTTGCACCGACTCCGACGGCGGAAAGAATTACAACGTTAAGGGATGCGCCGCTACGAGCGATTCGCCCAACTCTCAATATTGCGATGCCTGTTCTTCCGAAACGGCTACCGGAGTTCAGACTCTCTACGAAAATTATTGCGAAGGCGGCGCTGTAAAATATGAAACCTATAAAGGATGCGCCTATGGTTGTTCGCTTGGCGCTTGCTTGCCAGCGCCCATCACTATGCCTTCCATCGCCGTCCTTTATCCTAAAACCGGAGACACTATTACCGCCGGAAACAAAGTTAATGTTCAATGGACGGCCGAAGACATCGATTATTCCAACGCCGAGGGTTTTCAGCTTTATTATTTGTATCAAGGCAGTACGGTGTGGAATTTTATCGGCGCCACAACATTATCGGCATTAAACTCGTATACCTGGACCGCGCCAGATACGACGGGCAAGGTGAATATATGGATAGGAGCTGTCAAAGCGGGCAAATTTGTATATCAAAAATCAGTTGATGGCATAAATATTGTTCCAGCAACAACCGTCGCTCCCTCCATCACCGTTCTTTCTCCCAACGGAGGAGAGACGTATACTATTGGGACAGGATATCTTTATATTAAATATAAAGCTTCTAATATATCTATCGGTCAAGAAGTTACCGCCTATTTAAAGTATCCAACAGGAAACGTCGCAAGAACAGCTTCTAAAACTGTTGAAAATGACGGGGTTAATACTCTTCCTATGAATATGGAAGTAGCCAGTTCTCCAGAACTCGGGCAATACAAAATAGAAGTTTGCACGACAGGAAAAGGCGCTCCGATTGATGTGTGCGATACCAGCGACAACTACTTCAGCATCGTTGCGGCAGCCGCCACTCCTTCCATCACCGTGCTTTCGCCCAACGGCGGGGAAACGTGGGCCGCAGGATCGGTACAAAAAATTACTTGGCAAAGTTCCAACATTCCATCGGGCCAACCAGTTAACATTATAAGCTTAAAAGATGCCTCCGGCCGCGAATACCATTTGCTGTACGACACCGTAAACGACGGTTCTGAAATGATTACCGTGCCTTCCCTTGCCCCCGGCTTATACAAAGCTTATATAGAAACTACGGTTGCAAAACAAGGGATCTCTGACGACAGCGACAACTACTTCAGCATTGCGGCGGCGGTTGTAACTCAACCTGCTTCCTGCACCTATCTTTACAACGGAGTCATCAACGCTTACGGAACAACCTGCGGCGACGCAAAATATGATCAGATTTTCGACCTCAACAAAGACAAGTATATTACCGGGTTAGATTACAGTAAAATTATTAGCAGCATGGATAACGAAGCGTGGTGCAACACAGCGAAAGCGTCAACGGTCAATCCTTGCGCGGCGGCGGTAACTTGCGAGGTTTCCGTAACTTGCGCAACTGGGTATAGTCCGGTTTCCACGGGCATATCAGATTCGCAGGGGTGCCCTGTTTATGCATGCCAAGTTGTTCCAACCTCTGATACGCCTTACACGCCAGGCGTAGAAGAATCATTGCCTACAAGCATGAATAGTGTAGAAAACCAGCTGGCTGATATTTCTAAGGCGGTTTTGAGATTAGTTGAAGAAATAGCAAAAATGGCAGGCAGGTAATCATCGTTAAACGATCATTAGTTTAGAGCTCCCGTCTAGGCGGGAGCTTTGGTTGTTGCCGGAAATTAAAATTTGGCGTATAATGAGAAACTGCCTTTTATGATGTCGAGTAATCTTATAAAAATCCGCGGAGCAAGAGTCCACAACCTAAAAAATATCGATGTGGACATTCCCAAAAATAAATTAGTGGTGATTACCGGTCTTTCGGGTTCGGGCAAATCTTCTCTGGCTTTTGATACTTTATACGCCGAAGGCCAAAGAAGATATGTGGAATCGCTTTCAGCTTACGCCAGGCAATTCTTGGGAGTGATGCAAAAGCCGGATGTTGATAAGATTGAGGGGATATCTCCGGCTATTTCCATCGACCAAAGAAAATCAACTCACAATCCGAGATCAACCGTGGGCACCATTACGGAGATTTACGATTATCTCCGTCTTTTGTTCTCTAGAATCGGCGTGCCTCATTGTCCTAAGTGCGGCAAAGTGATTGCTTGTCAGACGGTGGATCAGATTACCGATCAGATTTTAAGTTTAACCAAAAACAGCGAAATTATTATTTTGGGCTCGGTGATCAGGGGCAAGAAGGGGGAGCACCACGGCGTCCTCGAAGAAATTCATCGGGCCGGTTTTGTCAGGGTTAGGATTGATAACATAATTCATCGGACAGAAGAGGCGTTAAATCTGGAATTGGATAAAGCGAAAAAACATAACATTGAAGTGGTGGTTGACAGGCTTGTTTTGGATCAGGAGCTCGACAAGCCGAGATTAGTTGATTCGATTGAAACTGCTTTGAAGCTGGGCAAGGGAATTGCGATCGTTGGACATGCGATGTCTAATGGGACATCGCATGTCCAACGAACAATGGAGGAGCTCATCTTTAGCGAACACTTCGCTTGTGAAGAATGTGGTATCTCTCTGCCGGAATTGGAGCCCCGGCTTTTTTCTTTCAACGGACCTTACGGAGCCTGCCCTTCATGCCAGGGGCTGGGGCAGAAACTCGAAGTCGATCCGAAACTAGTCATTCCCAACAGCAATTTAACTTTGGCCGAAG
>Ga0209211_10002324_pt1 | contig 33098 bp, 33 predicted proteins | sample RifGroA2_FD_183992 | JGI IMG/M metagenome (GOLD analysis project Ga0209211, IMG submission 183992) | Groundwater microbial communities from Rifle, Colorado, USA - Groundwater A2 (SPAdes) (version 2) | ecosystem: Environmental > Aquatic > Deep subsurface > Groundwater | place: Rifle, Colorado... | reverse complement strand
CCCAGGCATAAAACCAGTTGTTCCACGCCCACCAATCAAGTCCCTTCACTAAATTCCAAAACTGAACTATCTCTGATTTAGGTGTTCCTGGCGCATCCATATTGTCCGAATTATAACATGCCCCCCCTCGAGCGGGGGCGAAGTTACTCACACTATCGGCGCCGGACAGAAAAGGTCTAAAACACCGCGGTTTGACCGCCTATACTTATTTAACGAGTGAGTGTCGTCCGTCGGGCAGACGCGTAAAAATACCATGCTGAAGATTGGCGGCAATGGTTGCGTCTTTCACGTATCGCTCGCGCCTTACTCTTTCTACGATTTCTTCGCGACTTAAAGCTCCCTCACGTTCCAAAATCTGGCGTATCACGTCGCGGACAACGCCGGGCTGGTATCCCCATTCTTTAAGAGCATACAGGCCTCTTCCCACTAAAACAAAACGCGCGTCCTTGATCAGTTCGTTGTGAGTTGTAGCCGGATGAGCATTGCGGCTGAAAAGATCCTTAATGTTGTTTGCGACCTCTGTGAAGTGCATCGGCGAGCCGTGACGGCGCAAAGTAAGATACGCAAAATCACGCGTATTTTTTATCCGCACATGAGGAGATTCAGCCCTACCCCATTCGCCAAGCGGATTTCTGCCGATGCGTTTTGAAATGACGAGCCATCTTGAAAGCACATCGTTCGGTCGATTCTTTATTCCCTCTTGCTTCAGCGCTTTCGAGAATATCTGCATGAACTCCTCCTCGGGAATCAACTTATCGGGCTCGATTGAATCGGCCAAATTTGCTAGCGCGCGTTCGACTTGGTCGGCGATATGTTCGTCAATGTGCCACCTAGCATGAAAATCATTGCTCTCTCTGCGATCTGTAAAGTGATGTCCGACAGTGAGCAGAAAGACGACATGATCCCGGTCTTTCTCGTCCGCAATTTGCGACAGTACTGTCTCGTCCGAAAGAATCGTTCCGAGACTGTGAAGCGCCGCTTTTAAGTCATTGAAATGCGCGGAATGTTCCGCGTATTTTGAGGACTCACGCACCTGTTCTACCGCGTGATTTTCAATTTGGCGAATGCGTTCGCGCGTGATGCCGTATTCCTTTCCGATTGAATCTAGCGTTCTAGAAACTCCCTTGGGTCCGAGACCGAATCGTTCTACGAGTATGTGCCTCGAGCGATCCTGTAGTTCAGACAAAAGGTCTCGCGATACTAAACGTGGTGAAAATGAAATCATATAAATAAAAGGGTTTTGGTTGGCTTATTTGACTGTTTTCCTAGCTGTGTCTTGCTGTGTTCTGCTTACACCATGACAATAACAGGACAATACCATAACGTCAATAGTAGTGGGCAATACTAGCACTGCTATGCTCGCAGATTATCGCAGACCGTCTACAGGTGCCGATACCAAACCTATCGGCCGGACGCAGATCTACGCAGAATAATCCCGCAACAACAAGATAAACACATGAGTACATTTTAATGTACAGGTTTTCCCCATGTAAAACACAGAATGAAGGATTGATGCTAATCTACTTAAAAACCATGCCATGCTAGAATCGATTAATGGCAACAAGCACTCCGAGAGTTCCTCCGCAAGATGTTGATACGGAGCGCGCGCTTCTTGGCGCGCTCATGCTGAATCAGAACGCGATGTATGAAGTCGCGGATATCATCATCGCGGATTCATTCTACGCCGGCAAGCATCGCGTCATCTTTGAGGCGATGATGTCCCTTTATTCCAAGGGAGAACCCATCGATGTAGTGACAGTTTCTGGCAAACTGAAAGAACGCAAACATCTCGCCGACATAGGCGGCGCGGCTTACCTCTCAGAATTAACGGGAGCGGCCGCCAGCCCCGGCAGTGCCCAGCACTACGCCAACGTCGTGCAATCCAAATTTATTCTTCGCTCGCTCATAAATGCGGCTTCTGCTATCAGCGAGCTTGGGTTTATGGAAGACCGAGAAATAGAAGAAATTCTGGATGAAGCGCAAGCCGCAGTGTTTAGAGTTGCAAATTCTCCGATGCTCCAATCCTTTACCGCCCTTAAAGACGAATTGTCGGAAGCTTGGGAACGCCTTGAGCATCTGCAAAAGCACGGTAGCGCCATACGCGGAGTTCCCTCGGGTTTTCCGCAGTTGGATAATATTCTCGCGGGCTTCCAAAAATCCGATCTAATTATTCTCGCCGCGAGGCCATCAATGGGAAAGACCGCGCTCGCTTTGGACATCGCGCGACAAACCGCAACCAAACACGGAACCGCAGTCGGGATATTTTCTTTGGAAATGAGTTCTCAACAGTTGGTAGACAGAATGCTAGCCGCGCAAGCGGGAGTGGATGCCTGGCGCTTGCGCACGGGAAAAATCTCTAAAGACAACGAGTACGAGCGTCTACAAGCGGGATTAAGCATTCTTTCCGAAGCTCCGATTTACATAGACGACAGGCCGAGCGGCACTGTCCTTTCCATGCGTTCTGTCGCGCGTCGGCTAAAAATGGAAAAAGGCCTTGGTCTTGTCGTGATCGACTACCTTCAGCTAATTACGCCTCTGCACGCGCGCGCGGGAGATTCAATGGTTCAGCAAATAACGGAAATTTCGCGCTCTCTCAAAGCTATGGCTCGCGAACTTGATGTACCCGTAATCGCGCTCTCTCAGCTTTCCCGCGCGGTGGAAAGCAGGCGCGGGAAGCCCCGCCTATCCGACCTTCGAGATTCCGGCGCTCTGGAACAGGATGCCGATGTCGTTATGTTTATACATCGCGACGACAAGATGAACGAGAATTCTGACAGGCCCGGCATCGCGGAAATAATGATAGAAAAACATCGCAACGGGCCAATCGGAAGAATCGACCTTCGATTTGACGAGGCCAAAACAACGTTCCACTCCATAGAAAAGAGTGATTTCGGTGACTACACAACAGAAGCGAAGGTGGGCGAAGACGAAACACCGTTCTGAACAGTTTTAGTAGTAAATAGTTAGTAGTTAGTAGAAAATGCAAATAAATTTCCGACTATGTTTTCTCTACTGACTACTTACCACTAACTACTGACTACCCTATGGATTCAATTGAGAAATTAAGCGCAATTTTTGAAAGATTTCCCGGCATCGGCCCGCGTCAAGCTGGCAGATTTGTGCAATTTCTTTTGCGTTCGTCGCAAAAGTCGCGAGCCGAGCTTGCGCGCGCCATAGAAAGTCTAAATGCATCTGTCCATCAGTGTACGGAATGCATGAAGCATCATTCGGGGAAACACGAGGCTTGCTCAATATGCGAGAATCCGGAACGCGACCGCGCTCTGCTAGCTGTGGTGGCGAGCGACACGGATCTGCTCGCCATGGAGCGAAGCGGAACATATCACGGGGGATATTTTGTACTCGGTGGAACAATATCACTCGCATCAGAGAAAATGAACGGCTTGCACTTACGCGAACTTATTGCATCCATTCCAAAAAGAGCAAAAAATGGTTTGAAAGAAATAATTCTCGCGTTCCCAGCCAATCCAGAGGGCGACGCCACTTCCATCCGGCTTAAAGAAGAATTAGTGGCACTCGCCAAAGAACATTCACTTGCGGTCACATCGCTTGGCCGCGGTCTCTCAACAGGAAGCGAAATTGAATACGCCGACCCAGACACCATAAAGAGCGCACTGGACTCAAGAAAGTGAATTTGCAAGCTCCAATTTGCAATTTGCAAATTCGCAAATACATTGAGATGTCATCTCAATGTATTTGCAGCGAGGCGACGCCTCGCTGTGTTATGATAAGAGAACCGCCCTATGGAAGGGCGGTAATTCTTACTTTCGTAAATGGCTGTCTGTGGCCTTTTTTCTTAAAATATCTGCTTTTTTGTCGGTAGCGAATTACTGTAACTTTCTTTTCTCGCCCATCTGCAATGTGCTCGGCAGAAACAACGGCGCCCGCAAGATACGGCGCGCCAACTTTAGTTTCTTTTCCGTCATCCACTAGCAAAACCTTATCAAAAGTTATTTTGCCGTTGCTCTTGGGCAGTTTTTCCACGTTTAGAACGCTATCCTGAGTAACAAGATATTGCTTTCCGCCCGTTTCAATAATCGCTATCTTTGCCATAGAAAGGCATAGTCTGCCATATATAGGCAACTAATGCAACGCGTGGTTTCTACCAAGGTCGGACCTTGGTATTTTTTAACCGACTATTCGTTCGATGCAATAGTGGGTCTCTCCAAAAGAGGCGAATCAAGCTCCGCCGCGGTGCCGGTGATGCGGAAAACGTCTTTGTCCACCTTGCCGAGTTCCTTTGAGCCGGCGTTGTAATGATTAACCGTGGTTGAAAGCGATGTTCCGATTTTTTTGTAATATTCCTGATACGCGTTCAAGTGGCGACCGAGCGCTTCTACATTTTTCGCAATATCTTTCGCGGTTTCTTCAATCTTAAATGCCTTGAACCCGTAAAGTACTGACTGCAAGTACGCGGCGAATGTGGTAGGAGAAACTATGATGACTTTCTTCTCGTTGTATGCGTAGTCAATCAAGTTGCGCGTATTAACTTTGACGGAGCCGACCTCGTTGATAAGCAGATCGTAGTAAATTCCCTCCGCGGGAATATACATGAATGCAAAAGGCAATGTGCCGTCTTTCGGACGGACATATTTTGCCGTTTCGTCTATGCGCAATTTCAGGTCATTCTTAAAATCTTTCTCAAGCTCCGCCTTTCTCGCCTCGTCCGGCTCGTTCACAACGCGGTTGTAATTATCAAGCGAGAACTTTGCGTCAATGGGAATCATTCCTTCTTTGGTGATTATGACCGCGTCCACTGTTTCTCCGCCGGGGAAAATATACTGCGTCTTGAATGTGCCGGGCGGAAGGATGTTTTCAAGCACGAGTTCCAGAGAGCGCTCGCCAAGATTCCCCCGCTGTTTCTGGTGCTTCAATACTTTTTCCAAATTCGCCAACTGTTCGGCTATGGTCATAAAGCGCAGAGTTGATTCGTTTGTCTTCGTTTGTTCGCGCGCGACTTCCGTCAGCTGGCGGGTTACCAAATCTGTCAATCTTTGGGATTCGCCGAACTGCGCCTTCATAGACTCCGACATCGTTCGGGGGCGCCCTCTCCGAGCTTGGTGTCCATCGTACGAGTCAGTTCCTGCAATTGATTTTGCAGAAGCACCAAGCCCTGCGTGTCCGGCTTGTTGTTTTGACTGCGCCAATAAGAGAGCGCCAGAAAAGCAAGAATTGCGATGAGAAGAACCAAAATCACATATTCCATATTTTCGGATTATACCACGCTAACCAAGAAGCCCTCTCTTTGTACTTGAGAATTTCTGCTGGAACTCTCTGTGCTTGTGCGAATGTAGATCTTACCTGTTTTTTAGTAAACGACCAGACAAAAGCATGTCCACTATCTACACCGACCGTGTATAATAGCGGACATGGGAATTCTTGAAGCGGAAGCTCGGCGGGAGCGGAGAAAGGGATACATTCAAGACGCAATACTTGCGACGGTGGCGTTGGCTGGTATTTGTGCATGGATAATGGTTGCGCCAAACACGCTACAACTTTTGCGTTTTGTGAAAAGTGTGCGCAGATTTAATTATCAAGCAAAAACTGCAATCGGAAGGTTGGCGCAAAAAGGGCTTATCCGATTTACAGTCAGGGGAAATGTGAAATGTGTAGAAATCACCGGGAAGGGGCGGCAGGTATTTGCTCTCGAGAAAGAAAAGGCGGCACTGCGAAAGCGCAGTAAAAAACGGTGGGACAAGCGCTATCGCATGATTATATTTGATATTCCCGAACGGCGAAGAATAGTTCGAGACCAACTACGGCGCATAATGCGCGAATGTGGCTTTCTGCGCGTCCAAGATAGCGTATGGGTTTCCCCTTACGACTGTGAGGAACTCATTATTCTCATAAAAGCAGACCTCCACATCGGCAAGGATGTACTTTACACAATCGTCGAGAAAATTGAGAACGACAAATGGATTAAGAAATATTTCTATCTATAAATCGTAATTGCGCGTGTTATCGGATGTCCGCTGTCCGCTATGGTATCCGACCGTAGCAAATAGCGGACATTTATATTTGTAGTTTTCTCGGTTGATAGTGTCCAAGCACATTTGTTCGCTTCCCTACTGAACGCGGAGCGTATTGCGAGACGAAATTAAATATTTCTGATACAATTCAAGGATGTTAAATGAGAAGATTAGAAAAGAATTGACCGATGCGATGCGGGCGAAGGATTCGCTAAAGATGAATACCCTGCGCGGGCTTCTCTCTGCTTTTACAAATGAGCTCGTCGCAAAGGGGATTAAACCGCAGGAAGCGATTTCTGATGTTGATGCGCTCGCCGTTATCAAACGCGCGGTTAAACAGAGAAAAGATTCCATTGAGCAATTCCGGAAAGGCGGGCGCGAAGATTTGGCGCAGAAAGAGGAAGAGGAATTAAAGATTTTGGAAACTTATATGCCCTCGCAAATGTCGCGAGAACAGATTGAAACTGTGGCAAAACAAGTAAAAGAGAAATTGGGTATAACGGACAAATCAAAAATGGGAATGTTCGTGGGTGCCGTGATTAAAGAAACAAAGGGTCAAGCAGATGGTGCGGAAGTTAAGCAAGTTGTGGAAAGTTTGCTCTAGCTGTACTTAAATCTTATGAAAAATCAAGAATCTGGTAGAGAAACTCTAAAAACATATCAAATTACACTATCTATACGAGATGAAGATCAATTTCATCGGATTAAAAAAATTGTAAGGAATGAAAATGGAGTGAGGATAAATTCGTTGCAGAAAATCTCGAGACTACGACAAATGAGAGTCATCTTCTCTGGACCCAAATCGCGTGAGGAGTACTATCGCTTGCTGCAAGAGTCGAATAATGCGCGTATTCCGAAGGACGACCCAGACGCTGTGGCAGAGGCCGAACAATCAGTTAAAGATTTACAGATAACCCCCCCACAATAATCATGGGGCAAGATGTATCGCAAGCGAAAAAAGGTCAAGACGGTCAAGCAGCGCCGCTGACCGACGCCTCGAGAGAAAAAAAGCCCGGACAGAATCCACGGCAAGAAGAATTTGATTTCGGAGATGAGAAGAAAGAAGAGTGAAAAGGGCAGGGGCATAAGGCAGTCAGACTGCCGTAGCATGGCAGTCTGACTGCCAGAATTCTCTTTGCAAAAAAATGCTGCGGGCTGGTCAAAGAGGATGAAACCCCAGCCACGGCGAAGACAGATGAGCTGCCGACCAGCCCACCACCAGGATCTTGACTGTTCTTCTTCACCTTCAGTCCGCTGACCGTCAGGAGGAACTAATCAGCGAAGCAGCCATTGTCCGAATCTATATTAGAGCCTATACCCAAAGAGACATTCCTCAAAACCCACTTTGCACAACAGGGCGTTCCATAATTATTGATACTGCGGAAGCGATGCCCGCGAGAATTAGCATACCAGCAAATGCTATCGGTAGAGTCGTCCACACAAGAAGCAAGGCAAAAATCGCGCATGCGCTGATTCTTCCAATAGCAAGCCCCATTTCCTTAAGCGCCGTGAGTTCGTCTACAAACGACCCTTGGTCGGCAGATTGCTCGAATGCAAGAGCGTCAATGCTATGCGAGCTTCTTCCCGCACTTGTGTGTGAGTAAGTGTCTGCCAAAACAACTCCTACAGGCGAGCCGACAAAAAGGCGCATCACCCAGCCGGAAACGGAGAACGCAACTTGAACAAGTACGGATTGCTCAATCTGCATTTTTCGCGAGAATTTGCGGTAAAGATATTTCAAGAAGAGTATTGCGATGAAAGTCGCGCTTAACACCGCGCCGAGAATTTTGTAATCCCAGCCGACAATAAAGAAAACAAAAATCGGCCATACTAAGAAGAGCACTGTTCCTTGCAAGCCGCCACTGAAAGATGCCGAGAGCAACCTGCGATTTCTTCTCTTCAAAAGATGCGCAAATGTTTCAAAATAGCTCCACGAAAACTTCTCGACGAAATCTCGAGAAACAATTATTGGTACAAGCGACATTACAATAATCACGGCACTGCCAAAAAGAAGTCGGAGAGGCGCGTATGGAATCACCGCCATCGTTATACCAGCAAACGTCGGCATAAGAGCGATTATTACTTCGTACAGAATCGGCAAGCGAGAGCGTCCATGAACTCCCGTGGAAGCGCGCAATTGATAAGGAATCCAGTACAGCGCTCTGTACGCGCCCAGAAGTATAGCGAATACCGCTATTCCCCATCCGATAGGTTCTCCATCTAATGTGCTGTTTAGTGTCGCGCCAAGTGTCACGTACGCTCCGCCTGCGAGCAATGCGCCAAAAATAAGCGAGTGCATAGTACCTCTGCGAAGGTTCGACGCGGAAATGGGTGTCAGAATGATAGTTATGGATTGTCCCATCGCGTACATTACAATCGTGGCAATAAGCGCGTCAGATATCGTAGATGTGATCGCAATGAAATACTGAAACACGAAAATCCACGCGAACGTGTTCGCAATACTTAGGCCTGTGCGGAAAAGAAATCGATGAGCATGAAGCAATTCGAATCTCGCGCTCGTATTGGGCAGAGTTAGTGGCGCATGTGTGTCACTCATATTCTGCTTAGGTGTGCCATTTTGACATCTCGTCTGTGATAGAAACTTCTTCCGAGCAAAACAACGGTACAAGCACGACAAGCGCGTAACTAGCCCAAACGTACGGTTCCGCAAAAACGTGCCAATCGACTAAGGGCATTGGTAGAGCCAAGTTTAATAGAGCAATGCATCCCGCCCATGTGAGCGAATATGGAAGGATGTCTTTCCATGACGCGAGTTGTAAAGAAGCGCCGGCGGTTGCCGCCAGAACGAGAAGTATGAGAAGAGCGGCGACATGTGGCGCGGCTCCCGCAGTAAATCCGTAAGTCGTGAAGCCAGCCCACACCAGATACATGATGGCGTAAATAGAAATTCCCCACCCAAAGAGAGAGCGATATTTGAGCATCCTCTACAGTATGAGGCATCGGAGGATGATTTCCCTTGGGTGCTTGTGGATATCACACGCTGACAGTTACGCTAATGGTACATATGTACCATTAGCGTAACTGTCAAAATGAGAAACGAAACAGCCCCGTCCGCCTTTGGCGGACGGGGCTGTTTACTAGAAAGAGTGGGAAATTACCAGCTTCTTCCGCCACGATCACCTCCGCCGTAGCCACCGCGGTCATTGCCGCCGCCGCCTCGGAAATCGCGTCTTGGTCGTTCCTCCATTGGGCGAGCCTCGTTCACTGTGAGAGTTCGTCCGCCGAAGTCCTTTCCATTTAGCAACTCAATCGCCTTCTGCGCTTCCTCGTCGGAAGACATTTCCACGAAGCCGAATCCTTTCGAACGGCCGCTCATCTTGTCCATGATGATTACGGCTGATGCGACGGAACCTGCTTGCGAAAAGGCGTCTTTGAGTTCTCCGTCGGTCGTGCTGTAAGGCAGACCGCCGACATATAGTTTCTTTGCCATGATTCTTTGATTTCAGAACTTACGCAGTCGGCGCATTCCTGCGTCGCAAACAGCGGCGCTCGTTCAATGTATTATTCATACATCTTTCTCCACTCCTCGTTCGCTTCTTGAACTGCATCCAACTGCGTAAGTCCTGTTTTCTGATTAAAAAAATGTAAACCAACCTTTCCTCGCTCTCCTTGGTCTAATGCAACCTACTCAAGCATTGGAAAACTTACATTACGCCACAATACTACCCCACCCTTTGATTTGCGCAAGCGATTTTTTCCTTGGTATTCCAAGGAGTAAAAATCGCGTCGAAAATGAGCACATTTTCGACGTATCTATACAATTACCACTTATCCAACAGTGCGCGGCCAATTTTCAGTTCAGGTGAACACTATTGTCGTAGATTTTCGGGTAGCCAGCTCCAATCAAAGTCCCTGAAACCGCTTGGTCTGGCGAAGTAGGGATCATTATCTTTAAGCCATTGTTCGATTTTGCCAATACCTCCCCATTTTGCAATTTCTTTTCGAAGCTTGTCCTCTTGAAGTCTTACGGTCTCTGATGTCCTCTCGAGTTTCCTAAATTGCATCAGAGATAAAACATAGAGATTCTGATAGATATCCGTAGCATGGAGCAGATCATCCTTTGGTTTTGAACGGACTCTCTCAGTTTTCGTTCCTTGTTTTTGCGACCTCTTTTTTTCAGAATATCGCCGTTTGTTCTCTAGTGACTTTGGCATGGTCTTTATTATATGTTGGATGTCTCAAAATGCGCAACTCAAGTTAGTAGTCAGTAGCACATGGTCTGTAGTAATAGCAGAAAACAACCTATTTGGTGAATAAAGCACGGCCGATGCGGAGCATTGTCGCGCCTTCTTCAAGCGCAATTTTGTAATCATCCGACATACCCATTGAAAGTTCGGTTATTTTGGGAAACTTTTCCTGCAATCTGTCTCTGATGGTTTTGAGCAGACCGAATTGCTTCCGCACAATTTCTTCATCATCCGTGTGCGACGCCATTCCCATCACTCCAATGATTTTGATGTGGTGAGTAGCCAAAATGATTTTGTCCCTATCGGCTAATTCGCGCGAATTAGCCGATAGTGATTTGCTTGCGATTGCTTGGATTATTTGTTCGAGATTATTTTCGTTAAAACCGCCCTTCCGTTCCTCTCCTGAAATATTAAATTGCAACAAAACGCGTATATCTTTCTGTCGCTTGTCCGCCTCGTTTTCAATTCTTTGCAAATGCTCAATCGAGCCGACGGACTGTATAACATCAAACAACTCTACGATTCTCTTAATTTTGCGAGACTGAATCTGCCCGATAAAGTGTTTTTCTACCCGCGGTGAGCCCGTCGAATCCGCTGGCAAAAGATGAGGAAATTTCTTCTCAGAGTCCTCCACTCGATTTTCTCCTATTGCCCGCACCCCCGCCTTTATGACCTCATTCGTCTCTTCTACCCCGACATACTTTGTTACGGCCACGAGTAATATTTTTCTCGGAAATCTATTTAGATATTCAGTTAGTTGTTCGAAAAACTTCTTGTTCATATTGAAATTTTGTGGACCGTAGCGGATTCGCCCCTCGCGCTACTGCGCTTGAAACCTACGGCGTCTCTTCGACGCCTGCGGCCCGCGGTTCGAATCTGCTTTCAACATCCTAGCAAACATCTTGATACCAAAATAGTATCAAGATTTTCGCTTGTGGACCGTGCCGGTTTCGAACCGGCCACCTCCACATTGCAAATGTGGCGCTCTACCAACTGAGCTAACGGCCCTTGGACAGGTTATAGGTTACAAGTTTTGGGTGATAGTAGCAACAATCAACGCCGTGCCAGCGAAATTGCATGCTCAATGCATCTACTCTTCCGGCAGAGAAGCCCAAAGTGAATCAAAAAAGAATTTAAGCATTTGAGCCATCAACGCGTTTTCAATAAGCACTACCCGAGCTTCTTTTTTCTGCAAAGAAAAGAAACATATGCTGTCGCCAAATATTCCGAGCAAGGCGGGAATATCAAAATCTTCTTTAAGAAATCGGAAGTTACGTCTGCCGTCTTTCATCTCGCTAAATCTAGGGTACTTAAGTATGCGGCGGTCAGTAATACCGCGTGTAACCGTCCCCAGTTCCAGGCGTCGGACGGTAAACATTTTGTGCCACTCTTCTTCTCCTCCTACAGCAGCAATGAAAAGCTCCATGGAGCCAATCCAATAGATAACTTTCCTAGAAGAGAGCAGTTTATCTATCGCGAACCGTATTCCCTCCTCACCCTCATAGTGATAGACTTTTGAACCAGAAGTCTTTTCATGAGCAACTTTCTCGATGTGGGTTAAAAGCTGCTTGACGAGGTTTTCACTCCTATTCACTTCCTCTTGCTTTTTCGCAATGTATCTTTTCAGGCCTTTGTGTGGAGGAATCGGGGAAATATGCTTGCGTGCTTTATGAACCTCCCATTCAATCAATCTTTTTTCCTTAAGCCTTTCAAGATAAAAATATACGGTGGCTCTTTTAAGACCAGTCAATTTGGCCACCTGTGTGGGCGTGGAGGCGTCATTGGCAAGACAAGCGAGGTAGATTTTAACCTCTTTGTCTTCAAGCCCTAATGCGCGTAGCTCTTTATCCATATATGTCGACGATTATTGACACCAATCCTATATCCGAAACCCTTATTTTGCAAGCTTAAAGCGAGGCATGTAGGTAACAGACGCCTTAAGTCTAACAGTCCTTGACGCATATGCACATATCGTTGCTAATTGTTCGTAGGCTCTCTTTGATAACTTTCACTTGACCGAAAAGGAAAAGACAATGAAAGCAGATATCAGTTCTTCTGCAGAACTCGTCGAAGCCTTTTCGACAAGTTCTATTAGCGAGATTTACCCCGGCCCCGTGGTCCTCACGGACTTGCGGGAAACACTCAAGACGCAAGGGCATCTTTTTGTAGTACGGGGCGACCTCGCGTACTCGAACGAGTACAACGGGCACGCCTTGACCCCCAAACTTTGGGTCTACGAGAACATGGTCGCGTCCGCGCGAATCCAAAACGCAATGCGCGACCACCCCGACAGCGCGTTCTTCGATGGCGTCGGGCCGTCAGGTTTGGAAGCTCTGCATTTCCACGCGCGACGGAACAAAAGAAAATCCGTCGTGGTGGTCGCGCAGGAGTTCCACTTGCCGCCGCATCTCGCTTCGTGGAACGACCTTGAGATCATTCAAGCGGGCGAGCCGCTCGAATGGGGGTATGTGCGAAAGCAGGCAGAAATGCTTCGCTCGCGCACCGACCTCATCTTTCTCAATCAAGCGCTCTACGCGGCAAAAGCAATGATGTCAGTCGGTAATCGTGTCGTGCGCGAGCTTGAAACACTAGGCGTACGACCAGATGCAAGCGTGTGGTGCATGGCCAGTGGTTCGTGTCTCTACGGAATCGGGGGAAAAATCGCGAAGCGGTTCCAGACAACGGAGACGCTCTTGGCCGAGTATGCAGATGCCTCCGCTATGGACGCGAACCTCAACCTCGCAAATCCGAACGCAGTTCGCACGTTCGCGCGCGGCAAGCTGCTGGAATACTTTGGGCGCACACCGCCAACGACGCTAGTGTCCAAAGATAATCTCCGGTACTTCCCGCTTCACCCTGTTCTTCCGAACCGATACTTGTTGCAACTCTGGAAGCACACAGGGGAGACGGGAATCAGTCGCGTCCTGCGTGTCGCGCCTGAAGCTGCTCTGCGAGTTCACGAGCGGTTGCGGGTGGCGGGGTTCGACTGGACCCACACAACATCGCTGGCGTTGGCACCAGCGATACAACTTGCCGAAGAAGGCAAGAATGTCGTGGCGATGGTCTATGGCTGAAATCGCGGGCATCTCTCCGGAGTGCCCGCGATTTTCTTTCTTAAGCCAACCGTCCCACGTCTTCCCCGCTGATTTCATCCAATATGGGATGTGTCTACAAACATCTTTCCTATCGCCTGGCCAACGCAATTGAATGCTCAATATATTCTTTCGTTGAGGAACCAACTGCGTCGAGCATTGTAGGAAGTGAGGCGCCACCGTAGAGCCCGGGCAAGGCGTTCACTTCAAGCAAGTACGGACCGCGGCGAGTAAGGATAATGTCCGCGCGGGAAAAATGGGAGAGTCCAAGGGCTCGGTGCGCGCGGCGCGCCATATTTTCAATCGCCTGCTTCTCGCTTCGTGTGAAGTTGCTTGGGCACGAGTGGTTTGCGAGCGCTTTTTCGTGCGTGTCATAACCAATCATTCGCGAACCGCTCGGAAGGAGGACATGAAGCGGAGGCAATGCATATAATTCTTGTCCGCGAAAATCTTCAATGACGCCCGCGCTCACTTGCTCTCCGCGGACAAATTCTTCAATAAGAACACTGGCGAACTCGTCCAATACATCCCCTATCGCATCCGGCAATTCAATAAGATTTTCCGCAATTCGGATTCCATACGACGCGCCTTCGCTCTGCGGTTTTATGATATACGGCGGTCCAAATTGCGAAAAAACGGCTTGCGCCATATCTCCAGTATTAATTTGGTTTCCAATAGTAAAAGAAACTGCGCGAGGCATTCGAATACCCGCTCTCTGCAAAACCTCGCGAGCTTGTACTTTATTTAGCGAGAGGCCCGCTCCGCGCGCTCGCGAACCAGCGTACGCAACGCCGGACATATCAAGAACCCGTTGTACAGTTCCGTCCTCACCCACACCGCCGTGAAGTCCGTTTAATACGACATCTATCTGCGCAAGCGCGCGGGGCGCTTCTACCGGAAGGCCTCGCAGATGCCACATTCCGTCTCGCCCTATGAAAATATCTCGCGTATCGTATTTATCTTCCGGAAGCGAGGCGAGCATCTCCGCGCCGGTTTTTAACGAGAGATTATATTCATTTGAAGTTCCCCCGCGCAACACTCCGATAATTGTCCGAACCATGAATGAATTATATCATCTCCATCACTGCCTGGTGCGCAGTTTCTTTCTGTGATAATCGACTGCAAAGCGGTGAGCTTCGGCGTTGGCGAGAAGAATATCTTTCGCCGAAGATTCGATTGACTTAGAGTCTCCAATCAATCTTTCTGGCTTGTGAAATTCATTCTTTACAACTCCGACAACAAGAATTGCCAGACCAGCATCTTTCAACAGATTTTTCGCTACACGCAATTGTGCAAGGCCACCGTCTACTACGAACACGCGTGGGAGGGGCCATTCGTTATGCGCCAGCCGGCGTGAAAGAACTTCTTTCAATGCTCCAGCGTCATCATTTTTCACAGATTTTATTTTGAATTTTCTGTATGATTCTTTCTCCAGCTCGCCATTATTAACGACTGTCATTACAGCCACTGTTTCAGTGCCTGCAGTGTGCGCAACATCGTACGCTTCGATTCGCATATCTCTCGCGTTCGTTGCTGTCGAAAGCCCGCCTGCAGAAATCCTGCTTTCGTCATTTATGAGCGACACATCTCGAATATGATTTAGGGCATCAATCTGCCGTCGCAATTCTTTCGCGTTTTCGTACCTTTCCGCCTTTGCCTCGGAGAGCATCTCTCGTTCCAGCATTCGCTTCAATATTTTTATTTTTCCGGAAAAGAACGTCCTGATGTGGCGAATTATACGCGCGTAGTCCTTTTTGCTTATTTCCCCGCTACACACACCTGGACATAAACCGATTTGGAGGTTGAAACACGGTTTACAGATTCGCTTATGCGCTAATTCGTGCGAATTAGCGCATAAGGAACTACTGGAAACGGTACAAGGAATGCACCTGTCGCGGAACGGAAATATTTTGCGGACGATTTTCAGTGCATCAACCAATGCGCGTCCTTGGGTGTAAGGACCGTAAATAGTTTTAAGTTTTAAGTTTTTAGTTTTTAGAGAAAGCCCGAACAATTCCCTACCGCGAACTACCAAAACGCAGGGGAAATCTTCTTTTGTAATTACTAGGTAGTTGAAGCTTTTGTCGTCTTTATCTCGGGAATTATATTTCGGCTGGTGTTTCTTGATTAGATTTGCTTCCAAAATCAGCGCTTCAAGAACCGAATCAGTTTTCTTCCACGTGATGGAACTTGCTTCTGCTATCATCGTTGCGATTGCGGTGCTTCGCGCATCCGTAAGATTTGCCGAAAAATAACTCCGTACGCGGTCGCGCAGAGATGTCGCTTTTCCTATGTATAAAATGTGTCGCCTAGCGTCTCTAAAGAAATAAACGCCGGGGCTGTCTGGCAGTTTGTATCTATCCATGTCGTAGCGATTCATCCTGCCAGTATAGGTGAGAAAGTATGGAGTATGAAGGATGGTGTATGGAGGATTGAATCCGAACTCTATCCGCAAACTCACAGGTTGACTTTTAGAATCGCGGGTATATAATCCAACTTTAATGAAGCTACAGGAATGCGCACAGATAAGCACCCGTAAGGGTGTATTTCTTTGCCTCGCCGAAGCGCAGAAGCGCGAAGGAGGGTTTTGTCTGGTATTGTCCGCCCAAAGCGGGTTTTTTCTTAAGCGTTTTCGCTTTTTCGAGCCACGGCGCATCACGGTATGAAATTAATTCTTAAAGACGGCACAGTATTTGAGGGCAAGAGTTTCGGAGCCCCTGTCGGGGCAGATGGCGAAGTAGTTTTTAACACTGGAATGGTGGGATATGTCGAGACTCTCTCCGATCCATCTTATGCGGGTCAAATTATTGTGCTCACTTATCCTCTGGTCGGTAATTACGGAGTTCCAGACCGCAAATTCTTCGAATCCGCGAAGATACAGGCGGCTGGACTTGTCGTCGCTGAATATTCCGAAAACTACTCCCATTCCAAGGCACTCGAATCATTATCCGACTGGCTCAAGAGTTCTGGCGTACCCGCGATAACGGGTGCAGACACCAGAGCTCTTACGAAGAAATTGCGAGAACACGGAGTTATGCTTGGCGTACTTAGCGAGAGCATAACTAAAAAGACAAAATTTGTCGATCCGAACCAAGAGAATCTAGTCGCGAAGGTTAGTATCAAAAAACCTCAAACTTACGGATCTGGCCCGACAACGATCATTCTTGTAGATTGCGGAGCGAAGGAAAATATTTTGCGCTCGCTTATGCGTCCCGGAATCAAGGTCGTGAGAGTGCCGTGGAATTATGACTTCTCGAACGACAAATTCGATGGAGTTGTGATTTCAAACGGGCCTGGAGACCCGAATATGTGCGTAGAGAGTATCTCGAATATTAAAAGAGCGATGATTTTGAATAAACCCATACTGGGGATTTGTCTAGGCACACAGCTCATGGCGCTCGCTGGAGGCGGGAGCACATACAAACTCAAATATGGACATCGTTCTCAAAATCAACCGTGCATAAATTCCGAAACGAAAAGATGCTATATAACCTCGCAAAATCACGGATACGCGGTTGATGCGAAATCACTTCCGCACGATTGGGATGTTTGGTTTACAAACGCGAATGATGGAAGCGTGGAAGGAATCAAGCATAAGACCAAGCCGTGGAGAGCCGTGCAATTTCATCCCGAGGCCTCCCCGGGACCAACTGATACCGCGTGGATATTTGAACGGTTCATTCAAGACCTCATTGCAAAAAAAATATGAAAAACATAAAAAAGGTACTTTTGCTTGGTTCAGGCGGCCTGAAAATCGGACAGGCGGGAGAATTTGATTATTCCGGCACACAGGCGATTAAGGCCATAAAAGAGGAAGGGATTCGCGTGGTTCTTATAAATCCCAACATCGCTACTGTACAAACGGACGAAAATCTTGCGGACACGGTTTACTTTCTGCCTCTCACCCTGCAATTCGCGACTCAGGTTATTAAAAAGGAGAAGCCGGATGCGATTTTGCTTGGTTTTGGAGGCCAGACGGCGTTAAACCTTGGACTCGAGCTTGAAGAAAAAGGAATACTAGCGAAGCATAAAGTGCGGGTACTAGGAACTCCAATTTCTGTAATCCGCGACACGGAAGACAGAGACATGTTTATCAAACGGCTTCAAGAGATTGGCGTCAAAACTGCGAGGAGCTCGGCCACTAGGTCAATAGCGGAAGCAAGGAAAGCGGCCGAAAAAATTGGCTACCCGGTCATGCTACGCGCGGGTTTTGCCTTGGGGGGGCTCGGCTCCGGAATTGTTCGCACAGAAAAAGAGCTGACAAAAAGACTTGATGAGGTATTCCATTCAAGTCCGCAAGTTCTCATCGAAGAAGATCTTAGCGGATGGAAAGAGGTTGAATATGAAATCGTGCGAGACAGGGTCGACAACTGCATTTCAGTATGCAACATGGAAAACATCGATCCGATGGGCGTGCACACGGGAGAAAGTATTGTAGTGGCTCCTTCGCAAACACTTTCAAACGAGGAGTATCATCGCTTGCGCGAAATTGCCATAAAAACAATCCGGCATCTAGGCGTGGTAGGAGAATGCAATATTCAGTACGCGCTCCAGCCTAAAACTGGCGATTATCGCGTGATTGAAGTCAACGCCCGCCTTTCTCGCTCATCTGCTCTAGCATCAAAAGCCACAGGGTATCCGCTCGCGTTCATTGCCGCCAAGCTTTCACTTGGATACACGCTTCCAGAATTAAAGAACTCTGTAACAAAGACAACGACGGCATGTTTTGAACCGTCTCTTGATTACATCGTACTCAAGATGCCGCGGTGGGATCTTACGAAATTCGAAAACGCGATTACGCAAATTGGGACAGAAATGAAGAGTGTCGGCGAAGTGATGGCAATAGGCAGGAGTTTCGAAGAGGTGTTACAGAAAGCAATCCGCATGTTATCTATCGGCGCGGATGGATTTACTGCCAACAAAAATGGCAACTTTAGGATACCGAATTACATGAGCGAAATCCGTGTACCAACTACGCGTCGCTTTTTTGCGATCGCGGAAGCACTGAGCAGAGGCGTCAATGTCAAGAAAATAAGTTCTGCTTCCGACATTGACCCGTGGTTTTTGGAGAAAATGCGGAATATCGTCGAATTCGCGAAAAAACTACCAAGGTCGGACCTTGGTAGAAAAGACATCTTGAGTGCTAAAAAGCTCGGCTTTTCCGATATTCAGATTGCTACATTGACTAAAAGCACTGAGGATAAGATTCGCAAGGAACGGCATGCGCTTGGGATTCTTCCTGTAATTAAGCAGATAGATACGCTTGCGGGCGAATTCCCTGCCAAGACTAACTATTTATATGTGACGTATAACGGCACTGAAACCGATGTTGCGCGAGGGAAAAATAGCGTAATTGTGCTTGGGAGCGGCCCGTATTGCATCGGTTCATCCGTAGAATTTGACTGGTCTTGCGTCCAGGCGCTGAACGCGCTCTCAAAGAATGGATACGAGACCATTATGATTAATTCTAATCCCGAGACAGTATCTACGGACTACGACATGTCGAGCAGGTTGTATTTTGAAGAGTTGTCACTTGAACGAGTGTTAGATATATACGAATTTGAAAAGCCTCGCGGTATCGTGATTTCTACGGGAGGTCAGATTCCAAATAATCTCGCGCTTCCATTGCATAAACGCGGGGTAAAAATTTTAGGCACAAAACCAGAGGACATTGACCGTGCTGAAGATCGGCATACATTTTCTAAACTCCTTGACCAGCTCGTGATTGACCAGCCGGCATGGGTCGAGTTAACAACGCTTAAAGAGGCAGCGCTTGCTGCTACTCGACTAGAGTACCCTGTACTCGTACGACCATCATATGTACTCTCGGGTTCCGCCATGAGTGTTGCCTACGATGAGGAGTCACTCGTACGCTTCCTAAAAAAAGCGGTGGATATATCCGCGGAACATCCAGTCGTAATATCGAAATTTATCGATAACGCGCGCGAGATTGAGATAGACGGCGTAGCATCGCGCGGCAAACTCGTCATATATGCCATAACGGAGCATGTAGAAAATGCCGGTACACACTCTGGAGATGCGACTGTAGTTTTACCCGCACAGCGAACTTATATGGAGACAATTCGCCGCGCGAAGCAAATTACTAAAAGCATTGCAAAAGAATTGAAAATAACCGGCCCGTTCAACATACAATTTCTTGCAAAAGATAATCACCTGCAGGTCATTGAATGCAATGTGCGCTCATCGCGCAGTTTTCCGTTCGTGTCAAAGGTGACAGGATACAACTTTATAGATATCGCAACTCGGGCAATGCTAGGCAAAGATGTTTCCGGCGAATATAAAACGCTTGAGCTCGACCACATTGCGGTTAAATCGCCTCAATTTTCATACTCCCGCATTAAGGGTGCGGACCCGGTATCTAATGTTGAAATGGCCTCCACTGGCGAAGTGGCCTGCTTCGGAGATTCTTTTGCCGAAGCGCTTATTAAGGCAATGCTTGCATCGGGATTCCGTTTGCCAAAAAAGAATATTTTAATATCACTTAGCAAGGAGGAAAATAGGGTAAAAATGCTTCCGGCGTTTCGCGAGCTTGCTAAAATGAAATTCAAACTTTTTGCTACAGAGGACACCGCGAATTTCATGAACGAGAATGGAGTCAAATGCGATAGGGTGTTTAAAATCAGTACGAAGAAAGAACCGGGTGTTCTAGGGCTCATTGAGAAAGGCAATCTTGACCTGATAATAAATATTCCGACGCGCGCCTCTGACCTAGAATCCAAAGACGGCTACACAATTCGGCGAATGGCAGTTGATCTGAACATTCCACTCATTACCAATCGTCAGCTCGCGGAAAGTTTTATAATGGCGTTCGCAGAGTCTCAGGGAAACGTTCCAAAGCTTAAATCCGTTCGTCAGTACGTGGATAATATATAAAGGGATTTGGGTCGGTCCAATTTGGGCGCCGCTTCCCTGGACCGACCTTGGCCACCAATTATATAGCGACCATTTTAGCGCGTGAGTGCCAAACCTGATCTTCTCCGTAGAGATTCGGGAGGTAGGGCACTGGAAGCGCAAGGTAGTTATACCCTCTATATGTTTCCTGTCAATCGCACAACTTGATCTTCTTGAGTGCCCTTTTTAAGTAATACCCAGTATGCGAACCGTCAGTTTTAGACACCACTTCAGGAGTACCTTGGGCCACGATATTGCCCCCTCCAGCCCCACCCTCTGGACCCATGTCGACAATGTAATCGGCGCATTTCAAGACATCAAGATTGTGTTCTATAATGATTACACTGTTTCCGCGCTCGACTAATTTCTGCAGAATATCAATGAGTTTCTGTACATCGTCGTAGTGAAGTCCGACAGTCGGCTCGTCCAATAAATAAACTGCCTTCGCGGAAAGCGGTCTGTATAACTCGGAGGCGATTCTTACTCTCTGCGCTTCCCCGCCGGAAAGCGTTGTCGCGCTCTGCCCCAGTTCAAGATAGCCGAGCCCCACATCCGAGAGAGTTTTTAATCTATCGGCAATCGCTGGAATATCCTCAAAGAACGACAGGGCTTCTTCAACTGTCATTGAAAGAACATCGAATATGCTTTTTTTCTTGTATTTTACTTCAAGCGTTTCTTTCATAAACCGCTTCCCATTGCACATATCGCATGTGACATAGACAGTCGGCAAAAAGTGCATTTCCACGGCGACCAATCCATTTCCCTGGCAAACTTCGCATCTTCCGCCTTTTACATTGAAACTAAAGCGCCCCGGCCCCCACCCGCGAGCGCGGGCTTCCTCGCTCATCGCAAATAAATCGCGAATGTGAGTAAACGCGCCGGTGTATGTTGCAGGGTTGGAACGAGGCGTTCTGCCTATCGGAGACTGGTCAATTAAAATCGAACGAGCAAGATATTCGGTCCCACTAAATTCTTTGCAATTATAGATTTTCGCTGTGCGATATCGTTTGTCAAATTTCGCCAGAAAATTCCGATGCAATATCTCGTATAGAAAAGTGGATTTGCCGGAGCCAGACACTCCTGTGATAGCGACAAGTTTACTAAGCGGAATATCTACATTTACATTATTTATGTTGAATTTGGATGCTCCGCGAATTTTTATCTTTCCCCTGTCCGCGGTACGCCGTTTTTTCGGCATATCAATCGCGGTTTCTTCGCGGAGATATGAGAGCGTGCGGGAGCCGGATTTATTTGTTTTGGCAGTCAGTAAATCATCAAGCCAGCCGGATACTACAACATTCCCTCCGTGTACGCCCGCCCCAGGTCCCAAATCAACTATATAATCCGATGCAAATATCGTATCCTCATCGTGTTCTACGACTATCACCGTATTGCCGATATCCCGCAGATGCTTCAGCGTCTCGATAAGTTTGTCGTTGTCGCGCTGGTGAAGTCCGATAGTTGGCTCATCCAGTACATATAGAGCCCCAACGAGACCGCTTCCTAATTGCGACGCAAGCCGTATCCGCTGTGCCTCGCCTCCAGAGAGAGTATTTGCTTTTCTATCCAGTGTAAGATACTCAATACCGACATTCTGCATGAACTTGAGCCTGCTCAAGATTTCTTTAATCACAACTCGAGATATCTCTTCCTCTTTCTTAGTAAGTTTGAGCGTATCAAAGAATTTTTGCGCATCATCTATAGACGACGATGTTAGGTCAACAATATTTTTTCTTTCGTCTTCTTTAACCGACCGAAGAAAGACATTTAGAGCTTCTGGCCTTAATCGAACGCCTTTGCAAGTATCGCATGGCTCGTCGCCAAAAAAATATTTAGAGCCGAGCCCGTTGCATTGAGGACACGCTCCGTGGGGGGAATTGAATGAAAAAAGACGAGGCTCTATTTCTGGAAATGAGAATCCATCGTATGGACACATGAACTTGGCGGAAACAATATGCGATTCCCCAGCAACATCGATAATCTTCACCAAACCGTCCGATTCGTGAAGCGCTCTTTCTATCGCTTCCGAAGCGCGTTCGTGCGCGGCTTTCGCATCGTCTGTAAATTCAGAGACAAATATCTCGTCAACGACGACATCAATTTCATGTTTCTTGTTTTTCTCAAGTATTATCCTCTCCCGCAGTTTTTTCTCCTCCCCATCTATCAAAACTTTCTCAAAACCTTTGTTGAACAAATCATACAAAAGCTGATAGTACTCCCCTTTTCTGCCCACGACCACGGGTGAAGTAATCGTGATTTTTGAGTTAGAAACACTCTTGGTCAGCCGCTTTTTGCCACCACTTCCACCAAGGACCGTCCTTGGTGGACGGACCAGCACCAAGGACCGTCCTTGGTGCTTCCTCGCCTTATCTACAATGTTAAGGACGGACTCTAGGATTTCCTCATTTGTATGCTTCTTAACCTCGCGTCCGCAAGTAATGCAGTGCGGTTTTCCAACGCGAGCATAGAGAACGCGCAGGTAGTCGTATATCTCCGTAATCGTGGCAACCGTGGAGCGCGGATTGTTTGAACGGGATTTTTGGTCTATTGAAATGGCCGGAGAAAGGCCGGTTATCTCGTCCACATCCGGCTTTTGCATTTGGCGCAAGAATTGCCGAGCGTAAGCCGAAAGCGACTCAACATACTTGCGCTGTCCTTCCGCAAAAATCGTGTCGAATGCCAAAGACGATTTACCCGAACCGGAAAGGCCGGTAAACACGACCATCTTATTTCGCGGTATCTCAACAGTTATGTTTTTGAGATTGTGCGTTCGAGCGCCTTTAACGACAATCTTTCCCGCCTCGCCAGAGTTGTCACGTGTTTTTAACATACACACAAACCATCCCCTCGCTTTGCGCTAGGGGTTGGTACGGAGCAATATAGCACAAAAGGAAAAGGCGGCGAGGTGGGCGTCTTGTCGCCAATTCCTCGCCACCATGATCATCAACGGTGTTTGACAATCTGGACTGCGAAGTCGCATTTAAATTCCTGCGCAACGTGCTTCAGCAGCCTGTCCATATCGGACATGATTTCCCGAAGATGATGTTCGCTCTCGCGATTGTCGATTTTGATTACGGCATCCGTGCGAATAATCAAAACGTCACGGCCCCATGCTATTACATGGAGTGGCGCCCCAAAATACATTTTTCCTACTGGTTCGCGTCGCCCCTCTCCGCAACTCCGGAGAATTTCCAATGCGTTAGACTCCCTCTCGTAGAAAAGGAAGCCAAATGCCCCAGCTTCATTGCGAAGCCAAAGCGAAACTTTTTCAAGGTACTCGGTCATCTGAATCTCCTTAGAGATTTTGTTAGCGGCGTTGCCGCAAGGTATTACCGTGTCCAATCAATTCCGACCAGCACTATCTCAAATCAGAGAGAGAGAGTCAACTGTTGATGTTTAGGTTGCCAATATCCATTTTACGAACCTCTTTATACAGCGGGTTTCGCGCCAGCGCGGGAGCACCGTCTTTTTCCACGACATAGTATGCAAAACCGCGCATTTTTTTGACTGATTCGTAGTCCGCGTGGCCGGGTTTGGAAATTGAGTCAGTAGCGCCAAAAACCGGACTGTCGTCCGATGTTACCAGCCACGTCTTTCCCGTATTTACCACTAAGTGGCCGTATCCGGGCGGCATATAGACAGAATCACCCGCCCGTACCTTGACCGCCTTGAACTCCTCCACTTTGTCAACGACAGGCACGCCATTTTCCACCACGAGTTTTTGCAAAAGCGCGATTCCTTCGCCCTCTATAATTTGATAGGTCTCGTCCAAATCGCCCACGTGGTAGTGGCCGTATGTTTTTATATATTCGTCTCCAACCCTTCCGGTCTGCCAAACTGTGATATTTCTTTGCTTGGAGCCCCCGCGAATCATGTAGTAATGAACAGCAGGTCCGGAGGCGCCCGGAATCATAACGACATCCTGCATTTCCTCGTGAGTTCTTACGGCCAGGTTTTCCATATAAGAATAGTTGGTAGTCAGTAGTTAGTAGTCTGTGATGAAAATGTCCATCACGCAAGGATAACCGCTTCTTCTTGCAGGTCAACGCCGAATTTCGCACGAACGGCATCTTTAATCTTTTGTGCCAATTCTTTGACATCGCGCGCGCTGGCATGACCCTCGTTCACTATATAATTCGGATGCTGAAAACTTGCGATGGCGCCGCCGACTTTTGCGCCCTTCATTCCGGCTTTTTCAATAAGCCAGCCAGCCGGTACCCGGCCTTCACGCGATTTCATTCCCTTATCTTTCTCAAACATTTCTTGCACTTCGCGCGGCGCGACCGGATTCATAAAATATGAACCCGCGGCTTGTATGTTCTGCAGGTGCCGTTTCTCGCGCCCTGCGATGGTTTGCTCAATTAATCTCTTGCTTTCCGCCCTATCAGCAACTTTTAGCAGTCTGACTGCTACACTCGTGATAATCCAATTCCGATTGTCTTTAAAAAAACTATGCCGGTATGCAAAGTCGCATTCATTGTTCGAGAACTCCCGTATCATCTCCGACAAGTCTGACTTGTTTGCATTAAACGCTCTTACCTTCGTTACAACATCTTTAATCTCTACTCCAAAAGCCCCGGCGTTTCCGCGCACCGCCCCGCCTATTGTGCCGGGAATTCCAGACAATTTTTCCCATCCGCCAAGATTTATATTCGACATTTCTCTAATGAGCGAAAGCAAATTGCATCCAGCTTCAGCTTCCAGAACATTGTCCCTGCATGTGAAATTCTTAAGCGAAATGGAAACGACGAGCGCATTTAGCCCTTCGTCTGGCACAAGCACATTGCTTCCTCCGGCAAACATTATCAGAGGTATACCTTTCTCCTGCGCAACAGCCAATACTTCTGTTATCTCCGCTTCCGATTTTATCTCCGCAAAATATCTCGCCGAACCCCCAATATTAAAGGTGGTGAGCGGAGCGAGAGGAACATTTTCCTGTATCTTGATAACCATACTATTTTAATGATTCCAACTGCTTGATTTCGTCTCGCAGGAGCGCAGCCGTCTCGAAATCCAATCTGCTGGCGGCGTCGTGCATCTCGCGCCTTTTTTCGGCAATCAGAGATTTCTTACTTCCGACAAAAGCCGACTCATCAAGTCTCGCGAGGTTAAATATCGCGCGTCTTCGGGCGCTCGCGATATCGCCCACGATATCTTTTATCCTTGTTCTAATTGTCCTCGGCGTGATGCCGTGCTTTTTATTGTACGCTATTTGTTTATCGCGTCTTTCATTAGTTGTTCGGATAGCCCTCTGCATCGAACCTGTGGAAGAGTCCGCATAAAGAATGACCTTGCCTAGAACATTGCGCGCCGCCCTGCCGATTGTCTGAATGAGCGAGGTTTCCGAACGCAGGAATCCTTCTTTGTCGGCGTCCAGTATGCCGACCAGCTCTACTTCCGGTAAATCCAATCCTTCGCGCAGAAGGTTCACGCCGACGAGAACATCAAACTCCCCTTTTCGGAAGTTTGTCAGTATTTCAATTCTTTCGATTGTCTTAACATCAGAGTGTATGTACCTTGCTCTCACCTTTTTTTCGACCAAGAAATTAGCGAGGTCTTCAGCCATTTTTTTGGTGAGGACTGTCACTAGCGACCTCCCGCCTCTTTTTGTCACAACTTCTGCTTCAGCGATAAAATCTTTGACTTGCCCTTGGTATTTTTCGAGAACCAAGGACGGTCCTTCCGTCCTTGGTTCCGCGCTCACGATTGGCTTTACGACGATTTCCGGGTCAACGAGTCCGGTCGGGCGAATAACCTGTTCAATGGGTTTCCCGCTCCGCTCTAGTTCATAAGAGCCGGGCGTGGCGCTTGTATAAATCGTCTGTCCGACTCGCTCTTCAAATTCGGCGAAATTGAGAGGGCGATTGTCTACTGCGCTCGGAAGCCGAAAACCGTGTTCAACGAGCATATCTTTTCGCGCGCGGTCCCCCGCGTACATTCCTCCGATTTGCGGGACAGTGACATGCGACTCATCAATTATGGTCAAGAAATCCGGCATAGCGTTATTCTGCGTTATTCTGCGTTCGTTCTGCGACTTTCCGCGCTCTCGTACAAAGTACGAGAGAAGTGTATGCGGCGGCTCGCCAGAGCTTCGCCTGTCGAAGTGGCGCGAGTAATTTTCTATTCCGTTGCAAAAACCGAATTCCCGAATCATCGAGATGTCCTGCCTCGTCCGTCGTTTCAACCGTTCCGCTTCTAATATCTTTCCAGATGCATCAAACTTTTTCAACTGCTCCTTTAGTTCTATTTCTATATCTGCCAGCGCCAATTCCTGCACATCCTTAGGAGTAACATAATGCTTTGCTGGAAATACGAACACAGATTCAAGCGCGCCGAGTTTTTCTCGCGTCGTCGCGTCTATTTCTTCGATTTTTGAGACCCTGCCCTCCGACAAATCAATCCTTCGAATAATTCGTTCGCTCGCGGGCATTATCTCCACTCGCGAGCCGAGCGCTCGAAATGTCCCTGGCGAAAGGTCTCCTGCCACTCTTTCAAAATACAAACCGATAAGACGGCGCATAAGCGCCGCTCGCGTGAGCGGTTCCCCTTTTGTAATTTTCAAATTTATTTTCTCGTATTCCAAAGGGCTTCCGAGCCCGTATATGCAAGAAACTGACGCGACTACTATTACATCTTTTCTTGTCAATAGCGCCTGCGTCGCCGCGTGCCGTAATCGTTCTATGTCTTCATTTATCTGCGCCTCTTTTTCTATATAAGTATCACTAATGGGCATATATGCCTCCGGCTGGTAGTAATCGTAGTAAGAAACGAAATAATGCACCGCGTTTTCAGGAAAGAATTCGCGATATTCCGCCGCAAGCTGTGCGGCGAGCGTTTTGTTGTGCGCGATGACAAGCGTCGGCTTCTGCACCTTTTCAATCACATTCGCGACTGTAAAAGTCTTCCCAGAACCAGTTACGCCCAGAAGCGTCTGGTGCCGTTTCCCCTCTTTTAGCCCTTCCACAAGCGCGCGAATAGCTCCGGGTTGGTCTCCGGCCGGTTGATAGTCGCTTTTTATTTTGAACTTTGCCACCCGCCCACTCTAACAGGATTGGGGCAGAAAGTGTATTTATCCTCTGGCGTGATGACTTTTTCTCATTACTATTTTGCCTTATGTGCTTATTCGCGCGAATAAGCACATAAGAAAATCCTCGTTACTCACTCCCCGCTTCTTTTTCTGTCAAATCCTCTCTGTGTCTAGACTATCAAGACTTTTTTCTATTGCAGTCTTTTGCAAAACACTAGAATAGATTCTGTGCGAAAAACACAAAGTTCAAAATCCTGCTATCAGACATACTTTTCGAAAAATGATTGCGGACGATTAAACTTCCAGGGCTTTTTAATCGCACACTTGATAACTTCAACAGATTTCCAGACTCCACCGGTTATATATGGTTCTCGGTCTAACCATTTCTGCAACTCATTTTCTGATGGAAAATCCATGACTGCCATTGACCCGACCATGTCATTATTTTCATTTAACAACACCGCCCCATACCACCTGTTTCCCGATTGCTCCATCTCGTCACCCAACGCAAGATGAGCCTGCCTGACTGCGGTTCGACGGGCAAGCGCTTCTTTATCATTGCCATCTCTACCAATTACAAGGAATTGCATATGTCACACAAAACAAGCGTCTGACTAAACTTTGACTGTTTATAGACCGCTTTCATAAATTAAACATTACGCCCAAAAGAATGGTTTGCAAGGACTTGGTATCACGGCGAATCTCGATATCTTTTTTATCCCACTTTTGAGCCATATTTCGCTATCCACAAGCATTGACTTGCGCGCTATACGCATGGTATTATGTTCGTGTGTGCCTGTGGGCGAAAGCCCCTTCCCAGCTAAGGAATTCCTACGCTGGCGGCATATTCGCGCGAATGAGCATATAAGAATCTATCTATATACATCACGCCGATGTCCCACTGCTTCAATGATAATTAAGCTTCCATGAACGGAGTACACGGCTCGATAATCGCCGACGCGGAGTTTGTATGAGTTTTTAAGTTCGCGATGCAATCTTTCCGGTACAATTTTGTCAAAGTTTTGCTCTAGCCAGAGTATCTTTTCAATAATTCGCTTAGCCAGAACTTGGTCTATTTCTTTAAGATCTCTCAACGCATGCTCGCTCAACTCAATTGAGACCATACTTCTTCGCTACTGCCGAAAGCGGTGTAAGTTTCTGTCTTTCCTTCAATCGCTTCCGAAGCTTCATTGCAAATGATTTCTTAAGTTCGAGTCCGGAATCTGGGTCGCCAAGAAATTCAAATATTTTCTGCTCGATTAGATTTTCCAATTTCTTATCTCGTTCTGCGGTAGTCATATAAATAATATAACATATACTCAACCGAGTGTCAGTACCACCACATTGCGCTTGCCGCGCGAGAGGGTCGCTATCGGCGCGTCTTGAAAATCTTCGTGCATCATCACTCTGTCTATGAGGGCGACCCTTCCGCCATTAATAGCGACGGCATTATCTTCGATAAATTGGCGCGCTTCGCGGCGCGAAGCCGCAAGCTCGGACTTAACCAAAATGTCCGTAAGCGATTCTCCGAGCCGTACCTCGCATGTCGGCGCCTCTTTTTGAAGCATCTCGCGTTCGGCCGCGCTCAATTCTTTTGGTTCTTTCTTTCCGAACAGGACCGATGAAACATCCTCAACTATTTTAGCAGTTTCGGCTCCATGAACAAGTTTTGTCGCCTCATGCGCCAACCTCTTCTGGGCATGCCGCTTTTCTGGATTCTTTTTGTGTTCTGTAATCGTCATTCTTATTTCCGATTCCGAAACGGTGGTCATTTTCAACAAATATTCCCCGACAACATCATCTGGAGAGTTAAGCCAAAATTGGTAGAACTGAAATGGCGAGGTCTTCGCGGGGTCAAGCCATATTGTTCCTTCTTCGCTTTTGCCGAATTTCTTGCCGGATTTATCTACGAGAAGGTGCCATGTAAGGCCATAAACTATTTTGCCCTCCTTTCTGCGCACGAAGTCAACGCCAGAGACTATGTTTCCCCACTGGTCGGAGCCGCCAACCTGCAAGTCACATTTGTGGTTTTTGTGTAAATGCCAGAAATCGTAGGCCTGTAAAAGCGCGTAAGAAAATTCTGTGTATGAAATGCCCTGCTCCACATTCGCTACGCGGTCTTTCACGAAATCGCGCAGGAGCATTGCGTTTACGGAGAAATGTTTTCCCGCGTCTCGCAGAAACTCAATGAGTTTCAATTTGGAAAGCCAATCTGAATTATTTAGGATAGTAAAGTTGTCGGACTCGAAAAGTCTTTTAATCTGCGCGGAAATCATTTCAACATTTCGCGAGATTGTTTCCTCGTCTTGCAATGCGCGCTCCGACGTTTTTCCACTCGGATCGCCGATCATTCCTGTGGCACCGCCTATCAAGACGAATACTCTATGCCCGGCCTCCAAGAAACTCCGCAGGACTAAAAATGCTTGCAACTGCCCTACGTGAAGAGAATCGGCTGTGGGGTCAATGCCTAAATATAAAGTCCGCTTCGCGCCGTCTGTAATCTCCTCTAGTTTCTCGCTTGAGTGCTGATACACGTATCCGCGCGCTCGCAAAACATCCGATAACGTCGCGTTCGACATGCAGAAAATATAGCACCGCGTTAGAAGTTACGAAAGTGCGAAAATGTATAGATATCAAGTGTCTATACAGCGCAAATTGCTGGGAAATCCGGCTTTCCAAACGGTAGGCTTTTCTTCTTAACTTCTAACTGGGTAACATAAAAAAATGGGCGGGGGTGAGATCAATACCAAGCTCCTCATGGCAGATCTCAAAGAACCCCCGTCCGAAGAACAACAGCCCTAACTAAGGCTTATATCTTTTCTCGACTTCCCTCGGAAAATCAAGGGAATATCTGGCCCTGTTGAGGCCAGAATCTGGAGAACGGTCATGAGACCGTCAACTCCAGCGTGCACTAGAAACGTGGCCAGAATACCACGTCCCCGCTCGGCGAACAACGAATTGCCGAGGTGGCGTATAATATCGCCACTATGTCCTCGTAACTCGTAAGGAGACTCACGTGGACACCGATGTATACCACTTTTTCCTCTGCGAGTAAAGTCACCCACCAAAATCATTAAATGGCCTCAAAAGCCGGAAAAGCTGGACTTCGTACACTAATGCAGTAAAAATACACGCTATGTCTTTTTGCCGCGCTCGCGCTCGCGCTCGTGCACCACATGCTCATCCATGCCAAAATGGTGCGCGAATTCGTGCCAAATCGTATCAGCGACGACCCGTGCCACGGGGACACCGTCTTCTTCCGCCGCTTCCTCAATCGGTTTTTGATAGAGAGTAATAGTGTCCGGCATAGTCGCGCCGACGCCGTAATTTTCCCCGCGAGCCGAAAGCGGAATCCCTTGATAATATCCGAGAAGCGTTTCGTCATCAGCCAGATGCTCCCGTTTTCTGACTTCGCGAGACGGTTCATCTTCAACAAGAATTTCCACATTCTTTATTTTTTTCCGCGCCCATTCGGGCAAAAGCGCGAATCCATCTTCAATAAGACTCTCGAACTCCTGCTTTTCCATGGACGGCATCACAAAAACTATTTCTTGCCGCTATCACCATTCGCTCCGCCCATGATGTCTTTCGTCTGCAGAGGGCTCTGAATATTCGGAGTCCATTCCGCTTCAATTTTGCCAAATTGTTTTTCATATTCGGCAATCTGATAGGAAATATATTGAGACAAACGCTTCATGTGCTGTGGAGTAAGGGCGTAGGTAACGCCCGCTTCGCCGGTCAGCATGTTCATGACGAAATATTCTTTTGATAAAGCCACGGCAATATTCTCGCAAAACTGCTTCGGTATTTTTGTTAGGTCCATATCTGAATTATTGCACGTTTTTGCGTGAAAGATGGTTGCGAATCCAATACCGCTTGAGAAATGGCAAGGACTGCATTGAAAGCAAGTACCCTATCGTGGGAATAAAGGCATTCCGAAGCGGATTTTGATTTCCTATTTCATACAGGACAAAGGCGGAGATTCCGTATGTGATTAAAAGCAAAGAAATAATTCTGAACAAGCTGGTCTCCCACGCCTTATCCGCCGCAACTCTGGTATTTCTATCCTGTATCGAGCGTAGCTCTTCCTCTATGCGCTCCAATCTTTCATGCGTGTCGGGCTGGTTCATAGCTTTTGCGGTGGTGTTGGCCGTAGGAGCGGGAAGAGTTGCGTTTCGTGTATTGGCTTGTTCTCAAGAAACGCGAACAGCCGTTCTGATACGCCGAAGCCGAACGCTGGAGGCATTCCGTATTCCATCGTGCGCACATAATCCAAATCCATCCGTTGCGCCTCGTCATCTCCTGCGTCGCGCAATTTCTGCTGGTCCTCAAAGCGCTTACGCTGGTCGAGCGGGTCATTTAATTCGCTGAATCCTTTTCCAACTTCGGAGCCGGCGAGAATGACCTGGAAACGCTCGACAACTTCAGGATTTTTTAACGAGCGTTTCGCAAGCGGTTCCATGAAAATTGGAACGCCAACGAGAAACGACGGACCCGATATTGTTTTCCGGATATGTTTCCACAGTTGGTCTATCGCACGCTCTTTATTCGGTTCAATACCGGCGGGAAGAACCTTTACCTCTCGCGCCGCGGAAATCGCCTCTTTTTCACCGCACTTTATCGGGTCAATTCCAAAATGTTCTTTAATGGACGCGGAAAAGTCAATCGTCTTCCATTCTTCCGCGAAATCAACTTCATGTTCTCCTATTTTAAATGTGTATTGCCCGAATACCTCCTTTGCGATATGCCTGTAAAGCTCCTGAACGATTTTCATTCCCGCGTGATAATCCGAATATGCCTCATAAAACTCCAACTGCGTATAATCCTGCAAATGCTCGCGGGACTGCCCTTCGTTTCGGAAAATGCGCCCAATCTCAAAGACTTTTGGAAAACCAGCGACAAGTAATCTTTTCTGCCACAGCTCTCCTGCAGAAATGCGCAAGTACACGTCTATATCGAGTGCGTTGTGGTGCGTGATAAACGGCCTTGCCTCCGCTCCTCCTGGGGAAGTTTCTAGAACCGGAGTTTCAACTTCCAGGAAATTTCTTTTATCAAAAAACGTTCTGCAGGCAGACCAGAACCGAGATTTGCGGATTATCATTTTCCTCAACTCGTCATTGTGCAAAATATCAACCGCTCGCTCGCGCAGTCGTTTCTCCTCATCTTTGAGCCCGAACCATTCATCGGGAATCGGAAGGAGCGATTTGGAAAGCATTCTCCATTTTTGACACTTGATAGAGGGTTCGCCCCTCTTCGTTTTAAATGCCGTGCCTAACACTTCGATAAAATCTCCGGTGTCAACGCATTCCGTGAAAAGGTTGTACAACGCTTCATCTATATCCGACTTCTGAAGAACTATCTGCAAACGGCCGGTTCCATCAAAAAGGTCGGCAAACACAATCCCTCCCTGTCCACGTCTGGACATTACGCGACCGCCAATGTGCATTTTCTTACCGCTGGCCTCTAGCTCGTCAAAAGTAACTATAGCGTCTTCGATACTAGTATCTCGGTGGGATTCGGCGGGATACGCCTCCATACCAGAACCCTTAAGCTTCTCAAGTTTTCTTAGCCGTTCTCCGCGAATGTCGCTCTCTGCCATCCCATTAGAAACCCGCCTGCCATCGCCTAAAGCCGCGATAGTGCCGGATTTGATTAGTTAGTAAATAAGTCATATTCCGATTTTATGCCACGCACCTGCTCTGGCTTTGGCGGGCAGGCAGGACGCGGAAAAGTAGCCGATTCCGTCGCCTATTTGATTAGTATTAGTAATATTTGCCTCCATACAATGCCCGCGAGTCCGTTCGCGATTTCTAACGGGACACGTAGTTCAAATATCATACCATGTACGCGTGAGCCATAGACATTTCGCGAG
>Ga0209211_10002323_pt1 | contig 33106 bp, 25 predicted proteins | sample RifGroA2_FD_183992 | JGI IMG/M metagenome (GOLD analysis project Ga0209211, IMG submission 183992) | Groundwater microbial communities from Rifle, Colorado, USA - Groundwater A2 (SPAdes) (version 2) | ecosystem: Environmental > Aquatic > Deep subsurface > Groundwater | place: Rifle, Colorado... | reverse complement strand
TGCGCCCGCCCCCGCAGACAGCGCTGCAAAGGCATAATTCAAATTCGCCGAGAGCTGCCGTAAAAAAAGAATAAAGAAAAACGCAAAAATTAAAAAATTATAAGAAAACAAAAATATGATTAAATACATCGCATACTGCCGAAAATCAACAGATGAAAAAGATAAACAAGTTTTGTCTATTGAGGCGCAAATTGCCGAACTCAAAGAGTTTGCCAAAAGAGAAAATCTGAATGTTTCTGAATTTATCACCGAAGCCAAAACCGCCAAGATTCCGGGACGAGGACAATTCGAGTTGGTCCTCAAGAAAATAGAAAAGGGAGAAGCTAACGGTATCCTCTCATGGCACCCGGATAGACTTGCCAGAAATTCCATTGACGGAGGTAAGATTATTTATCTTTTAGATACAGGCAAACTCCTTGATTTAAAATTCCCCTCGTTTTGGTTTGAATCAACACCTCAAGGAAAGTTTATGCTTTCAATCGCTTTCGGACAGTCAAAGTATTATGTAGATAATCTTTCCGAAAATGTCAAAAGAGGAAACAGACAAAAATTGCGAAACGGAGTTTGGCCAAGCAAAGCTCCTTATGGTTACATCAATAATCCCAAAACGAGGGGAATAGATATTGATGAAGAAAAATCAAAAATCGTCAAAAAAGCATTTCAACTTTTTGCTGAAGGCGGAAGATCATTTGTGGAGATTTCAAAATTCCTGCACAAATTCGGCATAAAAAAATTAGATTGTGAGCTGGTAAAAGTTGATCAAGTCAAAAATATGCTTACCAATAAATTTTATCTGGGCATTATGAATTATGCAGGAGAATATTATCAAGGTTCCCATAAAACTTTTATCAGCAAAAAGCTGTTTGACGAAGCCCAAAAACAGATTGAAAAAATCGAAAGGCCGAGAAACAAAGGACACGATTTTGCTTTTTCCGGTTTAGCAACTTGCGGAGAGTGCGGCGCCGCAATCACGGCAGAAACCCATACTAAGTTTTATCCAAAAACAAGAGGTGAAGTCGAGTATATTTACTATCGCTGTACTAAAAAGTTAAAGCCCTGCAATCAAAGGTATGTCAACGAACCGGAACTCGAAGGACAATTAAGAAATGTTATTCGTGATTGCGGCTTGCACGAAGATTGGGAACCATATTTTGAAAAATGGATTATCGAAGCAGAAGAAAAAGACAAATTTGAAGGCGAAACGGAGATCAAACAACTCAATTCTCAAGTCCAAGAAACCGAAGTCAAACTCACTCGACTTCTTGACGGATATTTGGATCAGGTTATTGAGCCAGAAATTTACAAGCAGAAAAAGAATGAATTGTTTGAAGAAAAACTAAAATTAGAGGAGAAAAAATCACAAATTGAGAAAAATGGAAACTGTTGGCTCGAACCAGTCAGAGAATTCGTAAATTGCGCCTTACAGACGCAAAAAATCGCGCGCGAAAAAAATAATTGCCACGACTTAGCTGTCGTGGCAAAAAAAGTCGGCTCGAACTATTCTTTATTTAATCGGCAGCTCTCGGCGAATTTGAATTATGCCTTTGCAGCGCTGTCTGCGGGGGCGGGCGCAGCCAGCGCTGCCCCCACTTCCGACTCGATTTCCTTTTTGGTGCCGGGAGAGGGAATCGAACCCTCATGATCGGATTGACGATCACAAGATTTTAAGTCTTGCGCGTATACCATTTCGCCACCCCGGCAGCTCGATATTCCTCAAAATATATGTGGGCGGGAGAGGACTTGAACCTCCACGCCTTACGGCATAGCCTCCTCAAGACTACGTGTATACCAATTTCACCACCCGCCCATTCAAAATATATTTTAAGATAAATCTGTGCCCCGAGGGGGACTTGAACCTCCACGCCTTTTGGGCATACGCTCCTGAAGCGTACCTGTCTACCAATTCCAGCATCGGGGCAATTTTTGATTCCCCTTTGGTCACCAGATTTCCTGAGCGGGCGGCCAGATTCGAACTGGTGACCTTCTCCTTGGAAGGGAGACATTCTACCACTGAACTACGCCCGCTTTCGCTAAAGCTTCAGCGGGCAAGCCCGCTAAAAATCCTTAGTAAATCAAAGTGTTTACACTGAAAAAAATGCGCACAATTTTTTCAGTGCCGAGAGCGTGAGTCGAACACGCATAACGTGTTTTTCAGACACGCGTCTTGACCGGCTTGACTATCTCGGCATGTAATTTATTTTAATTTTTAATCTTTAATATATCAATTATCAATTATGGTGGACTCGAGAGGGCTCGAACCTCTGACATTTGCGATGTAAACGCAACGCTCTACCAACTGAGCTACGAGTCCTACAACTTTTTTATACCGAAAAAATTTAGTGCAATTTTCAGTACCTGATTTAGGTATTAATTTTATAGGAAACAGCCCAGCGTTGCAAGCAGATACAATTATTGTTAAAATTAATAAATAATTGCGGGGTCGTTCAATGGTAGGACACTTGCCTTTGGAGCAAGGTACTCTTGGTCCGAATCCAAGCCCCGCAGCAAAAAATTGGCTTAATATCTTCTGGTAATTCTGTAGACTTTTGGATAGTATAGAAAGGCTACGGGGGCGTCGTCTACCAGGTATCTCTGGAAATCTGCGTAAATCTTAGTCCTTTTATCCTTGTCTATAGTTCTTCTTCCGGTTTCCAGGAGCATGTCAATTTTTTGGTTGGAATATCGTGATAAATTGGTGGAATCCTGAGTAGCTTGCCAAAGAAAATACTGATCCGGATCGGGAGACAAGTCCTGGCTCAGAAGTATAGCCTGGTAATCAGACGGAGTAGAATTTACTACCCTAATGGTTACGTTTACTCCGACCTTTTTCCACGAATTTGCTATTTTTTCCGCCACTTTCATATCCAGAGGAAATGTGGTGAGCTTGAGCTCAGCGGAACTTGTGGACGCTCCAACCTTTTTTAATATCTTTTCAGCATTATCCGGATCATATTTATAAAGCCTGACTTTATTGTAATAAGCCCAGGAAAGAGGAGAAATGGGAGTAAATGTTTCTTCAAAATCAGGAAAATTTGGTATAGCAAAGTTTAAAGCCTGTCGTACTTCTTTTTGTTTGAGGAAACTGTCCTTGGTATTGAAAAAGACAGCAAAAAGTCTGTTATAAAGGGTTTTTTCTTCTACCCGCGCTTTCCATGCAGTAAAATCATCATATGTAGGCCAGTCTTCCAAAGAATTTACTTCTCCAAGCTTAAAAGCAAGTTTTGCTTCTTCGTATGAAGGATAAAATTTATAATTAATCTCGTCACCCCCTGACATTATAGAAGAAAGAATAAGTTGCGTAAGGTGATCACCCTTAAATTTGAAACTCCTGACTTTATAAGGCCCTACTCCGATAAAAGTCTTCTTGAGAATTGGTTTTGAAAATAATACCGGAAGAGGAGCAAAGGGTTCTTTCATCTCAATTTTAAGTGTATTATTGTCAACCGGGATAAGCTTGGCATCTTTTAGACGATAATTTACATCGTAAGCAGTAAACCGCATACCGTCATGCCAGAAGATATCGTTTTTCAAATGGAAAATATAAGTTTTGCCATCATTTGTGGTTTCCCATTTTTCAGCTAGCGCCGCAATCGGCTCATCATCATCTGATACATCAGTAAGTCCCAAACTGATAAATCTCTCTATTGGTATAGGTAAGTTAGAAAAGTTATATGTTCCAACGATCCCTACGGTGTTTTTTCTTTCCAGGAATAATTTTGAGAAAATTGGCGATATTGCATTTGTAATGAAGAAAACAAAAAATCCGATCAAAAAACCAAAAATTATATATCTAAAATGTCTTTGGAAAAGAACCTGTAAGAAAAGATAGATAAAACGCAGTTTTTTGATTATTAGGGACATCTATTCGATTATATCTTTTATGCAAGCAGAAGTGAAATTAAAGAAAGAATAAGGAAAAGAGCGACACAAATAATAGTAAAGTAAAAAACTATCTTCTCGACACCACGTCTACTTTTGTAAAATCCCCCTCCGCCACCCCATGCCCTTCCCAGACCCACTCCTTTTGATTGCATCAGTATAGATCCGGTCATAAGTATAGCGACGACAATCTGCAGAAAAATCACGGCATTTTTTATCATAAAGTGATTAATTATACCAAAAATTTATACAAGTTGCATGATTTGTGCCGCAAGCTTAGCACTATCGTGCCTGATGAGACTCCGGACCAATAAGTCACTTTGATCTTTGAGTATCATCTGATTGCTGACTATATTGGAAACTATAGTTTGATAATAGCTATCTTTTGGAAGATCATTTTTCACTACTGTTTCCTTGGATTTGGCATAGATAGTAACAGCTTCCTTATTTAACCTCCCGGAATTTACAATTACCGTACCGATGGATTTATCAATATAACTCTCTAATACTTTGATATGGTCAGATGCAGTAAATCCATAAGTCTGTCCAAACTTGGTCATGAGGTTCATTACATAAACTTTTTTGGCTTTGGACTTTGAGATCGCTGTACTCACCCCTCTTACCAAAAGGTTTGGTATCAGGCTCGTATAGAGATCTCCCGGCCCGAGCACGATAATATCAGCATTTTTTATCGCTTTCAATGCCTCGGGATTAGACTGGGCAGCGGGCTTCAGATACACCTTGGATATACGAAGCGTACCATCGTGTTCCGGTTCGTCTATAAGATGTTCTTCACTGACTATTTTACCGTTTTCGTATTTGGCATAAAGATCAGTTTTGGTAAGGGAAACCGGAATTACCGTGCCTTTAATCCGGAGTACTTTCCGGGTCATCCTGATAGCCTCTTCCTGGGATCCCAGGATGTCAGATAGCGCTGCCATAAAAAGATTGGCAAAAGTCATACCTGATATTCCGTCTCCTTTATTAAATCTATACATAAAAAGTTTCCGGAGAAGTCCCGTACCGCCATTTTCATCAGCCAAGGCTACGAAACACTGTCTTATATCACTTGTGGGTAATAAACCAAATTCATCCCGGATTCTTTTATTACTGCCGCCGGAATCACTCATAGTGACGATTGCAGACAATTGACATGGGAATGATTTGAGTCCGTTTAAGACGACAAATGTTCCTGTTCCCCCACCGATACAGACTATTTTTGGAAGTAATGATTTCATATATTTAATGGTCAAATGGTTATATTGTCAAATGGCTATTACCAACCATTTAACCGTCTGACCATATAGCCATTTTTAATCCCTGAGCCACATCAGTAAATCGTAAACTATGGTCAGGAATACCGCTATTATAATAAATGTCAGCCAATAATTGAAATTGTAGGACGGTAAAGTAAATTCCTGGTATTTAAGCCCCGGAAATTTCCACGGCGCAATTTTTATAAAAGGAACCAACCGCACAAGTATATATAAGAGGGCCACATTTGCAAGAGGAGAAAGTATTCCAAGCGTTAGCAGACTAAAGGGAAGAAAAATAACCTTTAGTATAGGCTTAACTAAAAGGTTCAATAGTGCAAAAACTCCCGCGACTTCAAAAAAATTAAGAGGCGATCCGGAAATTTTAAAAGAGGTGATCGTAATAGTAGCCAACCAAAGCGTAAAAGCCGAAAACAAAAGCAGTGAAACTATCCTTTTCATCTATCATAAGACGATACCACAAAAACCCTTAGTTTTTCAACTTCTTTTCATGGCTAGTATGTAAATTTCGAAGAGACTATTTACCAATAACGAGAGTACCTGTTCTTGGACTACTATTGGGTTTTTCACTGTTCAGACGGCTGACCGGGACTATTGCTTTTTTTCTAATTCTACCCCTTATAAAGGAATAAAAATCTATTCTTCCATCGTCCCTAAAAACAGCCTTTCCTGCAATAGTAGTTGGCACGTTCCTTTTTTCCATAATTGATGCATTATACAACAAAGCTTAATAATAATCAATATAAGCCTCTATATAAGTCAATTTGAGAGGAGGGAGCGCATACGAAGGAGTTCGTGGTATTTGTGGGCGAAGCGGTGGGATTCGTCGCGGACACGTTGAAGAAGTTTCAGGGCAAGGGAATTTCTGGGAAGGATAATTGAAGAGAATTCCCTGTCATCGCGAGGAGCAAAGCGACGTGGCGATCCCATTGTTTGACTGTATAACGGTTGGGATTGCTTCTCCGCCAGCTGGCGGATCGCAATGACATTTAAATTTTTTTGGATAATTATCTCCTCAATCCGCTTGGCAAGTCCAATAATAGGAACATTCAATCCTAACTCTTTAATCACTTCATTGGCCGCATTTACCTGGGGTTTACCACCATCTACCATTAATATATCGGGTAATAGCCATTCCTTATGCTTTAGCCTTCGTGTGAGTACTTCCTTCATCATCATATAATCATTCGGGCTGTTTAGTGTCCTTATTTTATATCTTTTGTAGAGAGACTTTTCCGGTTCGCCGTTTATAAATGTTACCTGGGATGCTACGGCGTTTTTCCCTCCGGTATTGCTGATATCATAACACTCAATTTTCTCAGGAAGCTTGATACCAGAAAAATATTTATTTAGTTCAATTTGTAAATCTTCCAGCTCATTTCGAACCAACGTATCGAAAAAGTTGGGGCTTTCCAGATACCTTCTGACCGGTTGATGTGTTTTTGTAAGATATTGTATTTTCATTATTTTATCCCGATATTCGGCTGCATCTTCAAAATTTTCCAGCTTGGATTTTCCCTTCATTTCCTTTTCCAATAGACTTATGAGCTGATGAGTTTTGCCGGACAGAATCAGTTTAATTTTTGAAATATTCTCCCTGTATTTCTTTTTGTTTTTATCATATTCATCTCCGGTCAGTTTAACTATATTTGAAGGACAGGGGTCACAAAGTCCGATGTGAGTGTAAAAACAGGCTCTTTTGCTGATTTTATTTTGTGTACAGAAAGGAAAAATATGACGAAGCAGGTACAATACTTCCCTTGTAGTAGTTGCAGATGGAAAGGGTCCGAAGTAAGAAGATTTTTGGTCATCTTCGCGTCGGACTGTCATAATTTTAGGAAAATCTTCGCGGGATATTTTTATGTATAGAAAATGCTTGTCATCTCTCCAGACGACATTATATTTAGGTTTGAGACTTCTGATAAGGGAAGCTTCGACCAGAAGCGCCTCAAACTCCGATTCTACCAATATAAACTCTACTTTTACAGTTTCATTATAAAGCCTTGTCTCCTTCGAATTATCATCAGCTTGCGAAAAATGGCTTTTTACCCTTTCCTTTATATTTATCGCTTTTCCTACGTAGATGGTTTCTAAATTTACGTTTTTTAAAAGGTAAACGCCTGTTTTTCCGGGAAGATCTTGGATTATTTCCGATATTTTTTCCATAAGTTCCGTAAGAGAAGGAACAATATTCCGATTGATAATATAATTGATATTAAATAAATGACGGGTTTGATGAATGTGTAGAAATTGATTACCTGATAATTTCCAACATAAGATTTAGGTCCTACCTGTGCCCATACATTTCCTGTTACAAAACTGAAAGGATTTTTATCAGGCAGTATACTAAAATCTAATGTTCGTGTGGAATACGGAGGAAGTATTTTCACTTCGAAACTGTCTTCAGAAAGTTTACCCCCGGAAATTCCCAGGTTGACCGGTATATTTGTCATTGCCTGTCCGGTTTTGTTTGACATTATTATAGACCCTTTCATAGTTGTTCCCATTGGTATTCTATTGGGTAAATTCAAAGTCACCTCCGGCTGTACTTCCAGAAATTTCGGTAATATGTCAGAAAATTTCACATCAACATCTTTTCCGATATCGGTTTCCTGTTTATAAGATCCGGCAGCATAAGGGTATTTGGAGGATATTCCATGTACGACAAAGCCAAAATGCGAAAGATCCAGATTTTCAAAAAAATCCAAGCCACCCGTAGTATTTCCCCAGGTGGGATCGATCGGTATCCACATTTCCTTTTCGTCATCATAATATTCAGGCCACGCATGCAGAATATCTGCGATAAATGATAATGGTCTTTGTTCCGGATTATCCGTATAAGCATATCCGTTTATTTCCCTGGCCGGTATCCCTGCAGCACGCGCGATGGCGATAAAAAGATCCGTAAATTCCATACAGATAGCGTTTGAAGGATTTACCAGAATTTTTTTGGCTCCCAGGCGGTCAATATTTTCAGATATCCTTTTATAGTCATAACTGAGTTTTGAAGAAACATAATTGTATATAGCCCGCGGAGTACGAAGCGACTGAGCCAGTTTGACAATTTCCGCATCATCGGTTTCCCAAAATTCCTGCTTTTGTGTATATTTTCCCCTTTGCTCTGCTGTCAACTTGGTCCTGGATTCATCACGATATTTGCTGAAAATTACTGCCTGCCCGGTTGCCAATACGGAAAGGAGTTGTCCGGGATTCATATCATATTTTGCCATCCAGTTCCCGTCAGAATCAATTTCTATATTCTTCGGTGGCGGAGTCATGCGGCTTAAAAATATTTTTTGAGTCGTGGAGTCCATTGGAATCGCAATTTCAGTTTCGATCACTCTGTCTTCAGGATTTTTGAGATGGTAAGTCAAATTAAAATCAAATACGCCGTAGTCTCCAAAAGCCATTTCTATACCGGTTTTGGCTAACTGATTTAAGTTCCATATAAGGCCGCTAGCCGGCTTGGGTTTGGCATAGGAAAGTAATCCATATGATTTCGGCACGACTACAGTTACGTTATATGAAGTCAAAAAATTATCTTTCTCTACTCTGGGTATGATGACCTGCCAGATTCTTCCGAGCTTCTTGGCAGAGGAAAGTATCATGTAATTGATTCCGAAATATACTTTTTTCCCAACTCCTACGGTTTGTTCGTTGAATGTGATATGGATCGTAGTTTCGTGATCGGTAGATGTGACATCGGGAGAAAGCGGTCCTTTATTGTCAAAAGCAGTGACGTTCGTAACTGATTTGTCTCCGATGGTGATGGCATATTCTGAAGCATAAAGATTGTCCTTCAGATTAGTCAGATTTATCTTTTGTTCGACATAAGCATTGCCGTTTTCATTATACTTGTACGACACATCATAAGCCGTCGAAAACTCCCCCTGGGCTTTTACTTCCCTTGGTAAAAAAGGGGGGAATATAAAGATAAAAAAGAAAAGAGCAAAGATTATGAGATTGCCGCGCTCGTTCCTCGCTCGCAATGACATTTTGTGGGAGTTTTGAGATTTGAGATTTAACATTTGAGATTTATTTCAGTATATCACGAAGGTACTTTCCGGTATAAGATTTTTCGTTATGTGCTACCTCTTGTGGAGTTCCGGCAGTAATAATTTCTCCGCCATCGTCTCCCCCTTCAGGACCCATATCTATAATATGATCAGCATTTTTAATAATATCCAGATTGTGCTCTATCACAACGACTGTATTTCCCATGTCGCTGAGCCTGCGAAGTACCATAAGCAGTTTTTCCAGATCTGCAAAATGAAGTCCTGTTGTCGGCTCGTCCAAAATATACAATGTTTTGCCAGTTGCTCTTTTACTGAGTTCCGAAGCGAGTTTGACGCGCTGCGCTTCTCCACCTGACAAAGTTGGAGCTGGTTGTCCCAAATGGATGTATCCCAGTCCTGTTTGTGCCAGCGTCAATGTCTTTTCGTAAAGTACAGGTATGTTTTCAAAAAACTTAACCGCTTCATCGACAGTCATATCCAGAACATCAGCAATATTTTTTCCTTTATAAGCTACCTCCAGGGTTTCGCTATTGTATCTTTTCCCACGGCAGACCTCACAATCTACATAAACATCCGGCATAAACTGCATCTCTATCCTGTTTTGTCCTTCACCTTCACAGGCCTCGCAGCGGCCTCCTTTGACATTAAATGAAAATCTCCCCGGGCCATATCCGCGGACGCGGGCTTCCGGCGTTCTGGCGAATATATCCCTGATATATGAAAATATACCGGTGTATGTGGCGGGGTTGCTGCGGGGAGTGCGCCCTATGGGAGACTGGTCGATAAGAACTACTTTATTTACATTTTCTATTCCCGAAATATTTGCAAATTTTCCGCCTTTTTCCCTGTGTCCCCGGTTTACCAGTCCTGCTACCGCCTGATAGAGAGTTTCGACAATCAAAGTAGATTTCCCGCTGCCTGAGACTCCGGTGATACAAATAAGTTTTCCTAATGGCAAACTTAGATCAACATTTTTCAAGTTATTTTCTGCACAACCGCTTAACATTAATTTGTCTTTTGCTCCGTCCAGTTCTAGGTTCTCAGTTCTCGGTTCCAGGTGTATCTTCTTTCTTCCGCTTAAATATTTACCTGTTATGGAATTATTATTCTTTATTATTTCATCAGGCGTGCCTTGTGCTAATATTTTCCCGCCGTTTTCACCTGCACCCGGTCCGAAGTCAAAAAGATAGTCCGACTCCATCATCATTTCTTTGTCATGTTCAACAACGACTACTGTATTACCCAGGCTTTTCAGTTTCTTCAGTGTAGTAATCAGTCTGGAATTGTCCCTGGGATGAAGCCCAATGGAAGGTTCATCAAGAACATATAATACGCCAGACAATCCTGAACCTATTTGTGAAGCTAGTCTTATCCTTTGTGCTTCTCCGCCCGCCAGTGTGTTTGCTGCCCGGTTTAATGTAAGATAATCCAGGCCGACTGAGACTAGAAAAGACAAGCGCGTGTTAATTTCTTTAATGATCAGATCTCCGATAAGTTTATCTCTCGCGCTAATAATTTTTTCCAGCGTCGACATCCAATTATTGGCATCTTTTATAGAGTATCCGGTCACATTAATTATGGATTTATCATCAATCGTCACTGATGTGGCCTCTTTTTTGAGACGAGTGCCCAGACATGTCGGACATTTTTCCTTCCTCATATATTTCTCTATTTCAGCACGGATAAAGTCGGATTCAGTTTCGCTGTGTCTTTTTTCCAGATCACTGAGGAGTCCATTGTAGGTTTCGTGAATCACTGTTTTTCTCCCAAAGCGGTTTGTGCCTTCAACTTCATGTATTTCATCCCCAGTTCCATTTAACAAAATCTGTTTCTGTTTATCCGTCATCAATCGAAGTGGTTTTCTTATCTCTATGCCGTATTTTTGTGCCACAGTTTCTACCATTCTGGCATACCAGGTTTCATTTAAAAAACTTCTGGCAAAAGGTAAAATTCCGCCTTCGGATATGGAGAGGTTGGGGTTAATAACCAAATCAGCATCTGCTTTGAGTAAATTTCCGATACCGCTGCACGTGGGACAAGCCCCATGAGGAGTATTAAAAGAAAAAAGCCTCGGTTCAATCTCCGGCAAACTGATATTGCAGACAGGGCACGCAAATTTTTCGGAATAAAGATTATCTTTCATCTTTTGCGGACTTTCCGGAAATTCAAAAGAGCTATCTTTTACCTCAGACACGATTGCCAACCCTTGTGATAATTTCAACGCCTGCTCAAGAGACTCACTCAGTCTTCTTTTAAATTGAGTCAATAGTTTTTCGTCTTTTATCGTCCTTTTATCGACAGTCATCCGGTCAATGACCGCATCAATGGTATGTTTGTTTGTCTTAATCAGTATCAAATCCTGATTTAAATTAAAAATATGGCCGTCAATACGGGCCTTTGTATAACCTTTGGTACTCAGACTATCAAAAAGTTGGGTAAATTCGCCTTTGCGGTCACGGACAACAGGTGAAAGAATAAGGAAACGCAGTTGTTTTTTCCCTTCTGTTTCCTCCCGGATGTAATTTAATACCTGGTCTCTGATTTGGTCAGGTGATTGACGGGAAATTTCCCTGCCGCATTTAGGACAATGCGGATGCCCGACCCTGGCATAGAGAAGTCTCAAATAATCGTATATTTCCGTGACAGTTCCGACTGTAGAACGGGGATTATGACTGGTAGATTTCTGGTCAATGGAGATAGCCGGGGATAAACCTTCTATGCTGTCAATATCAGGCCTGTCCATAACACCCAAAAATTGTCTGGCATATGATGACAGACTTTCCACATATCTTCTTTGACCCTCAGCATAGATAGTATCGAAAGCCAGAGACGATTTTCCGCTGCCTGAAATACCGGTAAATACCACCAGTTTATTTTTCGGGATGTCTGCATCAATATTTTTGAGGTTATGTTCCCTGGCTCCCCTTACTTTGATATATTCTTCCATAAAATTTTGACCACCGATTACCCGTGGCAACCGTATATTATAATCTTTTATTTGGCATAGAACAACCTTTCAATACCTTTCAATATACTTTACGATCGTAAACTATATTGATAGAGGGAAATTTAGCACATGAATGTTTTTCTTCCTTTACAAGGATCATTTCCTTATGTTAATTTTTATCTTATGGCTGATAGAAAAATCCGATTTTCTGTAGATGGGCAGGATTTTAATTATGCTCGATATCCTGGCCTTGTGGTTGATTTTTTAAGAGAAAAAGGGACTAGAGTGGGAGTAAATTGTAGATCAAGAAAATGTAATGGTAAATCAACAGTTTATTCCCGTACCGGTTCTGCTGCTGCTTTTTTTCATGCCCAACGAATAGTAGCAAGAGATTGCTCTGCAAATCTTGATATAATAACACCTCCAATAGGAAGAAAAATTGCAAATGTCAGACGGAAGTCCTGATCTCTTTTATTTTATCCCTGAGTTTGGCTGCCAGTTCGAAGTTGAGATCTGTCGCGGCACGCTTCATTTCCCTTTGCAGCTTTTTGATCATCCTTTCCCTATCCTCGGGAATTATCTGATTTAAATCTATTTTGAAAAGTTTTTCGTAACTTTCTTTTTTCGTGTCAAATATATCCGGCTCTGTTTCCCTTTCTTCATCTGTAAGCCGTTCACGGATCGGTTTGGATATACTTTCGGCGGTAATATGGTGAGACGAATTGTATTCCAGCTGCACTTTTCTTCTCCGTTCTATCTCATCAATAGCTGCTTTCATGGAATCGGTCATATTAGTGGCGTACATGATTACTTCTCCCTTTACGTGTCTGGCTGCCCTTCCCATCGTTTGGATCAAAGACACACGGCTTCTGAGGAACCCTTCCTTATCCGCATCCAGGATGGCCACCAGTGACACTTCCGGCAAATCCAAGCCCTCACGAAGCAAATTAATTCCTATCAGCACATCGTATTTTCCTGACCGAAGATCGGATAATATGTCAGTCCTTTCCAGTGTTTGGATATCTGAATGCAGATATTGAATTTTGGGAAATTCTTTAATTTCCATATCTTTAAACTCCGGACTTTCCAGATATTTTTTGTCATTGAGATATATACTTAAGTCTTCTGCTATCCTTTTAGTAAGCGTTGTAACGAGTACCCTCTCCCCTTTTTCCTTCCTTGTTATAATTTCCTTCACCAAATCATTTATCTGCCCTTTTTCCGGTCTGACTGTCACCTTCGGATCCACAATTCCCGTCGGTCTAATCAGCTGCTCCGCTACTCCATCATATATTCCTGTCTTATTATTGTTTTCTTTGGATTTTTCATCTTTGAAGCTTTGAAGCTTTCTAAAAGCATTTTCTTTCGCCAAACTGAGTTCCCAAACAGCAGGTGTCGCCGATACATATATTGTCTGGGGAATACGTCTTATGAATTCTTCAAATTTCAAAGGTCTGTTGTCCAAAGCAGCCGGAAGTCTGAACCCGAAATCGATCAGTGTCTGTTTTCTGGATTTATCTCCGTTATACATTCCGTGAATCTGGGGTATAGTCATATGTGATTCATCGATGAAAAGCAACCAATCATTTTTGTAAGGTTCTTTATAATAATCCAGCAGTGTATAAGGCGGGTCACCGGGATTTCTGCCGTCAAAATAACGGGAATAATTTTCTATTCCGTTTACGTATCCCATTTCCTGTATCATTTCGAGGTCAAAGTGCACACGTTGGTTTAGTCTGTGAGCCTCCAATGTTTTACCTTGATTCTGCAGGTCTTTTACTCTTTTTCCCAGATCGTGAAGGATGACTTTGAACACTTCCTTATGTTTTTCGGGATCTGTCATGTAATGCTTGGCCGGATATACCATAATAAAATCCAGTTTGCTTATTTCTTTTCCGTTTAACGGATCCAGATTTGATAAAGAAATAACTTTTTCTCCGTCATGCACTATCCTGATAGCAGTATCCTGATAAGCAGGGAAAAGATCAATAATCTCTCCCCTTACCCGGAATGTTCCTCTGTGAAATCCATAATCCGAGCGAAGATATTGCAGATCTATAAGTCTCTCCATGATCGAATTTCTTGCGATTTTCACTCCCGGTTTCAGTTCCAATACAAAATGACCATATTCTCTTGGGGAGCCAATGTTATAAATACAGGAAACTGAGGCGACGATAATCGTATCTGGCCTTGTTAATAAATTCATAGTCGCAGCCAGACGCAGTTTGTCGATTTCTTCGTTTATCTCCGTTTCCTTTTCGATGTATGTATCAGATTGTGGAATGTATGCTTCAGGCTGGTAATAATCATAATAAGAAACAAAGTAAGAAACGGAATTCTCCGGAAAATAGTCCCGAAATTCCTGATAAAGTTGGGCCGCCAGGGTTTTATTATGTGAAATTATCAAAGTAGGCTTTTGAACTTTCTCTATCACATTGGCCATTGTGAAAGTCTTCCCGCTTCCCGTAACTCCCAGAAGAACCTGGTGATTTAATCCCGTATTTAATCCATTAGTTAATTTATCAATAGCATCCGGCTGATCTCCAGTAGGCTGATATGAGGATTTTAGTTTAAATTTCATTTTAATTTTTAATTTTTAATCTTTAATCTCTCTTCTGATCTATTTTATCATATTTTGTCCCGATTGACTTTCGTTAATTTTTCGTTAAACTGTAAATAAATAGGCCAATTTTAAATATTTATTCGGACAATTTTAAATTTTAAATTAATTATGCCTTTCATTGTCTTTAAACGCGAACGCCAGATTCTCGAATATATATCTCAGTATTACCAGAGATTCGGTTACTCCCCTACCATGAGTGAAGTGGCAATTGGGATAGGTCTAAATGCCCCTTCCACTATACATGAACATGTGGAGAATCTGGTAAAAAAGGGTTTTCTGACTAAAAAGCCCGGCCAGGCAAGGGGAATGGAAGTAGTCTCAGATAAATTCCGGACAGCCATAAACCAGGGAGCGCCGGAGTTGCCTGTTCTGGGGTTTATCGCAGCCGGAGCTCCCCTAGAACCCCACACCGATCCGAACTTTTATATGCAGGTGGCTCCCAGTATGATAGCCAAAGACAAGTCTGCATATATTCTCCAGGTGAAAGGAACATCAATGATAGATGACGGTATATTGGATGGTGATTATGTCGTAGTTCAACACCAGCAGGATGCCAAAAACGGAGACATCGTAGTCGCTGTACTCCCGAGCGGCTTTGCGACACTCAAAAGAATATATTTTGAAACAGACAAAGTAAGACTGGAACCGGCAAACAGTACCATGACTCCGATCTATGCTACAAATGTCAAAATACAGGGTAAAGTGGTCGGAGTGATAAGAAAATTCACAGCTTAATCCTTCATAATAGAAAACGAATGAAAACACTATTTATTGTAGCTACTCCAATTGGAAACCTGGAAGATATCACCATTAGGGCAATTAAGATACTATTTTCTGTCGATTATATCGCCTGCGAAGATACGAGGCGGACGGGACAACTTCTGAGCGTAATTGAATTAAGAATAATGAATAATGAATTATGCATCAAAGATTTAAATCTTAAAAAGGCTAAACTGATTTCTTATTATGATGAAGTTGAATACGAACGCTTGCCGGAAATTATCAGGCTTTTAGAACAGGATAAAGATGTCGCGTTAGTTTCTGATGGCGGTACTCCTCTTATTTCAGATCCGGGATTTAAATTAGTAAGAGAATGTATAAAAAGAGGGATAAAAGTTGAATCCATTCCAGGTCCTTCATCGGTAATTACAGCATTAACTCTTTCTGGTCTTCCTCCGAACAGTTTCTGGTTCCAGGGATACCTTCCCGCAACAAAATCAAAAAGAATTAAATTGCTGGAAAAGCTCAAAGGTGCATTTGTCATCCAGAGCGACAGACCTACACTCATCTTTTTCGAATCCCCACACCGTCTGAAAGAATCTTTGGAAGATATAAAGGAAGTTTTTGGAGATATAGAGATTACTATCTCAAGAGAATTGACTAAAATAAATGAAGAAATCTTTCGTGGTTTGGTTTCTTCTGCCATTCTACACTTATCCAATTCTAAAGGAGAATTTGTAATTTTACTATAATCCAATAATCTCTCTAAAACCTGAACTTATCTGTCGCAATGACAATAAAAGCTTAATATTCTTCTAGAGTTGACGTATCTCCTATCGGAAGTCCCATTTCCTGGGCTTTGAGGATCCTCCGCATGATTTTGCCGCTTCGGGTTTTGGGGAGCTTGTCTATAAATTCTATTTCCCTGGGATAAGCATGTCCGGCCAGATGTTTTTTCACAAACGTCGACAATTCCTCCTTTAATTCTTCTCTGTATTTTGCATTTTGATTTTTGGATTTTGAAGCTTGTTTTAAAACCACAAAAGCTTTTATTATTTCTCCTCTCATTGCGTCCGGTTTTCCAATTACGCCCGCCTCAACCACTGCCGGATGTTCGACCAGAGCTGACTCTACTTCAAATGGACCTACTCTTTCTCCTGCGGTTTTGATGACATCATCAGCACGTCCCAGAAACCAGAAATATCCGTCCTTGTCTTTCCATGCACGGTCACCGGAAATGTACCAGTTATTTATAAAATAGGATTCGTATTTGACATGACGATGCCAAATAGTTTTCATCATGGAAGGCCAACCGGGTTGTATTGCCAAATTTCCCTCTTTGCCCACAGGTAAAGGGATTCCCTTATCATCAACAATTTCTGCCACCATTCCAAGAAATGGCCTGCCCATTGATCCGAGTTTTATATCAGTAGCAGGTAAATTACACATTGTAATAGCCCCTGTCTCTGTCTGCCACCAGGTATCATGAAACGCCAAACCAAAGGCTTCAATTCCCCACCTGATCGCTTCGGGATTTAACGGTTCGCCGACTGAAAGTATGTGACGAAGAGATGTTAAATCGTATTGCCGTACTTTTTCGGTCCCCTGGGCCATAAGCATTCTGACAGCAGTCGGAGCTGTATACCAAATGTTTACTTTATAATCCTGTAATAACTGATACCACTTATCCGCATCAAAACGACCTTCATATACAAGGGAAGTTACTCCGTTACTCCATGAACCTAATATCTCATAAGCTATACCTGTCACCCATCCGGGATCGGCTGTACACCAATAAGTATCTTCATCATGCAAATCCAGTACATATTTGGCTGTCAAGTGTTCTGAAAGTACCGCCAGATGGCGATGTACTACTCCTTTAGGTTTGCCTGTAGTACCGGAAGTATAAAGCATGAAAGCATAATCATCCGGATCCATATGGGCAATATGAAGTTCTTCACTCTGAACGCCGAGTTTACTTATAAATTTCGGGTCATCCACCAGGATAATATGTTTCAAATGCGGAAGTTTATGTTTTATCTTCTTTACTCTTTCTGCCAAAACGGAATTGGTTATCAGAACCTCAGCGTTGCTGTTGTCCAGCCGATCAAAAAGAGCCTGTTCCTGAAATGCTGAGAATAATGTTCCTGCAATCGCGCCGATTTTCAGAATTCCCAGGAAAGCGAAAAATAAATACGGAACTCTCGGGAGAAATATAAATACTCGATGCCCCCTTTCTACACCCTGGGATTTGAGGTAGTTTCCGAATTGGTTGGAAAGTCTGGAAATTTCGTCGAATGTGTATTTTTGCTTGTCTCCGCTTTCACCTTCCCAATACAAAGCCACCTTATTTTTGCGGAAAGTTTTCAGATGTCGGTCGATGGCGTTATAAGCAGCGTTTAATTTCCCTTCGGGAAACCATTCAAGCTCGTCATAATGGTCTTTCCAGAGGAAAGATTTGTATGCCGATTCGTAATCCTCTAAATTCGGCTTCAGCTTATATTTAAAGTTTTTCTTGCTATAAATTTCCTCCATAATTAATGGAAAATGAAAAAATTAAAATGTAAAATTAAGGAAATTTTCATTTTTAATTTTTAATTTTTAAATTACATTATTTTCTCACCACAAATCTCGCATCCAGTTCCTTAATATGATCCACGATCTCTGTATATTCCAACTCGTTCATCCCGAGCATCGCGCATCCGAAAAATCCCTGTCTTCTCATTTCAATGGCTTTATCAGAAACTTTTTCTCTCACTCTTTCCCATACGGGGTGGTCAAACATGTCTACAGGTTCAGTAAATATTCCGTCGTGAACGCAAAATCCGAGAGCTGAGACACATGCCGGACCGTCAAAATAAGAAACTATTGAATGGGTTTTGACCGGAAGAAGCGGCGTATTGTGACTTCCTCTGTTGTCCCCTGCTACGTAATAACCCAGAGCGTATGGTGACAATACTTCTCCTGCATCGGGAAAAAGTTTCTGCAACCTAACCAGTGCCACCGGATCGTCTTTTCCAACATAAGTTCCGGCTATATTATGCAGTCTGGATGTGGAAACTTTGGCCGCTATATCGCCTGTAGCCCTCAAATGAACTGATTCTACGACATATGTTTCCAGATCGCGAAGAAGAGCGGCAACATCGTATATTTCTTCAGGAGCATTAAGCTTGATAACCTTATCACCTTCCGTATGATATACGTTCATGATGGTAAATTCATACCCCTGTCTCATTTTTGCTGAAATAAACAGTCCCGGAGAATACATGGGGTCAGCAAAGGAAAGATACATCGGAAGATTAAATGCTCCGGGATCGGTTTTGTCAGCCTGGAAAAAAATAAAAGGCTCATTTGGTCTTTCGTCAAACTCCATCTCACAAACTCCCGGGCCCATCCCTTTTACATTTCCTGAAAAACTATCTTTGAGTAGATCCTGTCCTGCTCCATATAATCCTTGCTTCTTGGCAACCTCAGTTCCAGCTACAAAAGCATCCCAGGCAAGTTTATGTATATCGCTATTATTCTCTCCTCTGGTATGAGTCATCAGAAGAGCAATATCGTCTCCTACATAAGTAGTGAAAAGATCCAGTAAAAGATCTTTTTTATTTTCCAGTACATATTTTCTAACTGTTTCATATACGGCCTTGCTCGGCGTTTCGTGCCCGCCGATGGAACCTATGTCAGCCTTTATCGCGGAAATTGTGATTTTCATAATTACTCTCCTTTTTTTAATTTTTAATTTTTAATTTTTGACTTACTTTACTATATCCCTATTTTTAGTCTTCCGTCAATCCATCAAGTAAATTCCTTCCGGTCATGGTGGACGGTTTTGTCAGACGGAGAAGGCCCAGGATAGTAGGGGCAATATCAGCAAGCATCCCGACTCCCAAATCTTTTGATTTTCCTTCAAATTCTCTTCCGATTGCTATAAACGGCACCGGATAGCTGGAATGTTCCGTGTCTACTCCACCTGTTCTGGGATCAATCATTTCCTCGACATTTCCATGATCAGCTGTAATGAGACAAACACCATTATGGTTTAAAGCTTCAGATACAATCTTCCCCAGACAAAGATCCAGCACCTCACATGCTTTCACTGCTGCCGAAATTACACCCGTATGACCCACCATGTCGGCATTGGCAAAATTTACTACTATGAGTCCGTAGTTCTCACTTCTTATCCTTGCTATAAGTTCGTCTGTTATAGGTAAAGCAGACATTTCCGGTTTGAGATCGTACGTCGGAACTTTTGGCGAAGGAATAATTTTCCTCTCCTCCAGAGGAAAAGTCTCTTCCTTTTGGCCGTTGAAATAATATGTCACAAATCTTTCTTTTTCCGATTCACACATACGCAGTTGCCTGATACCGTGATCTGCTATTGCTCTTCCCAGCGGATAATCCACAATTACGGGAGGAAAAGCCACTGCAGAGACAGACAAACCTTTTTCGTATTCGGTCATGGTCGTAAAGAACAAGTCGGAAATTTTCGTTCCTCGCAAAAACGGAGGACTTGCGTTTGTATCTTCTAGTATATGTTTTTTATAGTATTTGACTGCATACGGATCAAAATATCCTTCATTTCCGTGACCTGCAAAATCGTCCAAAACAAAGGCTTTGGTCAGTTGCCTCGGTCTGTCTACACGGAAGTTAAAAAATATAACACTGTCTCCGGCGCTTACAGTGGCTACCGGCTTATCCTGTTCCATCAAAATTCCCGGTTCTATAAATTCATCTGTCTTACCGGATTTGTATGATTCGTTTACTATTTCTACCGGATCAGTAAAATGATTTCCAACACCCTCGGTCAGTGCTTTATACGCTTTTTCTGTCCTGTCCCATCTTTTATCCCTGTCCATGGCAAAAAATCTTCCCATAATAGTTGCAATACGCCCTACCCCCAGAGATTTTGTTTCCGCAATGATTTCAGATACATAAGACGCTCCGGATGTAGGAGGAGAATCCCGGCCATCGGTAATCAGATGCAAAAATACTTCTTTGAAATTCTGTTCCTTGCAAAGTTGCATAAGTGCAAATAAATGTTCCAGGTTTGAATGAACCCCCCCAGCTCCGATGAGTCCAATGAGGTGAAGTTTCGAAGCATTTTTTCTTGCATGTTCTATGGCTCCGAGAAATGCTTTGCTTGCAAAAAATGATCCGTCGGCTATAGCCATATTTATTTTGGGTAAATCCTGATACACTATCCTCCCTGCTCCCAAATTCAGATGACCGGTCTCAGTATTTCCAACCTCATTTTTGGGTAGTCCAACTGCCTGACCGGAAGCACGAAGCAGACCATGAGGATAATTGGTGAAAAAAGTATGGAATTGGGGGATATGGGCAAGACTAGTAGCATTACCTGCCCCCGAAGGAGCAATACCCCAACCGTCCAATATAATTAAAATGACTGACTTCATGATAAATTTAAAATGGAAAAATTAAAATTTAAAATTCTGGAATTTTTTATTTTTAATTTTTAATTTTTAAATTAGTCTACTTACGTATAATTTCCTCTTCAATTTCCAAAAGTCTATTATATTTTGTCACCCTTTCTCCTCTCACAGGTGCTCCGAATTTGACATAGTCAGCCACAATCCCCACGGCAAAATCTGCAATAAAGTCATCGTTGGTTTCGCCCGATCGGTGGGACACGATTATTTTGAAATTATTTTTTCTGGCAAGTCTGATGACAGCCATCGTTTCAGTAACAGTTCCTATCTGATTCGGTTTAATCAAGATTGCGTTACATGAGCCTTTTGATATGGCAATTTTCAATCTCTCAATATTCGTCGCCAGCAAATCATCTCCTACTATATAAACTTCGCTTCCTAAAGTTTTTGTAAGCTTTGCCCAATTATCAAAATCATCATCTGAAAGCGGATCCTCCAATACGAGTAAATGGTATATTTTGTGTAAATTTTTAAGATATTCTATAAAATCGTTCGTATTATAAGCTTCCGGACGGTCCTTGATCACATACTTGCCTTCCTTTTTAAACTGATCCGAGGCGAGGTCCAATCCGAAAAATACGTCTATACCCAGTTTATAGGGAGTAGTTCTCACCGCTTGAAGTATAGACTCGAGAGCATCCGCATTGGTAAATAAATTAGGAGCAAATCCTCCTTCGTCACCGATCGAGTGAATCGCATTTCTGTAAGTCAAAACATCTTTGAGTGCCTGGTAAATTTCCTCACCCATTCGTAGTGCATCGTGGTAGGCTTTATTACTGGCTGGAATTACATGGAACTCCTGAAAATCCAAATTACCGGCTCCATGCTTGCCACCATTAATAATGTTAAAAGTAGGGGTAGGTATTTTGTCATATGTATGGGGGACCTCTATGGTATTGTCCAAATTATTAATATGTTTATAAAGAGGAATATTTTGAGCCAGTGCGGCTACTCTCGCGATACCCATTGAGACAGACAGAATCGCATTGGCCCCGAGCTTTGTTTTATTCGGAGTACCGTCTAAATTCACCAGAAACTGGTCCAAATCAAACTGTTTCACCGGATCTGCGCCGTTTAGTCTGGGAGCGATAATATGATTGACATTCTCTACAGCCTTCATGACTCCTAATCCATGATAGCGATTTGGATCTCTATCCCGAAGTTCCAAAGCCTCATATCGACCCAGTGAAGCCCCGGACGGCACTGAAGTGATTCCAAAAATTCCGTTGTCCAGTGTAATTTTTGTTTCTACTGTCGGGCTTCCCCGCGAATCCAGTATTTCTCTTGCATGAATTTCCTTTATTTTAGCCATAAATAAAAAAGAGTACCACGAGTATCATAAGTATCATGGGTATCAAGAGCACTTAGCTCGAGTTTCCCGTGGTACACTTGGTACCCTTGATACTCTATTATTTTTTACTAACTAATCTTTTTTCCGCAAATGCGACTGACTGCCGGGTTCTTTCAACAGCATCCGGATTTACTGAAATACTTGTAATACCGAAACCTATCAGTTTTTCTACAAGATCAGGATAATCTGATGCCGCCTGTCCGCAGATGGAGCTGGTTACATTATATTTCGCACATGTTTTCACTACTCTTTCCAGAGACCAAAGCACCGCTTCATTTCTTTCGTCAAATTCCTTAGCTACTTCATTGTTATCCCGATCCGTACCGAGAGTAAGCATCGTCAAGTCGTTAGACCCGATGGAAACCCCGTCTATACCCACTTCAAGAAATTTATCAATGAGAATCACATTGGATGGTATTTCCACCATCATCCAGAGTTTAAATGAAGGAGATCTAAGCAGTCCCTGACCTGATAAAATTTTCTTTACTTCGACAAGTTCATTTACTGTTCTCACAAACGGAAGCATCAGATGCAAATTTTTAAACCCGTATTTATTTCTGACTCTCTTAATCGCTTCCATTTCCATTTCAAATACCTTGGGATCTGCAATATAACGGTAACATCCTCTGTATCCCAGCATTGGATTGGATTCCTCAGGTTCATATCTCTTGCCCCCTGCCAGGTTTCTATATTCGTTGGTTTTAAAATCCGTTGCGCGGTATACCACCGGTCTGGGATTGAATGCTTTGCAGAATTTAAGAAGATTTACAGCCATCTTATCTATAAAAACTTCACTTTTCCCCTCTTCTAGTAATTTTTTGGGGTGTACGCCGATACCCGCTACCATAAATTCTGCCCGAAGAAGTCCCACTCCGTCCACATCCATTCCTGAAATTTCCACCACGCGATCCGCCTGCGCCATATTCACATACACTTTCGTCGCCGTCACAATCTTTTCTTTTTTCTCTTTGAAACTTTGAACTTTGAACTTTAAACTTTGAACTTTATTAATAATACCTCCCTTAAACACCTCCCCGCTTCCCCCGTTTACCGTAATAATTTCATCTGTTTTCAATACTTTCAAGGCTCCCTCCGCTCCTACTACCGCCGGAATGCCCAGTTCCCTGCTTACTATCGCAGCATGAGAAGTCCTGCCTCCTCTTTCAGTCACGATAGCAACAGCCTTTCTCATAGCCGGAACAAAATCGGGGTTGGTCTGTTCTGTCACCAGCACGTCACCGGATTTCACTTTCCCTATCTCTTTTGCGGATTTTATTATCCTTACTTTTCCGGTCGCAATCCCCGGCGACGCAGGACTCCCTTTGACTAATAATTTCTTTTCATTATTTTTTTCTTCTTTGGAGCTTTGTGTCTTTGAAGCTTTGAAGCTTTCTTTTATGGTAGTAACCGGTCTCGTCTGGACTATAAAAATATTTCCCGCTTCTATAGCCCATTCTACATCCTGGGGGAAAAAATAATGTTTCTCAAGTTTCTCTCCAAGAGCAGCAATTTTGAGAATTGTGTCATCAGAAATTTTTTGTTTCCCTCCAATTTCTTTGGGTACTGAATACTCCTTGGTTTCGGTTCCTCTCTTTGTAAGCATCTTTTCCTGTTTAACTATATTTTTGACCGTAATGGACATGTTCTTTTTATCTACTTCATAATGGTCGGGCGTGATTGCACCCTGTACAATAAGCTCACCCAACCCGTAGATCGCTTCCACAAAAATTTTGGACTTGTCACTGTTTACAGGATCTAGCGTAAACATGATTCCGGACGTTTCTGATTCGACCATTAACTGTACAGGGACAGCTATCCCCACTCTGAAATGGTCGAAGTTCTGATCATGTCGGTAGAAAATGGCTCTTGGTTCAAAAAGGGAAGCCCAACATTCCCTGACCTTGGATACCAGTGTTGCTTCTCCAACCACATTAAGAAATGTGACCTGCTGACCGGCAAAAGATGCCTGGGGGAGGTCTTCGGCGGTAGCGGATGATCTGACGGCTACCATTGGTTGTTTTACACTGTGATGCAATTTGGAGAATAATGAGTACAGACCACGGCTTTTGTCTTTTACATGTTTTTGGAGTTGGAAATATGAACTGATAATTTCTTGACTTATATCATCGGGAATTGCAGCTCTGAGTATTTCATCTTTTATGGTCTTGGAAATTCTCTGCAGGCTTGAAGGATCATTAAAATTTACTCCGTCCAGCAGATCTTCTATCCTTTTTTTCAGACGCGCTTTCTCAAGAAAATCAAAATAAGCCTCTGCAGTCACTATAAATCCGGGTGGCACAGGAATCCCGAATGAAGTCATCTCTCCCAAATTTGCCCCTTTTCCACCGACTGTACCCACGTCTTCCCTTCCGACTTCCGTAAACCACCTTACATATTTCCCCATAGATTCAGTATGGAGGATTTTACGGGTGAGATCAAGAGGTAACCCTATTTAAACTCTCCCAACGACTGTCCCAGCTGTGTCTTGAAATAATCGACCCAGGGAATTGGAGCCGGATCAAGATCATTTAGCATTGCTAGGTATAAATTTACGAAACTGCCGAATTGGATAAATTCAAATGCCTGAGACAATTGATTAGAGGAATGAGCTTTCCATGAGACTACTTCTACATTATTTTTGCTGACCACATCTTTTGTAATCGCAAATCTCTTCTGAATTCTTTCGGGATATAGATTGGAATCTAGAAATACATATATCAGGTCGCGGCTGTTGGAATCCGGATACCGAAGTCCTTCCATAAGGTGGTGATTGAGTTCAGGAATATCAAATATTGCTGCAAAATTTTTTGCATTTTCATTCATCTGATTCTTGACTACGTGAGCTCCTCCCATCATATGTCTGGCTGCTGCAAATACTACTTTTTTCTCATACAATTTTTTGGCCATTTGTTTAGCCGAATTTTCCGACTCTTTTACAGATACAAGCAGATTTTCCTGAACCTTGACCATTGCATCCATCATCTCTGTGATTTCTTTTTTAGTAATGGAGATTGCTCCTGTTTTTGACACCATCACGAGTTGTCCAACCAGAGAATAACCCACGGCCATTCTTGGTTGTTTGGAAGGATTATAAACGGGGTTTATTTTATAGTAAGGAATCTTTTCCTTTTGAGCTATTTCTATGATGGTAGCTCCCGCACCAATTGTCATCACTTTGGCTTTTTTCTCAAGTGCTTGTCGAAGTATCTCCAATGGTTCCTCTGTAGTTCCGGAAAATGCTGAACATATAACCAGCGTTTTTTCATTTACCCAGGCCGGCAAATCGTAATCATTGATCCGGATAAGCGGACAGGGAAGCTTCAGTCCGTAAACACCCTCAATTACGCGGGCAGCGAGGCCTGATCCGCCCATTCCTGCCATCACTATATTATTAATATTCTTATAATCAATTGGCACCACCATGTCTTTCGTATCTTCCCAGGCATGCTCGCATTGTTTGGGAAGTGCCACCACCGATCCATATACATCTGACTTATCCAACTTTTTAATTTCATCGATATTGTCCAGATCGATCATATATTTTCTCCTCAACTAATTTTAATAATCCTTTAGTTTTAACTTTTGATTTTTGATTTGAACTTTTGCCTTTTGATTTTTGCCTTTTGAACTTTGTTTATCCGCTTTTCCATTCTTTCCCTATCTCCGGAAACTTATCAAGTTTTGCTTTAAAAACTTTAATAATTTCGTCAAGCCTTCCTTGAGTTTTGGCTTCAAAACGGAGAACCAGTACCTGCATATTTGATGAAGCCCGTACCAGTCCCCAACCGTCGCCGAACTTTACCCTTGCACCATTTATATCTATCACTTCGTAACCCTCATCCTTAAATTCCTTGGTTAACTTATCAACAATTCCGTATTTGACCTCATCCGGACAACTTGGCTGGTAATTGGGCGATGATACATATGATGGGGTTTCTGCCAAAAGTTCCGAAAAAGTTTTATTTTCATTGGACAAAAACTCTATCATCTTGAGAGTTGCAAATATCGCATCATCAAAACCGTAAAATTCCGGCTTGTTGTAAAAGATATGTCCGGAAAATTCGCCGCCCAGGATGGCATTTTCCCCTGAAACTTTGGCTTTAATATAAGAATGTCCTGTCTTCCACATGATCGGTGTTCCGCCATGAGACTTAATATCTTCCTCCAGTGCCTGGGAGCATTTGACATCAAAAACTATTTTAGAACCGGGATACTTGGCTAACATTTGCCTCGATAATAAGATTAGCCAGCGGTCAGGCCAGATCGTCTCTCCCTTTTCATCAGTTAAACCGAGTCTATCTCCATCAGCATCAATTGCAATTCCGAGATCCGCTCCTGTCTCCACCACTTTTTTTCCGGTATCTTCCATCATCTCCACCTGTGAAGGATTAGGGCTGTATCTTGGGAAAGTCCAATCGAGATTGGTGAGTAAATCTACTACTTCCACTCCAAGAGCTCTTAGCGTTTTTGGCAGGTATGCTCCCACTCCACCGTTCCCTGTATTTACTACTACTTTAATTTTCCTTCCCAACTTGACTCTTTTTGTCAGATCATCAAAATATGTCTGGTATTCATCGTCGGTTTTGAGATTTCCCTGGCCGGCTACAAATTGCTCTGAGACGGTCAGATCATAAAGTTCCTTCATTTCATCAGGGACCAAAGTGTGAGAATAATCTGTAGAAAGTTTCACTCCTGACCAGCCGTTGGGATTGTGGGAAGCGGTTATCATCACTCCGCCTTTTGTGTGATAGTAATATTGTCCCGCATAAGCCATGGGAGTAGTAATCATTCCCAAATTAATTACATCAATTCCACTATCCAGAAGAGCTTTTTGGATAGAATTAGCCAGTTTTTCCGAATATTCACGATAATCGAAACCCAATACTGCATTTTTAATTTCTCTTTTGGCCAGCATGGCTGCATATGCTTTTCCGATAATATACATGGAATTTTCGTTTAATTCTTCATCATTTACCATCCCACGGAGATCATATTCACGAAACATTGTTTTTTTCAGATTAGCCATATTTACTTATGCCCTTTCTTTAATTAGTAAAATGTATGATAAAGTATGACAACATTTAATGTTAAATACTCGTGATAAAAATGTCAAGCAAACTGTCCATAGGCATAGGCGTAAGACCACGTTTAATTTTCAAGTCTATTTCCAGAAGCTTTCTGTAAGCTAAAATCAATTGTTGTAAGCTGAAGAACTTTGACTGGGAAATATATTTTCCTCTTTGCCAGGGAGGAAACTCTGCAAGTCCTGTTTCACCCATATCGCGGGCTAAAATCATATATCGAAACTGCCGGACGATCATAAACCATACCAGTTCTGCTGCTTCCTTTTTCAGGAGATCATGGTGAAGAAGTAATAAGTCATGAACGGAGACTACTCCGATTGATTCCACGAATTTAAACATTGAGGCTTCCGGTTTGAATGCGCGAACTTTGGCTTTCGGGAAATATTTAGTAAGTAAGGCTTTTGAAATTTCCTTCCCTTCCCACAAAACCAGCTCCGGTTGTATTTCACTTTTACTCAAATATTCCAGCACATCGTCTTTAGTTTTTCTCCCCAGTCTGGTCAGGAAATTTTCAATAATCACAAGCTTTTCTTCTACGAAAAGTGACCGGGCTTCCAGAGCCTGTGTAAGTTTGGTAATATCCAGACTTTTGCCATCCAATGAAATGGTTTCCTTGTCTTTGGATTGGGTTTTGATGGTATTTAACTCCTGCCGTGATAACACCGTATTTTCCCCATGCAATATCGTAATCATTAAATTGATTATATCAACCATTCAACCATTGGACAATTTAGCAATAATATAAATCTAGGATTTGGGAGATAATGAATTTTGAAGCTTTGTGTCTTTGTGTCTTTGAAGCTTATTTAATTTTTTCCAGAAATATCCTGAATATCTTTTCCACAGTCCTGTTATTTATACTGTGGTATCTCCCTCTGTGCGAAACGAGCGCTCCGGAAAAGTTTTTGGGGATATGCATCAGTTCATGAATCAGTGTCCTTCTTTTATTATCCTCTGATAATTTGTCATACCGCTCGGAGATCACTTCAATCACATAGTGGGGAGGAAGTTTGAGTGCCAGTTGCCAAACCCGAGGCAGATTCCAAATCCGTGCAATAGCCCGAGATGAACTATCGAAGCTGCGGAAACAAATGATGTTCTCGAGAACTACATGCGAGAAATCTATGTTCTTCACCACCTCTTTCAAATCTTTTTCTACGTCAGGAGCGGGTATCCAATCCATTGCTTAATTGTACCAGATTTTTCTCTTTAATATTCTACTTTTTTGGCGTTTTATTGCGGGAGGGCCTTGCATTATCTCTCAGCATTTGTCGTGAATCATTTCTACCAAATAAATATAGAGGAATAACAAAATGCCTATTTGACCCTGAAATCTCTACCTTTCCCCCTCTACCATTTCTTGGCTTTGCTTCGATTCGTATAATTCTACCGTTTTCTCTTCGAATTGTTGTTAGTCGAAAAATCCCTTTCCTCACCCCTAAATGAGGTTCTATTAAAAGTACATTATTTCCTCTTCTTAATTGTGGTTCCATAATTAATATAATTAATTAGTTAGTAACGGTTTCTTTATATCATAGATTAATGTAAATTAAAACTATACTCTAACTCACAATTTTCTCCCATGGAAAACCATTTCTTCCGAAATGACCGTAACGCGCGGTTTCCCGGTAAATCGGTTGTCTCAAGTTTAATCCTTCAATAATTCCCAAGACTGAAAGGTTGAGAAGGTTCCAGGCAAAGTTTTCGATGTCCCTTTTACTGACATGTTCCGTGCCGAAAGTTTCTATCGCTTTGGTAATCGGGTCGCGGTGACCTATTACATATGCAATTTGTACCTCCGCACGGTCTGCAAAACCTTTTGCGACAATATTTTTGGCTAGAAACCTTGCTGCATAAGCCGCACTTCTGTCGACTTTTGTAGGATCCTTTCCTGAGAAAGCTCCGCCACCGTGTCTGGCATACGCTCCATATGTATCGACAATGATTTTTCTGCCTGTGACTCCTGTATCGGAGGCGGGTCCTCCTATTTCCCAATGCCCTTTGCATCCGTTTACCACAATATTATCATCAGAGGGTAAAGAAAAATTATATTTTGCCAAAACCGATTTTATCACTTTTTCTATCAGAGCTTTCTTCAGTTCTTCATTTGTAATTTTCGGATCGTAGGGGACAGCGAGGACAATTTCCTCTACAGAAACAGGTTTGTCTTTTTCATAACGGATTTTTACTTCCGACTTTCCATCAGGACGAAGTTCCGGAATAGTTTTTTTGCTTCTGGCCTCATCCATTGCTTCGACCAGCCGGTGAGCCAGTACTATCGGTATGGGCATATATTCGGGGGTTTCGTTGGTTGCAAATCCAAACATCATTCCCTGATCTCCCGCCCCGCCGTCATCCACTCCAATGGCTATATCCGGAGACTGCTGATGAACGTAAACTGAGATCGGCGATTTATATGAAAAGTCAAAAATTCCGTTTGTATAACCTAGACTTCTTATTACATCCCTGGCAATTTTCTCATAATCCAATTCTTTTGTGCATGTCACTTCACCTGCAATTACTACCCGATCTTTGGTAACCAAAGTCTCCACACCCAACCTGCTTTTCGGATATATAGACAAAGCAGTATCTACTATCGCATCTGAAACCTGGTCACAGATTTTGTCCGGGTGTCCTGAAGCCACAGATTCCGAAGTAAAAAACTTGTAGTGCATAAAAAATCCTCCTATAAAATTATTAATAAATTTCCATAAAAAATCCCGCGCCATGCGGGATCAGACTTTTTCCCAAATTAGGTCTCAAGGTAATGTTCTAACAATTTTTGACTTTTCCTGCCTGCCGGCAGGCAGGGACTTTTACCTTTTAACTTTCGTTCGGGCTTATCTTTCCCGTCAGGGCTAGAATTAGCACCCCTCGTTTCACTCGGGGTTGCTGGACGGATCGCAAGGCTAGTTCCTTCCCCGTCACTCTGGATATATTTGCCAATCTTTCTATTTTGCGTTATCAAAATATACTAAAAAAACTACGGTTTGTTTCAGTATCCACCCATCTAATCCACTTTGACAACCCTTCGGGTTGTAAACTGGAATAAGATGGATATAGATTAGATTGGCATATACTCAAAAAAACCGAAGTTTTTTGTAGTATAAACTTTTTACAGTATAGATCCTGTAAGAAAATAATGTCAATTGCTATTATAAATAGTCTAATGATTTAAACCACTGGACTATTTAATCATGTAGCAGTTTCTCTTCTTTTTTGGCCCGGTAATAAGAAAGCGGAATCATTATCACTAAATCGTAGAGAAAACCAGGAAGAGAACCCAAAGCTATGGAAAGCCCCAGGAAAGTAAGGTAAATGCCTACATATATCGGATGATCAAAATATTTATACAGACCTCGTTTTACTCTCTTTTTCTTTTCCGGCAGCACCCCAAAACTATTCCCCAAACTTATCATCCCGCCTATCCAAAAAAATAAACCAATATAAGTAATGGCAACTCCCATAAAAGCAAGTGGAATATTGCCAAACCCATACTCCGTCTTCGTAAAGACCGCAATTGGGATAAAAAGGAAATAAAGAAGGGGAATTAATATAATAAATAATAATTTATTCACCTGTTTATGGTATCAAGAGAAGAATTATTTCGAAAAAATTAGTAGCGGGTACGGGAATCGAACCCGTGATTTGGTGGCTGAAAACCACCCGTCCTAGGCCGCTAGACGAACCCGCCGAACTTTTGTAATTTTAACACGTTTTAGTCATCTTTCCAATTGGCTATTGATTTAGAGTATATTCACTATAAATATTCACCGATTTGTTATCAATTTTTAATATAATACTGTATAATTGTACTTGACTTTATAGCTAATAGTTAATATTCTAAAAATATATTATGCATACTTATCAGATCTTTAGTGTTGAAGGAAATGAGATTCCATTTATTCCCAAAAAGCTTTTTTCGGAATACCCTGATATTGTTTCTGATCTAAACATTCATTCGGGTTGGCCATGTATAAAAAATACCAGAATTAAAGCTACAGACATTTTTATGGCTCAGGTATTAAAAGGATACGGTATTGAAAAAATGGTTTTGGATTTTAAGTCCATGTCAATAAAGGTGACAAAAAAGGAACTGGAAGAAGCATGCAGATTTACTATCGAGTGGTTGCATGCTCTCAATGAAAAGAAAACGACAAAAACCTCGAAATAAACCCTACTTTTGCCACGACGAAAACCTTGAGTTTCTTACTCTCAGAAAGATATGCAGTAAATCAGCCAGATTTATAGGAGCTGTAGAAGTTACTAAAAAGCAGGGAGAAAAAGATCCTGTACTTATAAGAAAATGCAATGAAAAAGATTATCATATCCTTACACATAACACTGTAGATTTCCGAAGTCCCTTATCGAAAATCAAAGTAGGAATAATTTGCATTGGTTTAAAAGATGAAGAAGTGTGGATGTCTAAATTTTCAAAGATGCTGAGAAGATTGCAAAATCATGCAGACTATTATCATAAGACTATTTATATAGAAAATATCATCAGAATTACAGACAGAAGAACGGGAGAAATTAGATTAATATGAGTATAATTATTTTTCCAGCCTTTGTTTCAGTTTCTTTAAAATATCCCTTGCAGTTTCCTGTCCTCCCAGACCGAATGCCAGGCCGCCGGCCAGGGCTAGCATAGCGACTATTCCTGTAAATAATATTCTGATCAGTTCCGCGGCTACGCCCAGTTGGTTAAGAACTACCAATATCGTGAAGAAGAGGATCGAATACTTAGCAAGTGCAGCAAGAGCCAGAGAGTTTTCCTTCCCCACCCCTTTCATACCATGTCGCACAATCTGAAAAGAAATATTTCCTGCAAAGAGACCGACGAATCCTACCAGTACAGCTACAAATACATTGGGCAGATAAAGAAGAAAAGAATTAATGACCTCTGTCGCTTTCGGAAATCCCCATGCTTCAAAAGCCGGTACCAGAAATGCGAAAATCACGCTTATTTTGATAAGCTCAGCGATGATCCCTGGCCAGACCTTCACATCCTTTTCCTCAGCAAGACTCGCCTCCTCCATCCACTTCTCTATTTTTATCACTTTAAAAAATCCCAATACGACACTTTTTGCCAAACTTGCCGTCAGAATCCCGATTAGAAGTACTATAAAACCGGCAAAAAAATGCGGAAGGAAATCCGATAGAGTTTTGGCCGATGAATTAAATATTTCCGATAAAAAGTTATTCTGAAGATTAAACATAATTTAAAGGCAAAAGTTAAAAATCAAAAATCAAAATTAAATTTAAAAGTAAAAAGCTATTTTGCTTTTGAATTTTGACTTGTACTTTTGTTTACCCTGTAAAATTTCATCAGAAATTTTGGAGGGCCTTTTAACCTTTGACTTTTGATTTTATATGATTATATCAGTTCACACAAACTTTATTATCACTATTCCCATTGCTATCAATAATAATCCGGCAACTAAATGTATAATCTTGAGGTTGCGTCCTCTAATCTCCTCTATTCTCTCCGGTTCCAGTCCTTTATAAGTCAATATTGTTAAAGCGACCAAAGGCAGTATAAATACCAAGTTATAAATAACAAGATATACCAAAGCTCTGGCAAAATCCACTCTCTGTGAAAGCATTCCGAGAACTACGATATAGGGACCCGATGTGCAGGGAAGTATGATGGATGAAACAGCAAGTCCGGCCAGAAAAGCGCCAATCGGATTGGTGACACTCCGAAGTATTTTTCTCACAAACGGCCGCCAAGCTCTGGGAGTTTCCATCACAAATCCACCCCC
>Ga0209211_10002322_pt1 | contig 33109 bp, 45 predicted proteins | sample RifGroA2_FD_183992 | JGI IMG/M metagenome (GOLD analysis project Ga0209211, IMG submission 183992) | Groundwater microbial communities from Rifle, Colorado, USA - Groundwater A2 (SPAdes) (version 2) | ecosystem: Environmental > Aquatic > Deep subsurface > Groundwater | place: Rifle, Colorado... | reverse complement strand
AGGAAAGTTTAAAGAAGAGGCAGAGGAATACTCTAACTATCTGATAGACCAGCTGGTTAAGAGGGGCAAGAGAAAATGAGAATAGCAATATTGGGACCTAAAGGAACTTTCAGCCATGAAGCAGCTATAAAATACAAAAAAGATGCTGATATTGTCTTCGAAAAAACAGTATGGGATGTTTTTGAAAGTGTGAAGAACGGCATGGCGGATTTGGGCATTGTGCCAGTAGAAAACTCAGTTTCAGGCACAGTTGGCTTAACTCTGGACGCATTAATGGAATTTGAGCTGAATATACTGGCTGAGGAAATATTGCCTGTAAAGCACAATCTGGTTTCTTTTGGCAGCTTAAAGGATATAAAGTCAATTTATGCGCAGGAGCAGACATATGCGCAATGTGAAAAATTCATAAGAAATAATCTGCCGGATGCCAAAATAACAGAAACAGCATCAAATGGCGCGTCAGCAGAGATTTTATCCAAAAATAAGGACAAAACAAAGGCAGCAATAGTGCCGTCAATAGCAGCAGATATATACGGGCTGAAAATCTTAAAAAAAGACATACAGGACAATAAATTCAATGTTACAAGGTTTATTGTTATTGGCAGGGAAGAAGCTAAAAAAACAAATTATGACAGGACATCAATTGCAATCTACCCGCAGGTTGACAAGCCCGGCTTATTGTACACTTTATTGGGCGAATTTGCAAACAGGAAAATAAATCTGACTAAAATAGAGTCAAGGCCCTCAAAAGGAAAATTAGGTGACTATATCTTTTTTATTGACATGCAGGGCCACAAGGATGATAAAAATATCCAGGAGGCATTTGAAGCAATTGAAAAGAATTTTTTCCTTAAGGTTTTAGGCTCATACCCAAGAAAATATTAAAATGGATATCCAGAAAATAATCAATGCATTGCACCCATTGGAAAGAAAAGTTCTGCCTGTTTTGGATAAGGTAACCTCTTTGCCGGATGTTGCAAAAAAAACCAATTTGCAGGAAGTAGAAGTGATGAGGGCATTCCAGTGGCTGCAGAATAAAGATATAGTAAAAATTAATGAAGAGCTGAAAGAAGTTGTTGGCCTGGATGCTAATGGCAGAAAATATCTGAAAGAAGGCCTGCCTGAAAAAAGGTTTTTAATTGCAATAAAAGACAAAGAGCTGCCGATATCTGCAGTAATAGAAAAAAGCGGAATAAGCAAAGAAGAAGTCAGTATCTGCCTGGGTGTTCTGAAAGGAAAAGCAGCTATTTTAATAAAGAAAGACAAAGAGCTGGTTATTGCCGTAACAGAGCAAGGCAGAAAATTATTGGAAAAAGAAAGCCTGGAAGAGCAATTTCTAAAAAAGGAATTCCCAACAGATATCGGGGAATTAAAAGATGAGGAAAAATTTGCTCTGGATTCTTTAAGAAAAAGGAAAGAAATTATCAAGGTCGAATTAAAAAAACTGAAGATAGCAGAGCTTACAGAGCTAGGCAAAACTATAATAAAAACAGGCATAAAAGAAGAAAAAATAATAGACAGGCTGACTCCTGAGCTGATAAAAACAGGCACATGGAAAAAGCAAAAATTCAGGGCATATGATGTTAAAATAAACGTTCCATCTATATTTGGGGGAAGAAAGCAGCATTACAGGAGATTTTTGGATGATGCAAGGCAGAAGTTTTTGGCATTGGGCTTTACAGAAATGGATGGTCCAATTGTTGAAACCAATTTCTGGGATATGGATGCCCTGTTTATGCCGCAATTCCATTCTGCCAGAGATATCCACTCTGCTTATTTTATCAAAGAGCCAAAATATTCTAAATTAGATGAAAAGTTAGTTACTAAAGTAAAACAGGCGCATGAAAATGGCTCTGATACGGGCTCGAAAGGATGGCAGTACAAGTTTGATGTTAAATTCACGCACAGAAATATCCTGAGAACGCAGGGAACAGCCTGCTCTGCAAGAATATTAGCTTCTAAAGAGCTAAAAATACCAGGAAAATACTTTGCAGTGGTAAGGTGCTTCAGGCCGGATGTTGTTGATGCTACTCATCTGGCTGATTTCAATCAGGTAGAGGGCATTATTATTGAAGAAGGGCTTAATTTAAGGCACTTATTTGGCTTGTTAAAGATGTTCGCAAAGGAATTTGCAAATGCTGAAAAAATAAAAATTGTCCCTGGCTATTTCCCCTTTACAGAGCCAAGCTGTGAATTGCATGCTTACACAAAAGAGCTTGGTTGGGTTGAATTAGGCGGAGCTGGAATTTTCAGGCCAGAAATGACAAAACCTCTTGGAGTAAATGTTCCTGTTTTAGCCTGGGGCTTGGGAATTGACAGGTTAGCCATGTTCAAGCTTGGGGTAAAAGACATTAGGGAATTATTTTCGCATAATTTGGAGTTTTTAAGAAAGGTTAGGGTGGTTTGATGCCAACAATAAGCTTTTCATTAAAGGATTTACAAAATTTAGTAGGCAAAAAACTAACAATCGATGAAGTTCAGGAGCTGGCATGCTATGGCAAAGGCGAATTTGAAGGCTATGACAAAGCCAATGATGAAATTAAGATAGATTTTGGCGATACAAACCTTCCTTATTTATGGTCAGTGGAAGGGGTAGCCAGATTATTTAAAAGCATTCTTGGAAAGCAAAAAGGAATTCCAAAAATAAAGATAAACAAGGCAGATTACGGGCTGATAGTTGACAGCTCAGTAAGCAGTGTAAGGCCTTATATATCTGCTTTTGTTGCAAAAGGCCATAAAATAGATGATTACCTGATAAAACAGCTTATTGGGCTGCAGGAAAAATTATGCGAAAACTACGGCAGGAAAAGGGAAAAGGTTGCTATTGGCGTTTACAAATATGAAAAGATAAAATTCCCGGTCCATTACAAAGCAGCTGATCCAGAATCTGTAAAATTCATGCCGCTGGATTTTAGAAAAGAGATGACGCAGAGAGAGATTTTAGAAGAGCATCCTACCGGCAAGGAATATGCATGGATTTTAAAAGATGCAAAAAAATACCCTATATTGCTGGACTCGGATAATTCTGTTTTAAGCTTTCCGCCGATAATAAACTCAGCTGTAACAGGCAAAATTGAGGAAAATGATGAAAACCTGTTCTTTGAGGCAACAGGCACTAATATGGAAGCAATATTACTGGCAACAAACATATTTGCGCAAGCTTTGTATGAAAGGGGATTTGAAATATATTCTGTTGATATTAAATATCCGACTAAAACAATCACAACACCCCATTTGTTTAACGAAACAATAAAGATAAAAAAAGAGCAAATCAACCATTTGCTTGGCTTGGAACTAAAGGATTCTGATATAAAAAAACTATTGGAAAAGCTGCAATATGAATATGCAGCAGGCAAAATAAAAATCCCTGCTTACAGAAAGGATATCTTGCATCAGGTTGACATAATCGAGGATATTGCAATATCTTACGGATATGATAATATTAAAGAATTGCCGTTAAAAACATTTACAATGGGCTCAACATTCAAAATTACTGAATTTATTAACAAGGCAAGGGAAATCCTCGTTGGCCAGGGCTGCCAGGAAATCCTTTCGCCAATCCTGACAAACAAAAATATTCTATGCGATAAGATGAACATAGCTGATTTCGGCACTGTAGAAATAGAAAACTTCATGTCAGAAACATATTCCTGCCTGAGAAGCTGGATATTGCCTGTTTTACTGGAAGTTCTGTCAAAAAACAAGCATGTAGAATACCCGCAGAAAATATTTGAGGAAGGCGTTGTAACTGTAAAAAAAGACAGCCAGATAAAAGATTACAGAAGAATTGCATTAGTTTACGCAGCTAATGACGCTGACTACACAAAGATAAAGCAGATTTTAGATGAATTAATGGGGGCTCTTGGCTTTAAATATGCAATAGAGGAGGCAGAGCATAGTTCCTTCATAGAAGGAAGGGTTGGCAGGGTGATTGCCAATGGGAAAAAAGTGGCATATATCGGCGAAATTAATCCAAAAGTTCTTGAGAATTTTAGGATTGAAACGCCTGTTGCTGGCTTTGAATTAAACCTTTGCGAGCTTTTTAATTCTATGTAGCTCATTCTTTGCAAAATAAGAATTAAACTGGAATAAGCTAAGAACCAATTGCGAAGCTATGTTTATAATTGTGCTGATTATACCAACAAAACCGCCAACTATCATAGAAGCTATTGTAGCTTTCATGCTTAAGGCAGAGCCAAAACCAACCATAAAGCCAAAAGGCAGCATCATTATCCTTAATCCGCCGTTTATTGCCAGATAAACCAAACCAGAAACACCCCATGTAAAAAACACATGCGCAAAATTCTTTTTTGTATATCTAAAAGAGCTTTTTATTATTTCAAAAGCTGCTTTATCTTCAGTTGCAAATATCGGGTCTACAAAAAATAAAAAAAACATAAGGAAAATAAAAAAAACAGTCAAAATAAGGACGCTTAAAACAATTACTATTATTCCTGCAATCTTTGAAATTAAAAAAACCAATGTGCTGATTCCGGTTAAAAAAACCAATGGCAAAACAGAAATAGCTATAATCAACAAACTGACTTTAAAATACCTCCAGATATACTTTCTTCCATAAGCAAACATATTGCTTACAGATGTTTTTTTGTAAAGCACTATATCCTTAAACATGCCTATCATCATGCTTCTGATATAAGATCCTATTAATGCCCCAACAATAAAATCCAGGATAATGAAAACAGCTGCCAATGATATCCCGATCGGGCTTAATATCACTTTTGGATTGATAAGAATTGTTTTTGAAAAAACAAGAAAGAAAATTAAAGCCTCGATGCCAAGTAATAGTAAAAATCCAATGCCCAGCGCTATGCTTATCAAAATCGGGACAACTACAACCAGGTTACCCTTAAAATCCAGCCAGCTTTTCTTTAATAATGCAAAATAGTCAATATCAGCCATAATCTATACAAAGTGATTATTAGTATAAAAAGATAGCTGTTCATGTGGGTTTTTTGGATAGGTTTAAAGAATAAGCATCCCCTACTTTGTTTTTTTAATCCACCAAAAATCGGATTATTTTGCTTATTAGCTCTGCCGTTAGATACACCGATTTTTGGCAGGTCTGGGAGCCTACGGCAATAGGTTAGAGGCAAAGTTTAAATATTATTTCCTATTATGCTGTTGTATGAAAAAAGAATTTTTAATTATACTCCTATTAGCTGGTCTAGTAGTGGTGAGTGGTTGTAGAAGTTCTAAAAGCCCCATGATAAAAATTTCGAGAACATTTTGTTTTAATTTGTCAGAACATGAGGAGGGTGTTTGTTTGTATAACGAGGCATTAGAGTTAAATAACCCTTATGTTTGTACTTTTTTAATAGGTTATCCTAATAATTGTTTAGAACATTTTTTAGAAAATAATTATGGCAACCCAAAATTTTGTGATGAATTTAGAAGTAATGATTCAAAAATTATGTGTTCTTCTATAATAAATACCGAGGTATCTCATTGTAGCAGGATAGAAGAAGAGGCTACTAGAAAAAATTGCATTTGGAGAATAGCCGAAAAAAACAAAGACCCATCTATCTGTGAAAATCTCAAAGATGACAAAATGATGTATCCTTTTTGTATAGAACGTAGCTCATCAAAAGAATAAATCTAACTCCAAGAATAAACAAATCTTAGTCTGATTTTAACAAAATATTGGCTATTGCTACTTCCATATTAGCAATTTATCAAATTGTTAAAGACACATTACCTGAAGACTTACAACTTTTAAAAGTAGTATTCATTTTTTCATTAGCATTTTTATTTATTTTTTTGATTTTCCTTTTAATAAAAGTTTTTGTTTTTAAATAAGCTACCAACTATAACACTATAATTTAAACCTTTCTTAAAAATCTAATAATTCAACCACTGTTTGACTAATGGAGCAAATCTTGTTACTATTCTTGTTTTATTAACCTCTTTATATTTTGTTACAGTCCTGCTTTTTTCTACATCTGTAAGTTTTGTTTCACACTTCTCAATGATTGGAGGTGTTATCTTGAATATCTGCCAGGTATAATCTGCATCCCTATCTCTCGCTGTGGTCTTAACTACAACATTCTCGGATTCATAAGGGGTTAGCGCCACCAGATAAGCTATACTTTCTAAATCAACATCCTTTTCAGTATAATCATGCCTGTCATCTTCTGGATGCTTATTTTCATCAAAATAATAAATTTTTAATATAAAATCGCCAGGCTCATTTTCTAGATTTTTTATTTTGATCTCTGTCTCTAGCAGGCTGGATGGATAAGGAAAAAATTCTTCCCTTACAAAACCCGCACTATATTCATAAGGCTGGTTGGCGCACGCTTCTTCTACCTCTTGTTCAGTATATTTTTCTTGTGTATCATATGGTTCTTTTTCTGTATATACTTCTGTTGAATTGTACGGAAAAGGTATAACAAACATCAAAATACCTAAAACAACAAGAATAAGTGTATATACAATAACTGTTACTTTATTCATTAGTATTGAGAATAAACATGAAATATAAAAACCTTTCCCCATCACAAAAAGAAACAATAAAGAAAAAGCTTATTTCTTCTTTGCCTTAACAGCCTTTTTCTCTTCTGCCTTCTTTTCCTTCTTCTCTTTAACCTTCTTCTTTGGCTTCTCTTCCTTGGCCTCAGCTGTTTTCTTAACTCTCTTCGGCTTCTCTTTCTTCTCTTTAGCTTTCTTCTCCTTAACATCAACGCCTAATTTCTTAAGCTCAGAAATAACAGCATCATGTGAAGCATTCTTCTCTATCTTAATCACTTCCTCCAGAGGCTCAAGGTGCTTTACATTGCATCTCTTCCTTCTTACATCGCCGTCTATCAAAACATAATTGTCGTCAATAACATCAACTACCGCGCATTTCTTTCCGGCCTCACGGCCAGCTATCTTAATGCAGACTCTTCCAATTTCAATCATTTTCCTCTCGCCTCTTTGATGAATAAAGCCCTCATGCACCCGGAGCACAAAACCCCGCCGTACGGCCTTTCAGGCCTTCTCTCTGTTTTAGCCAGTTTTCCGAGCTTATAAGGCAGTTCCCTTGGAACCCCTTTAAGCACTGCTCCGCATTTGCCGCAATGGGCGCTTTTAGGCTTTCTCTTTTTGTAATGGATAACTACATCGCCGCCGGGCGTTTTCACATAAACCCTGCGGAATGACCTTGACCTTAATCTTCTTTGCATTTTTTCACCTTAGTATAATTTAAAAACCTTTCTGAGCAGCATGCTGAACGCCAATGAAAATATTATATAGCTGCCCAGCCACCCCATATTCCAAAATCCCAAGTCTAAAACCTTTTTTGGCTTGTTTCCTATCTGCAATGACTTCAGCTCTGAGCCTTTTATTATTTTTGAAACCGGCTTATAAGCCTGCTCATTTGTAATCAAAACTTCCTGCGTATATTTCTCGCCGTTATAATCATATTCTAAAGTATAATCTCCAGCATTTCCTTTTAAAACCCACACAACCCTTCCATCATCTATACTTCTTGTCTTGTTCCCCTGAATCTCAAGTTCAGGAAAGCTGTCAATGCTTATTAACCCATTTGTTTCTCCGGCAAAGTTAGTAGAAGCTGTAAATTCCTGCCCCGGCAATAAAGGCTCGTAAGCAATATTAGCATTCATCCATCCAAATATAATAATTATCGGGATAAAAGTAACTAAAGTAGACTTCATTGACTGCATCATGTACTGCATATTTGTCTGCATTGCCTTCTTCTGCACTTCCATCATCTTCTCAGGATGTGCTTTTAATTCCTTCATCTCATTCTGCAATGCCTTCATCTCATCCTTCAGCCTTTTCATCAGGTTCTGGTCAGTCATGAACTTATAAATTATAGTTACAATCAAAGATATGATTAATGATATAACTGCAATTACCCAAACAGCATCAAGTTTCAATAACGGGTTGAATATAGGATCCAATATTGCCATTTTACGCTTCCATAAACCTCCTCATCATAGGGTGCATATCCATCATATGCTGCCTTGCTATATCCTCATACAGCCTGTAAACAATCATGACCGTAAGCAATATTCCTGTGCCTCTGCTTAATGCTCCTGTCAGGTCAGCAACAGCAGCCAAAAACCCAACAGCCAAAGCTCCCATTATAGTTAATGGCCAAATATACCTCTCCAGCAGCCTTTCCAAAACCCTTTCATCCCTTCTGAATCCGGGTATCTGCAATCCTGAAGCCATCATCTGCTTTGCCTGGCTTCTTGCATCCATTCCTGCTGTCTGGACCCAGAATATTGAAAAAATTACAGAGCCAATCATCATCACCAGCAAATAGACAGCAGAATAGCCTATCTCTGATAATGTAAATGACCTTGTTATAATGCTGTCAACAATATTGGTGCCGCTGATCCACAGGACAAATCCGGAAGCAGGATTTCCTGAGCTGGTGAATGTGCCTAAAAGAGGATGCCCCCAGTTCTGCAATAATCTTCCCCATAGTTGTATGTTTGCCATTAATGCAGCAACTAAAATAACCGGAATATTTGAAGTATAGATAAAGCTCAAAGGCCATCTTATTCCATGCCCCCTTATCCTTCCAAAGCTAAGAGGAATTTCAACCTTCATTGACTGCGCATAAACAGCTATTGCAAAAACCAAAGCAGTTGAAGCCAGTGCAGCAATCTTTATCACTGCTGTTGTTGGGTCACCAGAGGATAAAGATTGAAAAAGGGCAGGAATTGCCCCAATGCTATAGCCCTCTGCTTGGCTGACTCCTTGTACAGTTGGCTTTAGCCAGCTGAATGCCTGTATAAATACAGACTGGCTTACACCAGCAGCAATAAACAGGCTGACACCAGAGCCAAAACCCCACTTGCTGACAACCTCGTCCATAAAAACAATTAATATTCCGCCTAAAAACAATTGAAATACTAAAATAAGCTCCATCTGCGTATAAAGGGCGCTTCCCTTAAGCGCTGCAGCTGGCGCCAGGCCGCCCATAAATACATAAATCGAAGCCTCAAAAAGAATAAAAAACAAGGTCAATAATTTTTGAGTGCCCTGGAATGTTTTTTTCCCCTCTGTTGTTGTCAAATCAAACTTAACTAATCCAGACCCATTTAACAATTGCAACACTATCGATGATGTGACAATTGGCCCTATTCCTAAGCTTATTATAGAGCCGAACTCAGCAGCTAAAATAATTGACAAATATTCAAACCTTATCAGCGCATTCTCTCCAAGGCCGAATAATGGCATCATCCCCAAAACAAAATAAATAACTAGGATTATTGCAGTCCATTTCAATTTCTCCTTAAAGCCAAGCCTTTTTTGCGTTGGCCCGGCAACTTCAGGAAGATTGTTGATTATAGTATTCCATAAGCCCATATTAATTCTCCTTGCTCTTGGCTATAACCTCTCCACCGGCTTCCTTGACTTTATCAATAACATTCTGAGAAGCATATTTTGCAGTTATCTTAAACTTCTTGGTAACCTTCCCGCTGCCCAATAGCTTGTTGCAGCCAAGCTTTTCAATGTCAACAGCATAGCTATCTCCTTCTTTCGCAGCTAATTTTTTCTCTAGCAACCTATCCAGATTTTCCTCTATGTAAACCAGATTTACCGGCTTAATATCCTCCTTAACTCCTTTCTTCTTGAATCCAAACTTTCCAAAATATCTCTCTCCCCATATTGAAGGCTTTTTAGCATCGGATCTCTTGCCTGTTCCGGCCATTCCCTTGCCGCCTTTGTTGCCGGAGCCCCTGTGCTTTTTCTTTGAGCCCCATCCGTGTGTATGGGACCCTCTTTGCCTTATATTTTTTTTTCTCTTCCAGACAACCATCTTATACCATCCTTCTGATAATATCATTAATCTTTTCTGCCCTGTCGCCTAAACCGCCGCCAACGCTGAATGGCAGCTTAATCCCTTTCCTTCCAAATCCTTTTATGGGTGGGCTTAGCCTGAAAAATTTCTTAAAAACCTCTTTGCCTTCCTCTTTAGTTTTCTCCCCCCTCTTCTCAAATAATAATTTTTCAGTTTCATCATCTATCTTTCCCCAGGTTATATAATCCTTAGCCTTGTTGATCATGCCTAAATAAGCTGGTGTGGAAGGCACAATAACGCAAAAATTCTTTCTGTAAAGCCTTAGCATGTTTAGCGTGTCCGCTATCTCTCCTTTAATCTTGGTTAATCCCCTTACCCTTATAATCGCTATCTTTTCATTGCCCATTTTCTGCCTCGGCCTTTTTTATCTCGCCCTCAGTTATGCCCAGCGCTTCAATATGCCTTAATTTCACTTTTGTGCCTATCAGCTCTCTCAGGGCGCTGTAGCAGGCGCTGATTACATTGTTTGTTGTGCTTGTTGTGCCGGATGTCTTTGACCATACATCTTTTATGCCCGCCAGCTTCAGTATCTTCTTGCATTCGCTTTGAACCACTAAGCCGGTCCCTTTTGGGGCAGGTATTAATTTGACAATAACAGATCCGCTTTTGCCTCTGACAGCAAACGGAATTGAATGAGGCTCTTTGCATGAGCATTGCCATGACCCGCAGCCCCTTCTTATCTTTATGATATTTAGCTTTGCCATTCTTATTGCCTTTTCCCTTGCAGGCACAGTCTCCTTGCTCTTGCCATAGCCTATGCCTACATACCCGTTGCTGTTCCCGGCAACAGCAAAAGTGGCAAACTTTGGCTTGTTGCCTTCCTGTGTTTTTTTCTGTGTCTGCTTGAAAACCCTTCTCTGGCCGCCGCCAAACTTTCCTTTTGACTGCCCTATCATCAGCAGGTCAATATTCAGGTTAGGCAGTAATGCATCTGCAATTTCCGGCTCCAGCATCTTCCAGCCCTTGTCAAGTATCTCGCCAATCTCCTTTATTTCGCCGCTCTTTACCTTTTTGCCTATAGCTGTCTTGGGCTTCCATCCTTCAATATCAAAAGTTTTTTTTGGGATTTCTTTAACTATCTCTTCCTCAGCTTTTATAACCTCTTCCTCAACTGCCTTTTTTTCTTCTTCAGCCATTTTCAACCACTATTTTTTTCTTTGTTTCCTCAAATAATTTTTTTATCTCTTCGGGGTTTACCTTATTTTTTATATAGCTGCTAAATTTCTTTTCATAATCCCCTTTGCCTTTCTTCAAAGCCTCAGCATACTTTGTTATATGCCCTCCCGTAATTCTCTCCTCGCCGGGTAAAATATCTTTTAAATGAGGCACATTTAATCCAGCGTCAACAACACCCTTTAATAATGCATAAACTCTTGAGCCTTTTACAGACGGGCTTAATCCAGAGTCCAGCACCAATTCATTGATGCCCTTGCTTTTTGCTTTTTTGCCCATCAGCAGACCGGTGAGGTAAGCAGCAGGTATGTTCCCTTTGTTTATTTTCCAGCCGTACTTGCCAAGCATGGAAGAGCTTGCAGCCAAAACCGCCTTATCCCCCTCTTCGCCGTATTCTATTATCTGCGCATAAATATTATTGAGGCTTTTCCTGACAACCAGCCTTGGGGTTCCGCCTAGCAATAGCTTTAGCCTTTTCCTGTAATCGGTTTTTCCTTCCCTTTTCCTTCTGAATTTTATCCTGTGCGTTTTTCCTTTTTTCATTTTTTAGCCAAGCCATGCTCATCTATGTATAATCTTATATGCCTTCTGGACCTGAAAAATCCGCCTTTTGCCATCATGTAAACATGGCGGTAATCCTTTCTTGTGATAATCTTCCTCTCCCTTAGCTCATTAAGCAAATCCCTCTGCGTCCTTATCTTGTTAATCCATTCTCTCTTCCTTGGCTGCCTTGCTGTGAATCTGCCCTTCCTGCTTCCAAATCCCTTTTGCCTTCCTTTCTTTCTTTGCTCAGCCCTCTTCCTTGCCCTTCCTCTTGACACGCCTTTTGCATGCTTCTTTTTGATTACGCCGTCATTAATCAGGCCCTTTACATCTGCCTTTGTTATTGCTTCTTTTATATCCTCTGCCATTTCTGGGTCTAGCCATACTCTCTTTTCTGAGCATTTCAAAATCTCAGCTGCCAGCCTTTTCTGTAATTTTAAATCCATTTTTATCACATTGAATCTTTCTTGGTAAGAACCTTATCTTTTTCTTTCTTATCTTCTTCCTTCAGTTCCTCTTCGCTTTTTATTTTTTCTGCCAGGCCTTTCTCCCCTTTTTTTGGCTCCTTTTCCTTGTCTTTCTTTTTCGCCTCTGCCTTATTCTTCTTTTCTTTCCTTCCTTTCATGCCCTCTTCTATATCTTTCAAATAAGCATCAGCATCCCTGACATTAAGGATTTTAATTCCGTTATCCTTTGCCTTTTTTATTATCTCTGCCCTTTTCCTTAAGCCAACAGTGCTTCCAATAACAATTCCCTCTATTTTATTATCGATATTCTCAAGACCATTAATTGAATGAGTCAAAACCTCTTTTAAGCCGCTTCTGTGCAATCCCCTTACATCTCTTGGCGACCCGTAGCCAACAGACGGCTTTCTTCTCTTTCCGCTTTTTCCGTCTTTTATCTTTGAATGCAGCCCTTTAGCCCTTCCCCATGCCTTTCCAAGCTTTGCTTTTTTGTGGGAATCCTGCCTGATAAAATCTGGTTTTTTTCTCTTCATCGCTCTTCTTAATTCCAAAAGGCTCATTTTATCTCCTTGCCGTCTTTGCTTGTTATGTAAATCCCGTCCTGGAAAATCCTCCTGTCATAATCAGCCCTTTTTGTTAGGTTCTCTATGTCCGCAGCTGTTTGCCCTGCTAAATCCTTGTCCACGCTCTCCACTACGACATGGTCTCCCTCAACCTTTACATCAGCCCCTTCCTTAATCCCGATTACCCTTGGAATCTTTTCCCCTAAAAAGTTCTTGATTACAAACTTCTTTCCTTCAACAGAAACGCTGATTGGAAAATGGCCGGCGCATATCTTTAATTTATAGCTGTGCTTTTCGCTAACACCTTTAATCATGTTTTTTATGTGCGCAACAAAAGTGCCGGCTATCTTCTTTTCCCTTTTTGTTGCCCTATTTGCTTTAACAACTATCATGTTCTCTTTTGCTTCTAATCCGACAAAAGGATTTGCCAGTTTTTTTGTTACAGCCCCTTTTGGGCCTTTCAGCGCCAGATTTCCGCCCTCTATCTTGGCCTCAATCCCTTTTGGAATTTCAATCTCCACTTCAACTAATTTTTTTTCTTTCATTTTTTAATAGCAGTAAGCAAGCAGCCTTCCGCCAAGCCTTTTTTTCTTTGCATCATAATGCGTCATAATGCCCGATGATGTTGAAACAATTATTATCCCGAAATCCTTGGCAGGCAGGTACCTTTTTTCAAATTTCTCATACCCGTCATTTTTAACAGAATACCTTGGCTTGACGACCCCGCATTTGTTTATGCTGCCCAGTAAATTAATCTTGATGAGGTTCCCTTTGCCGTCCTCAATCTCCTTGAATTCTCCGATATAGTGGTTGTCCTTCATAATATCCAAAACCTTTTTTATTATCTTTGATATGGGCTTGGCTAAGCATTCGCTTTTGCCTATCTTCTCATTATTCAAAATTACAGATAATGCATTTGATAAAGGGTCATTTAACATTTTGCCACCTAGTTGTATTTTTTAAAGCCAAGACTGACAGCTACCTCTCTGAAGCACTGCCTGCATAATTCCAGCCCGTACATTCCTATATGCGCCCCGGTCCTTCCGCATCTTCTGCATCTCTTGGCGTTAATCCCGAACTTTCTTTCTTTTGGGGCGCAATGCTTCAGGAATCTTTTTAGCTTTACCGGCTTTACCTTCAGCTGCTTGAACGCCTTTCTGTAATCAGAGTAAGTCATTGTTCTTCACCTATTTCTACATTAAAGCTATTCTTCATGAATTCAATTGCATCTTCTTTGGCTATCTTATGCCTTGATGGGATTTTTTTCGTTGCAATGCTTCTTCTTTTAATCCTGAATCCGGGCCTTTCAAGTGTAATGCAGACTTCCAGCCCGATTATCCCTATTTTAGGGTCATACTTTATCCCCTCTATATCAATATACTCGTGAATGCCAAACGCCACATTCCCTTCATTATCAAACTGCCTTGCAATCAGCTTTCGGTCCCTTGCTTCTAATAATCTGGCCAGCAGCTCTTCTGCCTTTTTTCCCCTTAATGTTAATTTGCAGCCAATAGGCAGCCCCGGCCTTATGTCCCACTCCGGAATCCTTTTATTTGTGAAAGTCTTAACTGGCTTCATGCCAGTCAAATTAGCCAAAAGCAGCAGGCCCTTCTCCAATTTAGCTTGGTCTTTTCCTGCTCCGATATTCAGGGTTATTTTCTCAATTCTGATATTTTTCATGGGATTCATTTTTCCAGCTTAACAGCAGTATTCCCCTCTCCGACAACAAATGCATATTTTTTTAAGGTCTCAATAACTTCCCCGCTTTTATTTTTATAGCTGACATCGTTTCCCTTTATGCCGGCAACTGTTCCAAATTCTCCTATATGCTTTCCGCCGGTTAAATATATTAAAGCGCCATTAGCAAACTTAAAGTGTTTCTCAATATTCTGCTCAGGAACCTTTATCAGCAGGCTATCCCCTACCTTGTAGTCATCCTTCTCTACAAGAATATTCCTGCCGTCGTAAAGGTTAAGCTGCGTCTTGCCCTTTGCCTTGCTTTTGCCGGTAATCTTGCATGGCTTTAGATTGGATTCTTTTTTGTCAATAGCTATCAGTTCAATATTTCCTTTTTTGCTTAGGATCACCCTGTAGCAGTTTCCTGTTTCCTTAATCTCAATTGTGTCCATCAGCCCAACAGGCAATTTATGGTCCTTTCTCCTTACGCCGTCTACCATCACATTATTATTCATCAAAACCTTCCTGACTTCTCTTTTGTTTTCAGCATAGCCCAGTATATCCCTGATTATCAGATTCAACGGCATGCTTAAGCCCATTGAATGCGGGCCTGGATTTGGCCTCGTTATAAACACGGTGCCCTTCCTTTTTATTCTCCACGTTTTTGGCATTGCCAGCCTTTTTAGGTATCCGCTCATTTTTTAACCCTGTCCAGTATTTTTTGCCTCATTTTATCATCCAAATTTAGCTCGGTAATAATTAAATTTGATGGGTGTATCAGAAAAGCAGCTTTGGTTCCGTCTTTTTTTGAAATCTCTATGCCGCTTATGTACACTCTCTCCCTCTTCAAGTCAATTCTCTCAACCTTCCCTTCCTTTTTCTTGAACTGCCCTCTTGCTACCCTGACCTTGTCCCCCTTTTTCAGCCCAATGCTTCTTTTTCCGTGCTTTTCCCTTAATTCCTTTGAAAGGTGCGCGCCCATAAATTTCTGCTTTATATGTAAAGGAGCGTTATACCTGTACTTTCTCTGCTTTCTTGGCTGCTTGCTTCTCTTCCAGCTTGCTGAAAATTCCTTTTTCATACCATTATCCTCGCAACCTTGGCTACGCCGGGCCACCTGTCGCATGCCTCTTTTGCTATTGGCCCCTTGAATATCGTGCCTTTTGGGTTGCCTTTGTCGTCTTTTAAAATAACGGCGGCATTGTCCTCAAAGCCTATCCTCATCCCGTCTAGCCTTCGGTATTCTTTTTTTTGCCTTACTATTACAGCATAAACAACCTGTTTTCTCATATCGGGCCTTCCCCTGACAACAGATGCCATCACCAAATCGCCAATGGCTGCAGAAGGCTTTCTTTCCTTCACTGTATTAAGCCCGACAACTGTGAATATCTTAATCAGCTTTGCCCCTGAATTATCGCATGTTCCAACCCTGCTTCCAACAGGCAATCCTCTTGTTATACTAGCTTTTAGGGCTTTCATTTTCCTCTGCCTTTTCCTCCTCTTTCTCAGCCTTTTTGAACTTGCTTTCTTCTAGTGCTTCTACCTTTTCCTTGAAGCCCTTTTCCTTGCCAAATTTCTCAATAATAACAAAATTTTTTGTTTTGCTCAATGGCCTGCATTCCATAATCTTTACAATATCTCCGTCCTGCGCACTGATGCATGGCGGGTTATGCGCCTTTAGCCTTGTCCTTCTTTTTTCGTATCTCTCATATTTTTGCAGATAATTCCTTCTTGCCCACTCAACTGTGGCTGTTTTGTGCATTTTTGTCCCTGTAACTGTGCCTACAAAAATCCTGCCCCTGCACCTCAGGCTGCCATGGAAAGGGCAATTATTATCATTGCATTCCTTGTCAGCTTTTTTGGTATCCGTTCCTATATTCTTTTCTTTAGCCATTTTCATCTTTTTTAAAGCCGGTCAGTTATAAATTAACTGACTTCTATTGTTTCCTGTGAAAAGCCAATCTGGATTAAAAAGTCCCTGACCTTTTGCTTGTGCTCGCCCTGCAGCTCTATTTTTCCGTTTTTTATTGTTCCGCCGCATGCAAGCTTGCTCTTTAATTTCTTCGCTGTTTCTTTCATGTCAATCTCTTTTGCGTCAATCCCTTCCACAATGGTATACATCTTGTTGAATTTCTTCTTCTCTAAGTATACCTTGATTTTTTGTGTTTCCTTGGCGATTGACTCGCAAACACACAGCTCTTTAGGCAATCCGCAGGTTGTGCAAATCTCACTCATCCTTTTTTCTCACCTTCAAACTTTTTCTCTTCATTTTCTTTTTTGCTTGTAACAGTTAAAATCCTCGCAATTGTTTTTTTTGTTTCCCTTATCTTTCCCGGGCTTTTTGGGTTTGTGCCTGTTGCAATCTGGGCGTTCTCTCTAATCAGCTCTTTCTTTAATTCCTCTAGCTTATTCTTCAGCTCTTCTTTACCCATTCCCTGGATTTCCTTTGTCTTCAGCGCCATTTTTGCTCTCCTTTATATCTTCTTTTTTTACCTCTTCTTTTTTCTCGGTAATATCAATCAGAGTAATGCTGTCCGGCAATACTATATCTGGCGGCATTATGCTTACCTTTACACCTATAACTCCGCTCTTCAAATTGGCTGTTGCATGTGCCTTTTTGATGCCCGTTACAGCTATATCGCCGCACTTTCTTAAATATCCTGAATAAAATCTCCAGCTCCTTGCTCTTGCAGAGGGTATTTTTCCGCTTAATATAATCTCTATCCCCAATGCGCCATTGCTCATTGCGCCGGTCATTATCTTATGGCCGATGCCCTTAAACTTTGAAATTCCGAATCTCTCCAGCGAATCAACAATCTTCTCAGCCATTATGTGCGGGTCAAGGAATACATTCTCAACTTCATTTATCTCTATTTGCGGGTTCTCCAGCTGGAATTTTTTCTTTAATGTTTTTGTCAGTTGCTTGATGTTCTGCCCGCTTCTTCCTACAATCAGGCCCGGCCTTGAAGCATATATTATTATTTTCTCTCCAAGGGGAGTTCTTAGCAATTTTGTGTGTGAATGGCCAACGCTCTTTAGGTTTTGGGTTATAAACTCCTGTATCTGGAATTCCTTTATCTTTTCTGCAATAAATTTCCTCTCAATCATTTCTTTTTCTCCTCTTTTTTCACGATTCTCCGTTCCTCGACAATGATTTCCATATTGGTTCTTTTCATCTTTCTTCTTCTCTGCCTTCCATGATGCCACACCCTGGCTGCCCTGTTGGCAATTACGCTGTTTATAGCCAGGCTTGATGTGTCAAGGCCCTTAAACTGCGCATTGGCCTCAACTGCATTCAGCAATTTTAGTATGTACATAGATGCTTTTGCAGGATATCTTCCGGGGCCTATCTTTTTCCTGTGGCCAACCTGCTTGAATTTTCTGAAAGGTACTGCTTGTTTCTTTTCAATCACCCTTTCCAAGGCCTTCTTTGCTTCGCCTAGGTTCTTGTTTTTGATAAAGGAGCATATTTCTATTGCATGCTTTGTTGATATAGGCAGGCTTCTGCCAATTGCCTTTGCCATATGCTCTTTGTTATATTCCATTTTTATTTAACGGATAAGCTTACGCTTGATTTTGTTGCGCCTATTCCAGGAGCTGAATGCTCTACCCTTCTTCTTGTCAGGGCAAATTCCCCCAGGCAGTGGCCAATCATATCTGTCTCTATAATTACGGGAACAAACTCCCTGCCCTGGTATACCTTGATTGTCATTCCGGCCATTTCTGGCAAAACAATCATTTCCCTGCAGTGGGTTTCAATGTTCTTTTTGCCCGCTCGTATTTTTTTTAATAAAATCTTCTCTTGCTCTGTAAATCCCCTGTTTATGCTTCTTCTCTGCCTTGCGGGCAATAGTTTTGCAAGCTCCTTTAAAGAGAGTGTTTTTAGCTCATCAATTGTTTTTCCCCTGTAGCTGAATTCTTTTTTTGCCATTTTTATTTCCTTCCGGTTCTTCTGGCTGCAATAGAGCCAACCTTTGCGCCGGGCGGCGCATGTCTTGATACAGTATAAGAGTAATTCTTTTTTGATGACCTTGAGCCTCCGTGAGGATGGGCAACAGCATTCATTGATTGCCCGCATACAATTGGCCAAAGCTTGTTTCTTGCTCTCATAGCATAAAACTTATTGCCTGCTTTCAAAAACGGCTTCTCTGTCTTGCCCGAGCCGGCTACTATCCCCATGGTTGCCCTGCACTCCGGCAAAAAGCTTCTCTCTTTTTTTGACGGCAGCTGCACAATAACCTTGTCTTTCATCTTTGCTATTATCCTGGCAAATGCCCCTGAAGTTCTGGCGAATTTTCCGCCATCCCCGGGGTTGCTTTCAACATTATAAATAGCAGCGCCTTCAGGTATATTTTTTAATTGCATTGTATTTCCTATATCAGCTGGCACGCTGTCTCCAATAAAGACACTATCCCCTGTTCTAATGCCCTCTGGCGCCTGCACCAGTATTTTCTCTCCGTTCTCATACCTGATCTGGGCTAATGGCCCGCTATGCCCCTGGCAATGGATAATATCTGTTATATTTCCTTTCTGCTTTTCATTAGTATAAATTCCATATCTTGCTTCTCCTTCATACCTGAATGATGGCGCCCTGAATCTTGGGCCTCCTTTTCCTCTTCTTTGCTGGATTAAGTTCTTTCCCATATTATCTCACCATTACATCAGGCCAAGCTGTGTTGCAATATCTATGGCAGGCGTTTCATTTGAAAACCTGACATAAGCCCTTTTTTTGTTCTCTTTGTCAACAAATGTCTTTACATCAGTTACCTTGGCCTTAAATGCCTTTTCAATTGCCTCTTTTATATCTTTCTTGTTTGCTTTTTTGTCTACCACAAATATCAGCTTATTCTCGCTTTCCATCAGCCTTATTGATTTTTCAGTTGATAGCGGGTATTTAATCACATCATAAGGATCCATTTTATCACCAAAACAATTTCTCGTTTTTCATTTTATCAATAGCAGATTCTGTCCATAAAGTCAATCTTCCAGGATTGGCTCCTGGCGCCAATAGCCCGGCATTTAAATTATTAACCTTGACAATATCAATTCCGGATATGTTCCTTACACCTTTCATCAGCTCGCACTCATTCCCAACAACAATTAAGGGCCCTTTCCTCCTTTGGTATTTTCTTCCCCTTGATTTTCCCCTTCCAGCCCTGACATTTTTTATTCCAGCCCTTTCTAACTCTCCCTTCAAGCCAATCTTTTCCAGAATATCTTTAATATCTTTTGTTTTGCTTAGTGATTCAATCTTATTTTCTAGAATTAATGGATAATTGTTAGGAACAATATGGCCGCGGGCTTTTACAATCTCAACCTGTATTGTTGCTGATATGGCAGACCTTATTGCTTTTCTTCTCTCTTTCTTGTTGATTTTCTTTTCCCATATCTTTTCTGCCTTTGGCGGATGCGCCCTTCTTCCGCCAACTGTTCCAGGAGCAAAAGCGCCTACCCAATTAAACCTTGCCCCAGACCTGCTCATTATTTTTCTTGGCACCCTGCTTATTCCATGGCCGTAACTGCCCCTGTAATTTTTCCTTCTCCTTGACAAAACAGCAGAAGACCTTTTTCCGGCCTCTGGGCTTGCCCCATAAGGCTGCCTTCTGTTTATAGCATAAAAAGCCCTTTTAATAATGTCCGGCCTTATTTCTTCATTAAACTGCGATGGCAATTCTATATTGCCTTTCTCCTTCCCTTCGATTGTTATTATCTTCATTCCACACCAATGTAATTAATTGTCGGCGCTTCTGCAGGTATATTCCTGTTTGGCCTTGTTGGATAATTTAGCCTGACAAGCCTTTTTGCAGGCCCCATCACAGAGCCTTTAACTAGTATGTAAGGATTTTTAACAACGCCGTATCTCAAGAAGCCGCCTTTGGTGTCAATCTTATCTCCTATTTTTAACAGCCATTTATTATACTCTGTCCTTGTGTGGTAGCCCATCTTACCTGCATGCGCAACCCTGTACATTATATGCCCCTGGGCGCACCATGCTCCCAAGCTTCCAACACTTCTTATGCCTTTCTCTGTCTTATGCTGCTTTAAGTCAACTCCAAATCTTTTTACTGGCCCCTGGGTTCCCTTGCCCTTTGTTATCCCGTGAATATCAATCTGCTGCCCTTCTTTTAAAGCCTCGTTTATTTTAATCTCCTTGCCGAGCTTTTCTTTTGAATAATTTAATTTTTCCTCTTTACTGCCGCCTAATGCAACCTCAAACAGCTCTGGCTTTTTCTTGCCAATAGCAGTTAGCCCTGGCTGGGTGTAGACAAAAATCCTTATATCATCAAAATCCTTTATATCCTCTACATTATTCTTAATCTTTTTTGGCAATGTTATTCTTCTCTCAAGCTCTTTGTCAAGCTTGTCAGAAAAAACCTCAGAAATCAGCTTTAAGCCCTTTATTGTGTTTTTATAAAACCTTATAGAAGCAACCTTGATTGGCGGGCATTCAATAATGGTTACAGGCACGGATATCTCCTCGCCCCTTGTTATTGACTCTTTCTTGTTGTCTGTGAACATGACGTGGCTCATGCCAACCTTATAGCCGGCAAAGCCTAATGGCTTTGCTTCCTTTGAAGCAGCCCAGGACCTGACTCTAGCATAAACCTTTCTGGCCCTTTTCCTCGGCCAGTACTGCATTGACCCCGCTCTTGGCTTTCTGACGTTTCCCATTTTTTAATTGGTTTTGCTTTAATCCACCTCAATAAATATATAGCTAAAACCCTAAATAGTCTTAGCCAATTAATAAAAGCCTTTTAGCGAAGTTCTGTGTATATCATGTCAGAAATCGTAAGGCGATTTCTGAGCATGCTCAAAAACCAGAAGGTTTTTGACAGAAAACAGTCTTTAAAACTGTACTGAAAAGAACCTCTTCTCAGGCTGGTTTATATGTGTTTAAATATTGTTTTTGTGATTTAAACACTGCGGATACCCCTAGAAATTAAAGTTTATTTATAAAGATTGCTGTGGTTGTTTACATCAATGTTAACCAACTTAACAGAAAAGGATAAAATAACTTTAATTGTTAAATAGGTTAACATAAGCAAAAAAATGACAAGCCAAAAAACCAGTAAGAAATTTACTTCCCCTTTCTCAGATATAGCGTCTTCCTTATGCTGTAATTTACCGGGTTTCTTATCTTAGCGCATAAATTATCTGGCTTGCAAACGCCTATTTCCATGTAATACATTGCATTCTGGCAGTTGGGCGGCAATATCTTTTTCTTATGCTGCTTATGGTACCTTAACTGCCCCACTAAATAAACCTCCCTTAAATGCTCCTTGTTTTTTTTATTCCATTCGTTAAGCAGTTTTTCAATGCTGTCATAATCCCAGCCAACAGAGCTTAGAAAATTAATCAAAACAAACAGGCTTCTCTTTCTGCCATCCTCCAGCCCGTTCAAAATCAATTTGATGCATGGCGGGAAAAACTCCTCTTTTAAGGCGGATTCAGGCATAATATATTCCCTGCCATTTTTTGCCTTAATCTCCTCCTCCTTTTTTATTGAAAAGTCAAATGCCTGCACAATCAGCTTGGCTGCCTCATTTTTCTTTGCACTCCCGTCCAGAAATTTAAATCTGGAAACCCTGACGTTTTCCGGCTTTGCAACTATCTTGTTGAATTCCAAAGCCTTGTCCGGGTTTATAGCTACAGAAATTAATCCTGTTTTTTCATTAAAGCAGTAGGGCATCCTGTAAAGGTGCCTTGAAGAAATTAGCACCGTGTCTATGTTTATTAGGGAAGAAGGATCAAACACATTATTTTTTACCAGCTCGCTAAACTTTTTATTTGTTTTTTTTATTATCTCTTCTACTTTTTCTTTCTTTAAGATTTCAACAGCCAAATGCTCCTTAATCATTTCTTTCAGATAAAAAGCAATCCTTCTTGGCCCATCAGGAAATAGGTCCTTTATCTCCTTGCCATGCACTTTTTCAGGGAAAGCCTCAAATGGCACGCCAATATGAAATCCAGTTCCTCCTGAAAATTTGCATGAAACAGAATCAACGCCATGGTATTTTAAGGCCTTTACAATTAAATCAGCTGCTATCTTGCCATACTCTAAAAAATCACAGTCTATATCAATAACTAAATCCCACCCCCTTCTCAATTTATCCAGCTCGCTTGTCCTTAATGTTGGCTCTAGCTGCAATGGGTTTTTCCACAGCTCTTCAGAAGCATGAAAGCTTGTTGCTCCCTGTTTTGCCAGCTCTAATACATCCTTAGGGTATTTTAATATATCCGGCCTTCTGCCAAAGCCTTTATCTCCAAACTTAACAGCAACTTCCCTGTCTTTAGCATTCTCAATAATTGCTTCTTGTATGTCTTTTCTTTTGTAATGCCTTAGAATAGCTCCGATATCTATCATAATTCCCCTAAAAGAAAGATTTATATTGACTATTTAATTTTATTGTTTTGCATGAAAAAGTGTTTAGTCACGTAATTGGTTTACATTCCTTCTTCTTTATAAATGGAAGGAAATCACTAATTCATTGGTGATGCAAAAATGTATAAACTAAATGAAAAAAACGTAAATGGATCGTAAGAAGAATAAACGCAGGAATGCCTAAAAGCAGAATTGCTTTGTCCATGAAGATAAGCAGAAAGGCAGTATGGAAGATAGAGCAAAAATACAAAAAGTGGGGTAAAGAAGGGCTAAAAGATAGCAGGCCAGGAAGGCTCTTTGAGCCGTTAAGCCATAAATTCTATGAATTAGTCTTGTTCTTGTGGTTGCAGTAAGTCCTCTATCCCATCTCGGTAACATATATATTGCCTCTTTTAGGTATTTTATACCTTTAAGGGGCGATGTTCTTTATTAATTTTTAGACACGTTGCCCAGAGTAGCAAAGTTTAAATATGCTTTTGCCAAAAATAGGATAATGAAGCCAAAGCTATGGATAGCCTCTCTTTTCACATTAGGGGTACTTTTTTCTTTTGTGTTCTCAATAATCCTTGCGGCAGCGTTTTTTTTAGACTTAGTCTCTATTTGGCTGATGATTGGCGGGACAATATTTATACATTTCATTTTATGGCTAATCAGCCCCTATATATCTGATTGGATCTATACGGGGTTCTACAGCACGAAATTTTACACTTATGAAGAGATTTCCAATTATCCTTATGCCCAGTTTCTTAAGAAAGTGTGCGATGAGCATAATATAAAATTTCCAAAAATCGGAATAATCAAAGACCAAAACCCCACAGCCTTTACTTACGGCTCGGCTTCATTCAATGCGCGAATAATCTTGACAGAAGGGCTTTTTAAATTCCTCGACGAGAAGGAGCTGGAAGCCGTAATAGCCCATGAGGCAGGGCATATTGTAAACAAGGATTTTATTATAATGACTATTGCTTCCACTATGCTCAGCTTGTTATATCAGTTTTATGTAATGTTTGCAAAAAATAGGACAAGCAGGGATCACAGCGATGAAAAAGACCCGTTGATTCTTATAGGCTTTGTTTCTCTAATATTTTATTATGCAGGCACTTATATCCTGATGTTCTTAAGCAGAACCAGGGAGTACTATGCTGATGAATTTTCCGTCAGGCAGGTTAAGGACTCAAACCTTCTGTCAAGCGCTTTGATAAAAATTGCTTACGGCATAGCTGCAGTGCCTGATGACGAAAATACCGCAAGGATATTGAACAGCACAAGGTCCATGGGGATATTTGACTTTAAGGCTGCAATGGATGTAGGGCTGATAAGGGAAAACTCAAAAAGCCAAAAAGGCCTGTTAGAGAGAGCGCTGTCATTTGATTTCATCAGCCCATGGGCGATATTGCTGCAATTAAAGTCCACGCACCCATTGGTTGGAAGGAGGATTAAAAGGCTGTGCTCCATGACCGAATCACCAATGTTTGACTTCAGCAGCATCTTAAAAATGGGAATTGACAAGAAGAGGCTCTGGCTCAATTTTTTAAAAGACGCCTCAATAAAATACCTTTATGTTATCATCGCTCTCATTTATGCCTTGTATATACTGATACTTCTTAATTTTTCCCATTTATCCGAAGGCATAGTGTTTGAAAGCCTGCCCTCTTACTTAGTTTTTATGTCCCCCTACTTCCTTATTGTGATTGCCTTGTATGCTGCCCCTCTGATAAGAACAAGGTATATGTATTCCAAAAAGAATTTTGAAAAAGCATCTGTCCTTGATTGCATGGCAGATATTTACGCATCCCCGGTAAGAGGAAAGCCGATTGAAATGTCGGGCAAGGCAATTGGCAGGGCCCAGCCAGGATTCATTTTTGGCGAGGACATGATGTTTAAGGACAAGACAGGCATTATATATTTGAACTATGAGAGCTTTATTCCTGTTTTTGGAAACTTATTTTTTGGCTGGAAAAAAGTTGAAAAGCTGCTCAATGAGCAGGCTTCAATAAAAGGATGGTTTGTAAGAGGCGTAACCCACCATATTGAGCTTTATAGGTTCAGTACATCCAATGCCACTATAAAAAGTTATGTAAGGATGCGGTCAATCATAGGACAATATTTCCTTATCATAGTCCTCCTAGTTTTTGGCAGCCTGCTATCCAGGGCATTCTAACATAGGGTATATTTACTATTTTAGCAGAACTTCTCCTACCGTAACAAAGGAATCATTCTCCATTCTAAGCACTCTCAGAATTGTTGCATTCCTGTAATAAGGAAAGTCTACGGTAAAAGAAACGTCGCTTGAAACAATCTTGTCAAGACCGGCAGGGTCTGGAATGGATTGTTCACCATTTAAATCTGGATTATAGGCATATTCCAAACCGCGAATTCCACCAACAAAAAGTCCGGTTCCAGATTCATCCAGGAGCTGGTAGAAGTACACATTAGCAGTGATTGGCCTTTCGTTGAATGGTGTAGTTTTGGCAATAACAAACCTAACTGTGAGATTATCCTTATTGATACTCATGATTAAAACAACTGTATTTCCCTCTGTCATGCCTTCAAGCGCCTGGGCAATCTCTGCTGTTGAATGGTCATGCAGCTCTGTTACAATGGAAGGGCCTTTTTGCTCAGATGGACCGGTTATGTTAATCCCATAGGTCTTTCCATAGGCATCTTCAGCGGCCCTATCACAGCCCAGCAGAAAAAATAATAGAAACATACAGCTCAAAAATATTATTATCCGTGCTTTTGGCAGCCTGAGGGTATCTGGAAGCGCCATAGCCATTAAATTAAATCAATACTATTTAAAATTAATTGTTTTGCGAAGATTTTCGATAAGTTTATAAATATTAAACTTCCGCCTATATAATATGAAGGGGTGGATAGTCTTATTTGTCCTATTAAGCGCGCTTGTACCTAGTGTTTCAGCCGAAGGCGAAGGAATTTCTGACCTGATGCATGGGCTTGCAGGCCTGCATGGCTCTGGCTTGGGCCTGCCTGATGAGCTTACTGAATTTATAAACGGCGTTAGCGATATCAAGGGCAATGTGGGGTCTAATAAATGCAAGCGTGACGCTGTAGCCCTTGCCCATAACCTTATTCTTGAAAAATATGTCAGCCAGCCCACATATCAAGGAATAAAAAACTGGGTTGAAGCGTTCGATTCACCATTGGACAAGCTAAAGGGCGGATTCAAGAAAGTTGATGACCTAGTGAATGCCGAAAGTGCAGAAGACATCCTGAACAACGAGCTGACCAATAACCTTATCGATGAGTTTGCAGACTATCTTGAGGAAGAGCTAAAAAAAGCTGACGATGAATTTGAGAGCTACAGCGCCAGCTACGGCCTTGGAGGAGGAGAGCTTTTTGACTGCGATGCAAAGATGGACATCTCATGGCTCAAATCCAAGGGGAAGATAAAGGCAGTGATTACCGGAGACTGCAAGTGCATGTACCGCAACCTGAAGAAGTTCAGGGTAGAGATAACAAGGGATGTTGAGGTTAAATACCCGAAAGAAAGCAAGAAATTCGTTTTAGGAGACTATTATCTTGAGGCAAAGACATCAAGGATTGATGTGGATGCTGACTGCAGCTGCTCCACTCTTGCAGCCAAGCCCGGCTTTTTGGACAGAATGGGAACTGCGTGGGACAGGCTCTGGGGTGATGATGATGAGGATGAAACTGATGAAAGCAATGACAATCTAAGCATATTTATGCCCCCTCTAAAGCCGAGAAACTCGACAGTGAAAGGGCCTACACTCTGGGATCAAATGTCATGGTGGGATAAGCTAAGGTTATTCTTTTCCTTTGCATCAAGAAATATCAATACAGGAATTGTTGAGACTGAAGAGCCAGTGCAGGAAGAGACTACTATCGGCATGAGGCTGAATATTGTTGAAGACAAGCTTTTAGTTGAAGTTCCCAATCCCACCCTGCTTAGGGGCAATTTTATGATAGAATTGGATAATATGCCTGCAAATGAGATAGTAACTGTCAATATTTCAGAGCGCTCAGCAGGCATAACGACAAATAATGATGGAAAAGGGGAAGCGCTTATCTGCATTCAAGACCTTATAGATGCGCCTGGAGAATTTTATGAAGATTTTGACTGCATAATGAGTTTACCCAAATCAGAAGATCTTGACATGCATATCAATATCATATTCCTTGATGACGATTACAAGCTTACAGTCCCGACAGGGGATGACAAGCCAAGAGTATTCATTGAAACTGGAATGCATGCAATTCCTGTAAAATTCCTCGGCAGCGAATGGGTTATCACTGATTTGGAACCTGTCAGTACCACACCAACACCTACAACAACGACACAACCAAAATGGGAACCTACGACAACGGGAGAATCAATTTTTAATGGACCAGATGGTGTGATTTACTGGATTACAAAATCAGGAGAGATGTTCCTTCAGACACCATCAGGACAGAAATACAAGTACACAATATTACCGCCTTTACCATCAACTACACCAACACCTGCATGTACATGGACATGCGGCAGTTGGGGCGCATGCTCTTCAAGTGGTACTCAAATCCGCACATGCACTTCTTCGCCATCTCCCTGCACTGGAACCAATCCAAATCCAATTTCACAAACCTGCACACCCGAACCAACTTGTGATACTGGCGCTTTAGGATCGTGCCTATCTGAAAATTGTATCTCCATATATGGTCCTGGAGGTTCTGCCAACTGCCCGGAAAAGTGCAAAATTGATGATGTATATGATGATAACTGTATGACTAACGAATGTAATGTACCGTATCAAAACTGTATTACTGCTTGCCACACCAGCAATCCTCCTTGCACGCTAAATGAAGTGTATGCATTACTAGAAACATTAAGCAGCTGAGGAACCAATATAATCATAATTCCCCTAAAAGAAAGATTTATATTGACTATTTAATTTTATTGTTTTGCATGAAAAAGTCTCCCAAGCCGGTTGTTGATATAATAATCCAGTATGGCGAAGGAATTGTTATTATCTCCAGGAAGAATTATCCTAAAGGCTATGCCCTGCCTGGCGGTTTTGTTGACTACAATGAAACACTGGAAAAAGCAGCGATAAGGGAAGCAAAAGAAGAGACAAATTTAAAAGTAAGATTAATTAAACAATTGCATAGCTATTCGGGCCCAAAAAGAGACCCCAGGCTGCATACAATAAGCACGGTATTTATAGCAAAGGGCTATGGCAGGCTAAAAGCAAAAGACGATGCCAGGGATGTAAAGGTTTTTAAACTAAGCAAAATACCAAAGTTATGTTTTGACCATAACAGGATTATTAATGATTATAAAAAACAATTATCGGGTAAACTAAAATGAATAAATACCATGATGAGATAATGGAAAATGTCAGGAAGCTGAGAGAGTCATCCACTGCCGTGATTGTTGAAGGCATTAAAGATAGGTTAGCATTGGAAAAACTAGACCTGAAAAATATCATAACCTTAAATAAAAGGCCATTATTTGAGATAGTTGAGGAAGTTTCTGATAATTACAAAGAATGCGCAATATTGACAGACCTGGATAAAGAAGGAAAAAAATTATTTGGAAAGCTTAATTCCGGCTTGTCCCAGCACGGCGTTAAAGTTGATAATAATCTTAGGGAATTCTTGTTTAAAAAAACCAAGTTGAGGCAGATTGAAGGGCTGTACAGTTATACTGAAAATGATAAAGATTCATTAAATTTATAAACAAAAAAACATTTCTTAATGATATGGCAATCGGAAACCAAATAAGAACTGTTGTTTTGCTTGGGTTATTAACGGCCATATTGCTGTGGATAGGCTCGTTCTGGGGCACAACAGGATTGACATTTGCAATTATATTTGCTGCGGTTATGAACTTTGGCGCTTACTGGTTTTCTGATAAGCTGGTTTTGGCAATTTACAGGGCAAAGCAGGTTGCAGAAAATGATGCTCCCAAGCTGTATAAAATTGTAAGTGAAGTTTCGCAATTAGCAAAGATTCCAGTGCCTAAGGTTTATATTGTTCCAGGAAACTGGTCAAATGCATTTGCAACCGGCAGGGATTATAAGCACGCAGCAGTTGCATGCACGCAGGGAATTCTAGAGCTATTAAGCGAAGATGAATTAAAAGGAGTTATTGCCCATGAAATAAGCCATATCAAAAACAGGGACACATTAATACAGGCAGTAGCAGCAACAATTGCCGGTGTAATAAGCTATATTGCAATGATTGCAAGATACTCAGCTATATTTGGCGGTTCCAGGGATAGAAGAGGAGGCTCTGGGTTAGAGCTGTTGGTTTTAGCAATTTTAACGCCAATACTGGCAACATTAATTAGGCTGGCTATATCAAGAAGCAGGGAATATCTGGCTGATGAGTCAGCAGCAAAAACAATACATTCCGGCTTGGGCTTGGCATCAGCCTTGGAAAAGCTGGAAAAAGGCGTTATGGCGCATCCATTGGCAGTAAGCTCAACAACAGAGACAACTGCGCATTTGTTTATTGCTTCGCCTTTTAGGGGCAGTGGTTTTATTAATCTGTTTATGACGCATCCGCCAATAAAAGAAAGGGTTAAAAGACTAAGGTCAATGTAATTTTAATTAATTTTCTTATCATAAGAATAAAGTAATATGGGTGGCTACATTCTTATCTTCTCTTTGTTTTTGTGGTCACCTCGCAGAACTCTTACGCCTTAGCCTTCATACTCTTTATCAACAACTTCTTTAATCCTCTTAGCCTTCTCAGGCCCTATCTTCTCAACCTTTTGCAGCCTTTCCTCAGAAGCATTGACAAACTTCTTTATTGTTCCAAACTTTGTTAGTATCGGCTTGGCTAAAACAGCGCCAATCCCAGGAAATGCAGCAACAATATACTCCTGCCATTCTTTTAAGCTCATCTCCCTTTTCTCAGCATGCAGTGTAAAGTCTTTTGGCGTTTCTTCCTGCTCCCTTTTTGCTATAATCTGCAGAAAAGCAGCTGTTTCTTTTGGATTCCTTGAATGCAAAATTGGAATTCCATAGCTTACAGCAATTGTTGCCAACATCCCCCTGATTGAATTAGCATGGACATTCCTCATTGAATAGATATCATCTGTTCCTTCTATTATTATCAAAGGCCTTTCAAAATCATTCTTCAGCGCCTTTATCTGCTGCAACAGCCTCCCGTCAACAATGGAATCAACAAAGTCCTGCACTATTTTAATCTCAACGCCGCACCTGCTGCTTAAAACATAATCTGCATTATCCAGCTTCTCTAACTTTAAGCTAACTCCTAAATTAACCAATTCCCTTATTGCGCCGGAATCCTTCTCCCTGTAATCAGCAAAAATCTTTAATTTTTCTTCTTCCGGAACAAATTTTTCCAATTTAACCTCTTTTCTTTGCTGCACTAGCTCACCAAATATTTTGTGTTTCAAAGAATATAAATTCCTGTACATTCTCTTCTGCTTGTGGTGTGCTGACCATGAATAAGCCTCATCCCTTGTATTCTTAGCAACAAGAATAATAACCCTTCCTTTTTCCAGCCTTCCGGTTCTGCCTTTCCTCTGTATGGTTCTTATTGCAGAAGGTATTGGCTCATAGAAAATTACCAAGTCAACTTTTGGGATATCAAGGCCTTCTTCGCCAATAGATGTTGCAACCAATATATTAAATTCCCCAACCCTGAATTTATCAAGGACAGCTTTCTGCTCTTTTTGAGTATAGCCGGTTTCTCCTTTTTTTGTTTGCCCGACAAATATCTCTGCTTTTATGCCTTCTATCTTGTTTAACTTTTCTTTTATATCCAAAGCATTATCCCTGTACTGGTTAAAAACAATCAGCTTGGTGTCTTTATTTTCTTTAATTTCATGTTCAACCAGCCTTTGCAGCTCAATCAATTTTGGGTGCTCTACCTTTTCATCCCAAAGCCTTTGTGTCTTGATTAAAGCACTCCTCCAGTTTAAATCTTGAACAATATTTTTAACAGCCTTTACCTTGGTGCTTGCAGAATCACTTTGCAGTCTTTCCATATACTTGAATAAGGCAGGAATTCCCTGCGTTTCCAATAGCTCCAGCGCATGGTAAACCTTCATAAGCTCTGCTAATACAGAGATAGCATTCCACAGGACAAAATCCTTTTCGCCGGAAGCAGCCCTCCCCCTTAATTGTGCCTGCAATTGCAATAAATCCTTTTTGCTTACATACCTTAAATCTGTTCTGTGCAAAATCCCCCAGTTTTTTAATTTCTGCATTCTATCTTTGATAAAATCAGCTAAAAACTTCTGGACTTCTGTGAATATTGGCGGGATATCTATCTTTACCCATTCTACTTTTATCTCTTGGATATATGGGCTTACATCCGGGTCCTGCTCAGTCCTTACCTCAATATCTTCTATATACAGATTCTTGCAGACTTCTTTTATTTTTTCCATGTCAGAGCCGGGAGATGCTGTTAAAGCTAAAATCCTAGGAAACCTTGCCCTTTTCTGGTATTGCTGCGCAACAAAAACATAGGCATAATCTCCAACTGCCCTGTGCGCTTCATCAACGCCAAGCAATGAAACCTCTTCTAAATTTATCCTGCTGGAAATTATGTCATTCTCCAGGCCTTGCGGCGTGGAAAAAATAATCTGTGAGGTTTTCCACAGCTCAGCCCTTTTCTCCGGGCTTATCATTCCGGTAAAAACCGCCATCTTATCCTCGCCTATATCAAAATACTCCTTAAAAACAGCTAAATACTGGTCAATAAGCGGCTTTGTGGGCCCAATGAAAAGTATTCTGGAATTAGGATACTGCCTCAGCCTCTGTGCAGCCAGCATCAGGAAAATATTTGTCTTGCCCATTCCAGTTGGCAGCACAACTAAAGTATTCTTGTTTACAGCAGTAGCCAGTATTGTTTCCTGGTAAAGCCTTGGCGTGAAGTTTTTTATCATATGCCCCCAAAATAGAAGAGTAATCTTTTAATTTATATAGTTTACTTAATAATCATGCCCCGGCGCCAATATCTTGAAATTTAATTCTGCTAACTTAGCCAAAGAATTCCGCATTTCCCCTTCCGCAGAAGTCGGCAAATCCAGTCTTCCGATGTTTTTATTAAAAAACAATGTATCCCCGCTGAACAATATCCTTTCTTTTTCGTAAAAGATGCATACGCTGCCCTTGGTATGCCCTGGTGTTTTAATAATCCTCAAATCGCCAAAGTCCTTTAATTCCTTTAGCTCAGCTTTTTTAAATTTCTCAGCAATATCCTCCATTAAAACAGTTCCAAAAGGGTCTTTCTTAAAGCATTCAATCTCTTCCTTTGAGGCAAAAAACTCTGCTTTGGGAAACAAGTCAAAATTCCCTATATGGTCTGCATGCAGATGGGTGAATAAAACCTTTTTAACTTCGCTGAAATCAGCTACTTTGCTTAAAAACAGCTCAACATCCTTCCTGTAAGCTCTTGGCCCGGTGTCTATAACAGCCTTCTCTTTCTCCAAGAAATAAACATTGGAGTCAACATTAAGCTTCCAAACATTAGGTGCGATTTTCTTTATCATGAAACCTAAAATCAATATTTGATATATAAAACTTTATATAATCTTAACTATTATGCCCCCTTATGAAGAAAAAAACAGCCTATCTCTGCCCAAAATGTGGAAGTACGAATTGGAAATTTGCTGATCCTATAAAAGGAACTTCATCTATAATTAATGTTCCAGCTATGGTAAACAACCTTCTTGAATGCAGAGATTGTGGGTACATAGGAATCTTTTTTGGAGTTGACGAAGACCAGGTAAAAGAAATTCAAAAAAAATTCAAAAAAGAAAAAAATTAAAACCTCAAATCATGTATTATTCCCCTGTTATGTAATGTATAACTGATCATCATCCCTAAAACAAACAAAGTTAATATTATCTTTTTGTTGCCGTAATAAGCGCCTAACAAATACCCAATCAACAGGCCAACAATAATCAGATAATAAGGAAACTGTAACTTATGCTTTCTCTCGTAAATTAATCTGCCTGCCATCATGCCAAGCGCAAATATCATAAGGTAGCTTACAACAGCAGACGGAGCTAAGAGCGAGAGGAAAAACCCTATAACTAACAGTATGAAAAAGAAAAGCTCTGCCCAGCTTCCAAAATAAAAATCTCCTACTGCCATTTTAAGACTTAGGGTATGGCCCCCCCCACAGCCCTTTCTCCCATAATATGTAATAAAGCAGCCAGCATATCAAAGCCAGCAATAATGAGGCAACAATAGCAATCCAGGCTGGAATAACTTTAATAAATAATAAAATAGAGGATAATACAACAAAGCTTAATATAAATGCATAAACCATTCTTGAGCCAAAAAACATCCTGCTCCCGTCCAGTGGCGGGATAGGCAGAATAGTATAAACTGCCATCAGAAGGTTAAGGACAATTGCCTTGTAAATCAAAGGATTGTACGTGAATGCGCTTATTATCTTGAAAAAAAGAGCCAGTGCAATATTAGCTAATGGCCCGGCTGCTGATACCATTCCAACGCCA
>Ga0209211_10002318_pt1 | contig 33163 bp, 29 predicted proteins | sample RifGroA2_FD_183992 | JGI IMG/M metagenome (GOLD analysis project Ga0209211, IMG submission 183992) | Groundwater microbial communities from Rifle, Colorado, USA - Groundwater A2 (SPAdes) (version 2) | ecosystem: Environmental > Aquatic > Deep subsurface > Groundwater | place: Rifle, Colorado... | reverse complement strand
CAACCTGTAGGGGTTTGCCGCCGGCAAACCCGAGCAGGCAGAGGATTGAAACCCCAATCATTTGGATCTATAGTAAATCATATTAAGTCTGTTTGTACAAAACGTATTCGGTCATATTGTGTTAATAATTTTAAAAAAAATCCTTCTGAAATTTGGCAACGCAATTATTTCGAACACATAATCCGTAATGAAAAATCTTTATTGGAAATCCGAAATTATATTCTAAATAACCCCCTGAAATGGGAATTGGATAGTGAGAATCCAGCCAGAAAAAATGAAAAGCAGGGTTTGCCAGCGGCAAACCCCTACAATGTTGTTGCGATTTAAAATGAATTACCGACGATAATTTAAATAAAATATCAATATGACAGACTCAGCATTCCTTCAAAACCTCGCCAAGCTTATCCGATATTATATTTTAAAATCCACGACCGAAGCCGGATCCGGACATCCTACGTCATCGTTATCTGCCGCGGATGTAATGGCTACGCTATGCTTTGGCGGTTTTTTTAAATATGATATAGAAAATCCGCAAAATATTAATAATGACAGGCTGATTTTTTCCAAAGGACATGCGTCTCCATTATTTTATGCTCTCTGGGCCGCAACTGGCGCCATTACGGAAAAAGAGCTATTAACCTTGCGGAAGTTTGAAAGTCCTTTGGAAGGCCATCCTACGATGAAATTTCGCTTCACGGAGGCCGCTACCGGCTCATTGGGTCAAGGATTGTCAATCGGGGTAGGAATGGCTATAAACGCGAAATACATAGATAAAACGCCTTACAGAACGTTTGTTTTGCTTGGTGACAGTGAGATGGCGGAAGGATCGGTTTGGGAGGCGATGCAAATTGCTACGCATTATAAACTTGATAATTTGATAGGCATTTTGGATGTGAACCGTTTGGGTCAGCGTGGAGAAACTATGTACGGGTATAAAGTGAAAGAATATGAAAAAAGAATAAAAGCGTTTGGCTGGAAAACGATTCTTGTTGACGGGCATAATATTTTAAAGATAAATCAGGCGTATGTAGGGGCAGGTCTTGTGCCTGCCCAATTTCGGGCGACCACAAGAGTCGCCCCTACAATTAAAACCAAGGGCACCCCCGTGATGATTATCGCCAAAACAATAAAAGGCAAGGGTGTAAAATTTTTAGAAAATAAAGACGGATGGCATGGCAAGGCGCTGCCCGCCGATATGCTTGCGAAGGCCATAAAAGGTTTAGGGAAAGTTGATTTAGCCATGCGTGGCGCTATTTCCAAACCGGCGGGAATATCTAAATCCGAATTTCTAATTTCTAAACAAATCCTAAATCCCAAATCCAAAACCCTACCAGCTACAAGCTACCAGCTACAAGCTCATGTGGCTACGCGCAAAGCCTATGGCGACGCGTTAGTAAATATTTTTCCAAAATATCCGAATATTGTTGCGCTGGACGCGGAAGTTTCAAATTCAACATACGCGGAAATTTTTAAAAAAGTATACCCGAAAAGATTTTTTGAAATGTATATCGCGGAGCAAAATATGGTCGGGGCGGCTATGGGTTTTTCTCGGATGGGAAAAATTCCATTTGTTTCCACATTTTCGGCATTTTTTACGCGCGCGCACGACCAGATAAGAATGGCGCAATATTCTGATTCTAATATAAAATTTGTTGGATCGCATTGCGGTGTTTCTATCGGCGAGGATGGCGCGTCGCAGATGGGGCTTGAAGATATTGCGATGTTTCGGTCCATCTTAAATAGCGTTGTTTTGTATCCGTCAGACGCGGTTTCAACCGTCAAGCTAGTGGAAGAGGCGGCAAAGCACAAAGGAATTGTTTATATCCGGACAACGCGCGGGGCAACTCCGGTGATTTACGCATCACCCTCACCCCAGCCCTCTCCCGTCCAGGGAGAGGGAGGAGATAAGATACCCTCGCCACGCGTTGGTGAGGGGATTAATCATTCTCCCTGGACGGGAGAAGGTGGCCGTAGGCCGGATGAGGGTGAGATTTTTTCTATCGGCGGATCAAAAACCCTGCGATCAAGCGACAAAGATGATATTACTATTGTCGCGGCCGGAATTACTTTGCATGAAGCTCTTGCCGCGCACGATGAATTAAAAAAAGAAGGAATACATTTACGCGTCATAGATTTATATTCAATCAAACCTATTGATACGGCAACGCTTGAAAAAGCAGCTAAAGAAACGAATGCCATAATTACCGTTGAGGATCATTTTGCCGAAGGCGGTTTGGGAGAAGCGGTGACCAGCTTTTTATCTGGTGTAGGGGCGGGTCTTGTGCCCGCCCAATCTGGGCGCCCACAAGGGGTGCCCCTACAGATAGTCAGTCTTTGTGTGCGCAAAATGCCAATGTCCGGCACACCGCAGGAACTGCTGAATTATGAGGAAATATCAAAAGATGGTATAATTGAGAAGGTAAAAGAAGTGTTAAATTGAATATTGCAACCAGTAATCGGTAATCAGGAATCGGGAATAAGGAATCAGAAATTAGTAATATTACTAATTGTCATGGTGAGCGTAGGCAATGACATAATAAAAAACCAAATGCGCCCGAAAAATCTTAAAACCAAAATTTTTCTTGATAGCGGAGATCCAAATGAGACCAAGGAAATTTTGGCGACTTTGGGATTTTTGGACGGACAGACAACCAATCCAAGTTTGATTGCAAAAAATCCTGAAGCGCAAAAGCGATTAGCTGAAGGAAAAAAATTTACGCTTGATGAGATTTACGGATTTTATAAGGGTGTGGTTCAGGAAATTTCAAATTTGATACCGAACGGCTCGGTTTCTATTGAAGTATATGCTGATAAAGACACAAAGGCGGAAGAAATGCTTAAGCAGGGCAAAGAAATGTTTGTGTGGATTCCAAACGCCCATATAAAATTTCCTATTACTTCAGAGGGGTTAAGAGCCGCGAAAATCGCCGTTAAAGATGGATTACGGGTGAACATGACGTTATGCTTTTCCCAAGAGCAGGCCGCGGCAGTGTATGCGGCAACACGAGGCGCAAAGAAAGGACAAGTATTTATATCGCCATTTATCGGCCGGCTGGATGATAAAGGGTTAAGGGGGGTTGATTTGGTAAAAAATATAATTGAAATGTACAAAAAAGGCGATGGGCATGTGGAAGTTTTGGCGGCAAGCGCGAGAAGTATTGATCATTTGTATTATTCTATATCAATGGGTGCAGACATTATTACCGCGCCTCTGAAAATTTTGTCTGAATGGCATAAGAAAAAAATGATAGTTCCAAAAGATTATGAGTTTTATTCTCGCGAATTACAGCCGATTTTTTATAAAGATATTGCTTTAGACAAGCCGTGGCATGAATTTAATATTCAAGACGATTTGACGGACGCGGGAATTGAGAAGTTTGCGGCAGATTGGAACCTACTCATTAACTACTAATTTTTTTCCAATTAACTACAAATTTATTCGTAGTATATTAGTTTTAATTTGTTGCTAATTCGTAGTTTTATGAACATCATTGATATCTCCCACGCCATCACCCCAAAAATGCCTTTGTACCCCGGAAGCCAAAAACCGGTCTTTCGTGCCATGCGAGGAAAAACGTCAGTGAGCTCCAGTATTTTAATGGGATCGCATATCGGCACGCACGTGGATGCGCCATGTCATGTGTTTCGTCTTGGATCAGGGGTTGATGAATTGCCCTTGGAATCAATGGTCGGAATGTGCAGAGTTTTGGACTTATCTTATGTGAAAGAAGCTATACATATTGAAGATCTAAAAAAATATAAAATTCAAAAAGGCGAAAGAATCATGGTGAAAACAAAAAATTCTTCTCGGGGATTTAAAAATTTTTTTAGCGATTATATTTATTTGTCGGGGGAGGCGGCTCAATATTTGGGAAAAATTGGAATTGCCATGTTTGGCATTGATTACTTGTCCGTAAAGCAAAAAGGAAGCGCGGATAATCGTCCGCATACGGAACTTTTAAAAAGAAAAATAGTAATTTTTGAAGGTTTAAATTTGGTAAAAGTAAAAGCGGGAAAATATTTTTTTGTCGGATTGCCTTTAAAATTTGTCGGGCTTGACGGCTCGCCCGCGCGTGCTATTTTAATTCCCATGAAGGTGGGGTATAAAATTAAATTGTAACTACTAATCTACTACTAATTAAAACTAATTTACTACGAATGACCGAAAAAGATTTGATTTATCCTGAGTTAAGTTATATAATCGTGGGTATTTTGTACGAAACACATTCTAGGCTCGGTAATAGATTGCATGAAAAATATTATCAAAGAGCAATTGCGTCCTTACTAAAAAAAACAAAATTGCCATTCAAGGAACAAATTCCGGTGAATATACTTATTGAAGGAGAGAAGATAGGAAAATATTTTCTTGATTTTCTCATAGATGGTAAAATAATACTTGAAATAAAAACCATTCCATTTTTTAAGCAACAAGACTTTAACCAATTGAAAGCATATCTCAAATTTTCTGGTCATGAATTAGGAATACTTGCCAATTTTCGAACCGACAGTCTTGTATTCAAACGTGTTTTAAATATTTATTAATTATAAATACTAATTAAAACAATTAATTATAATATATTCGTAGTTAATTAGTGGAAATTAGTAGCTAATTCGTAGTTATATGATGAGCGACGCAATAAAAAATTTTAATAAACAATTTAAATTCCGCCCAAAAATAGAAGGGGGAAAAATTAAAAAATATAAGACCTATGTTGTTTGCGGTATGGGAGGGTCTCATTTGTCGGCCAATATTCTTCAAACCGCCATGCCGGGGCTGGATATCATTATACATAGTGATTATGGCTTGCCGGCGTTTTCAGAAAACAGATTAAAAAAAGCAATAGTTATCGCAAGCTCGTATTCCGGAAATACGGAAGAAACCATAAGTGGATACGAAGAAGCGAGATCAAAAAATTTACCGATCATTGCAATCGCGGTCGGAGGGAAACTTATTGAAATGGCGAAAAAAGACAAGGTTTCATATATCGTGTTGCCCGGCGGTATTCAGCCGAGATCCGCGCTTGGTTATAGCATTAAGGCATTAATGAAGGCGATGAAGCTCAATGACGGCCTGAAAGAGATTGCGCTTTTGGCAAAAAGCATAGAGCCTAGCGCCTACGAACAACGAGGCAAAGAATTTGCAAATCGATTGCGCGGAAAATTACCCATTATATATTCATCAACAAAGAATTATTCCTTAGCGTATAATTGGAAAATTAAATTTAATGAAACCGGAAAAATACCCGCTTTTTGTAATGTGTTGCCGGAATTGAACCACAATGAGATGACGGGATTTGATGTTAAGGACGCTACGAAAAAACTATCAGAAAATTTTTATTTTGTATTTTTAAAAGATCCGAAAGATAATCCGAAACTTCAAAAGCGCATGGATGTTTTAGAAAAACTTTATAAGGATCGCGGATTGGCAGTAGAAATTCTTGAATTAAAAGGGGAGAATGAATTTCAAAAAATATTTTTATCATTGGTTTTGGCTGACTGGGCGGCTTTATATACAGCCGAGGCATACGGGCTGGAGTCAGAGCAGGTACCGATGGTGGAGGAGTTTAAAAAGATGATCAGTAATCCGTAACAAGTAATCAGTAATCAGTAATTTTTATTATTACGCGTTACCCGTTACGGGTTACCGGTTACTTTTTGCCCTGTGGATTAATTTAGTGGCGTATTTATTGAATATTTTGTATAATACGAATATAAATTATCATTGACTTCAATCCCGCGTTTTTGGGATTATGATCGAGAAGCCGATGCATCATGATTTATTAAAAAATTAATAATTAATTTGCGTAAATTATGGCAAAAATGACAAAGTCTCAAATCATTGCCGCTCTTTCGGACAAAACAACGTTAAAAAAGTCTGATATTTCCAATGTATTGGAAACAATGACAGCGCTGGCATATGATGAAGTAAAAAAGAGCGGTGAATTTGTCGTGCCGGGAATCGGAAAGCTTGTAAAGGTTCATAGAAAAGAGAGAATGGGAAGAAATCCGGCAACCGGAGAGACAATCAAAATCGCGGCCAAAACAGTTTGCAAGTTCAGAGTGGCCAAGGCAGCAAAAGAAGCGGTTTTATAGAATTTTCTACACCATCCCTCCTGATAGTTATCAGGAGGGATTTTTGTATCTAAAATTATTCATATTTTATAAATTTGACAGAATGGTTGGCAGTGATATACTTATGTATAGTAAATTAAGTTCTTTTTTCAATTTATCCTTCTGAAAGGAGGTATAAAAGTTAGAGTGTAACGGTGGTTGCTTTGTTTCGTGTTTTGCTGAAAGGGTAGAAGAAGATGAAAGTCACTCGCAAGGGAGAGCTGATCGACAGGGTTCGCAGGCAGGTCTCGGCATTGCCGAGAAGGAAGCTCTGGCTCGGGGTATTTCTTCGGGTCATCCGTTCGTCCCGTAGGGGAACGCGAGATGTGCGCGGATGCCTCACACAGAGTGAGGTCAAGCGGCCTTCCGAGAAGGGAGGCTTTCGCAACGGCACGCTTGTTCTGCGCCCCACACTTCCTGCCCTCGATCATCAGAGGAGCGCTCTTAGGCGAATCAAGATTCCGCTTCGCCAGATTGTCGATATCTTTGTCGAGTGCTAGATCTTTCTCGGTAGGTGTTGGTCTGTTCGAAAACATACAAATAGAAGGAAAAAAATAGAAAAATATGGGCGGTAAGCACAAAGCTTTCCGCCTTTTATATTAGCCCATTTGTGGTATAATATAATTATGGCAAAAATAAATAAAAAACAAATAAAAAAATTGTTAACCCCGCAGGGAGTGAATACGAGGGCATTGAGAAGGAGTATAAGGCTCAAGTTTCACCAGACATTATATTTTCCCAAAGATTTTTTTTGGGGTACTTCTACGTCATCGCATCAGGTTGAAGGGAATAATATATTTAATGATTGGTGGCGGTGGGAGACGCAATCAAAAAAAAGGCATCATTCCGGCAAGGCATGCGATCAGAAGAAATATTTTGAAAAAGATTTTGAAATGGCAAAAAAGATGCATCAAAACGCGCACAGATTTTCCATTGAGTGGTCACGCATTGAGCCAAAAGAAGGATGTTGGGATCTGGAAGCGGTACAGTATTATAAAAATATAATACGGTCTTTGCGGAAAAAACACATTGAGCCGTTTGTAACTCTTCATCATTTTACTAATCCGGCATGGTTTTCAAGAAAGGGGGGATGGGATTGCGCGTCTTCACAATTTTATTTTTCCCGTTATGTAAAATTTATCGTGGAAGAGCTGGGGCATGATGTTCATTATTGGATGACAATTAATGAACCGCTAGTCTATTCGACTATGTCATACCTCGCCGGACTTTGGCCTCCTGAGAAAAAGAGTTATTGGCTCATGCTGAAATCATACAGAAATCTTATCCGCGCGCATAAAAAAGCCTATCGCCTTATTCATTCTATTTATAAAAAGAAACTTTGGGGAAAGCCAAGCGTGGGCATTGCGTCAAATTCGGTTTCCATATATTCATATAAAAAGCATTCATTGTTCAATTGGTTTTTTGCGCTTATCAGTGATTGGATTTGGAACCATTCGTTTTTTACTTTTTCTCGGCGTTATCATGATTTTATAGGTATTAATTATTATTTTCATTATCGTGTTAGGGGTTTGCATTTTCAAACATTGCGGTTTTATCTGGAAGCAAGGCAAGAACACAGAGAAATGACATCGGTTGGGTGGGAAGTGTACCCGCAAGGCATATTTGATGTATTGGTGGATTTAAATTCTTATAAACTCCCGATTTTCGTAACAGAAAACGGCATTGCAACCACAAACGAATCTAAAAGATCAAGATATCTTATTTCATATTTAAAAGAGGTTTACCATGCGATACAAGCAGGCGTGGATGTCAGGGGTTATTTTTATTGGTCTTTGATTGATAATTTTGAATGGGAAAAGGGTTTTGAGCCGCGTTTTGGACTTATTGGAATTAATTATCGCACTATGCGTAGAAAGCCAAGACATGCCGCGCTTTTGTATTCTAAAATATGTGAAAATAATAGTATTCCGCATAGTTTTTTGAAATATCTGGGGCATTCGGTGCGATAGGAGTTGCTAAAAAGAGAAAAGGCTGTTAAAATTATAAAATAATAATAATTAATTTTTTTATTATTATTTTTATATTTTTATTTTTTCAATTTTAAATTTATTTATGAATATTTTTACATGGAAAATAGGCGGTGCGGCCGGCGATGGTCAACAGGTTGCGGGCTCTCTTTTCGCAAAGGCGTGCAATCAAGAGGGGCTTTATACATATGGATACTCGGAATTTCCATCTGCAATACGCGGTGGACACGTGGCATTTGGCGTAAGCGTGGCAGAACGGCCGATTCATGCTTTGTACCATGATGTATATCTGCTTATCGCACTTAACGAAGAAACCGTGCAACTTCATACTGAAGAAATGGCAAAAGGAGGAATTATAATTTATGACAGCGGAAAAGTTACGGCTCAGGCGATTGAGGTTGCTAAAAAAAAGAAAATTGAAGTGTGCGCGATTTCGCTTGCCGAACTTATTAAAGAAAATGGCTTGAGGCCGATTGTTACAAATATTATCGCGTTGGGCGCATCGTTTGGGATTTTAGAATACGACGTCAATGTTGTTTATACAATGCTTGATAAGGTATTTGGAGCAAAATCGCCTGAAGTAAGGGACATGAATAGAATTGCCATAGACGCGGGATTTAATTACGTAAAGAAAAATTATCTTGGAAAAAAATTATTTTTTAAACTTAATGAGATACAGGCGAGCAAAGAAAAAGTAATATTAAATTCCAACAACGGAGTTGCTTTAGGCGCTGTTGCCTCTGGTTGCCGGGCGTATATCGCGTATCCAATGTCGCCGGCAACAACCATATTGCATTCTGTTGCCGAATGGGCCAAAAAAACAGGTATGGTTGTATACCAGCCGGAAGATGAAATCGCCGCGGTGCACGCAATGATCGGCGCTATGTATGCGGGCACCAGAGCTATGACCGGAACTTCCGGCGGAGGTTTTGCCCTTATGACCGAGGCTGTTACATTATCAGCTATTACCGAAACGCCTGCGGTCATAGCTGTATCGTCGCGACCAGGGCCTTCAACAGGATTACCGACATGGACCGAGCAGGGAGATTTGCGTTTTGTCGTACATTGCGGTCACGGTGATTTTTTACGCGTAGTGCTGGCTCCAAGCGACCCGCAAAGCGCGTTTGAACAGACCGCATTGGCATTTAATCTTGCAGAAAAATATCAAATTCCCGTTTTTATTCTTATTGATAAATATTTATCCGAAGGGTATAAATCATTTGATAATTTTAAAACAGAAGTGAAAATAGAGCGGGGGAAAATGCTAACTCAAGAAGAGCTTTTAAAAATGAAAGAATATAATCGTTACAAGCTTACCAAAGACGGCGTTTCTGCCAGATCATTGCCCGGCATGCAAAACGGGCTTCATCTTACGAATTCAGATGAGCACGATGAATATGGATTTACCATTGAAGGATGGACTCCTGAGATGAGAGTTGCGCAGGTGGACAAGCGGGCAGCAAAACTTCCGGCCATACTGAAAGATCTGCCAAAGCCGGAAATATACGGAGAAAAATTTGCAAAAATTGCCGTACTCGGCTGGGGATCAACTCGCGGACCAATGCTTGAAGCAATACAAACGTTTGAAAATATCAAATACGTGCACATTCCTGTTGTATGGCCGATAGATCAAAAAGCAATAGAAAAAGCCATTGGGAGCGCAAAAAAACTTGTTATTATGGAAAATAATCCAACCGGTCAATTTGCTGAATTATTGCGAGGTATCACGGGCATCACGCCCGCGAAATTGATTTTGAAGTACAGTGGAAGGCAATTCTGGCCGGAAGAAATTGTGGAAATGATTAAAAAAATTAAATAAATAATTATTTACCATTATTGTATGCCAAAACTAACAGATTTTATCACAACGAAAAAATCAACTTGGTGCGCCGGTTGCGGAAATTTCGGCATTTGGGCGGCAATCAAGCAAACATTCGTGGAGCTCAATATTGAACCGCACCAAGCCGTGAATATTTTTGATATCGGGTGCAACGGCAATGGATGCAATTGGTTTCGCTGCTATGGCTTCCATTCGCTTCATGGCAGGGTTTTACCGGTTGCCGTGGGTATTAAGCTTGCAAATCCAAAGCTGAAAGTAATGGCAATCTCAGGAGACGGAGGGGCCTTGGGAGAGGGCGGAAATCATTTTATGCATACCTGCAGAACAAATGTAGATATGACATACATTATCCATAATAATCAGCTGTATAGCCTTACTACAGGCCAAATGTCGCCTGAATCGGCTCAGGGTATGAAAACAAAATCAACTCCGCAAGGCAATCCCTTAGTGCAACTCAATCATCTTCAGATCGCGATATCCGCTGGCGCAACCTTTGTCGCACGGGCATATGCCTTTGATATGCAGGAGCTTACACGGATTTTGAAAGCGGCCATAGAACACAAAGGTTTTTCAATAGTTGATATTTTACAGCCCTGTGTTACTTTGAATTTGATAAATACATCCTCCTGGTATACTGATCATATGAAAAAACTTGATGATACATGGGATCCTGCGAATAAAGAAAAAGCCATTCAAATATCGGGCAGCTGGGACAAGGGAATACCCGTTGGCATTATTTATAAAGAGGAGAGGCCAACGTTAGAAGACAGTTATTCTTTAAACACCAAGGAACCATTAACCCAGCAAGTTCATGCATACGACGTTCGGGAATTATTGAAAGAATTTGCATAAAATTTTTTGCTATTCCCAGGAAAGATTTCCGCCTGTTTGATATTCGTTAACGCGTGTTTCAAAAAAATTTTTTTCTTTTTTTAAATCAATAATCTCGCTCATCCATGGAAATGGAGTTGGTGTATTGTATATTTTTGGCAAATGTATTCTTTCAAGCCTTCTGTCAACGATGTATTCCAGATATTGGCGGATCACATCGGAGCGAAGCCCTAAAATTCCGCGAGGAAGGCAATCGCGCGCGTATTCATCTTCAAGCTCAAGTGATTTGATAATTATTTCAGAAATGGATTTTTTAAAATCTTCGGTCCATATTTCAGGATTTTCTGCCACTATGGCATTAATAAGGTCGGATCCGAACGCCAAATGCACCGACTCATCGCGTAAAATATATTGGAATTGTTCGCCGACGCCGACCATTTTATTCAGGCGCAGAAGCGAGAGCATCATGGCAAAACCCGCGTAAAAGAAAATGCCTTCCATTATCACATAGTATCCGACAAGATCGTAGACGAATTTTTGTATGTTTTCAGCGCCGGTTGTGGTAAAATTCGGATCAAGTATGGATTTTGTAATGCTTACCACAAAATCATCTTTCTTTTTTATGCTTGGGACACTCAGGTACATATTATAAATTTCATCAGGATTAAGCCCGAGTGAATCGCAACAATAGATAAAGGTTTCCGTATGAACCGCTTCTTCGTATGCTTGGCGCAGGAGGTATTGGCGGCATTCGGGGTTGGTTATGTGCCGATAAATGGATAGCACTATGTTATTGGCGGTCAGGCTTTCCGCGGTTGAAAAAAATCCTAAATTCCATAGAATCATACGCCGCTCTTCTTCAGTAAGCCCGCCTTGTTTTTTCCATAACTCAATATCTTGTTGCATGGGAATTTCTTGGGGTACCCAGCTATTTGCAACGCCATTTTTATAATGCTCTCGCGCCCATGGATAGTGGATAGGGAGAATTTTATTCGGATCGGTGGAGGAGTTATTTAGGATTTGATTTTTCATATGTTTTTTGCCCTTAATTCTTAATTCATAATTCTTAATTCTATTTTTACTGGCAAGACTCGCATGTTGGGTCGTCAATTTTGCATAGCCGGATGGTTGAGGATTCTTTTATTTGAGTAATGGTAATTTTTTCCATGTGTGGCATGGCGGTTGTTTCCGGTATGGGCGCGGATAGAATAGATGGAGTTTGAGAATTTTCTTGTTTCAGCCCTATGGAGCTTTTTTCAATTCCTGACGCAGCCAAGGTTCTTAAATAATATGTAGTTTTTAGACCCAAATTCCACGCCATCATATAAATATCGGATATTTTTTTTCCAGATACGCCTTTATAAAATATATTTAAAGACTGGCTTTGGTCTATCCATTTTCCTCTTTGAGCGGCAATTCTTACAAGCCACTCGGGATCAATATCAAATGTTTCTTTGTACATATCTTTTATATTCTGCGGAATTTCCGAAATATTGGAAATATTACCGTCATTTCTTTTTATGGCATCAAGCATGTTTTCGTTCCAGAGATTAAGTTTTTTCAAATCTTCAATCAGGTATTGGTTGGTTATGGTAAATTCTCCGGACATGTTTGATTTAACATATATATTTTTGTATATAGGTTCAATAGACGGAAAGCTTCCCGCGATATTGGAAATTGTTGCCGTTGGGGCAATCGCCAGACAATTGGAATTTCTCATGCCATATTTTTTAATTGCCTCTCTGGCAGGACTCCAGTCAAGCCGCGATGTTTTTTCAATCGGTATTATTTGGCCGCGCTCTTGTTCCAATAACGCTAATGTGTCATAGGGAAAAATTCCCTGGCTCCATTTTGATCCCTGGTACGATTCGTATGCGCCACGTTTTTGAGCTAAGTTGGCGGACGCCAGTATGGCAAAATAGGAAATGGTTTCCATGGAATAATCTGCAAATTCCATTGCTTTTTCCGAATCAAAGCGGATATCTTGCATATATAAAGCGTCCTGGAATCCCATTATTCCCAACCCAACCGGCCTATGCTTTAGATTGGAATATTGCGCTTCTTTCGTCGGGTAGAAATTAATATCAATGGCGTTATCCAGCATATGCATCGCAAGGGTTACGGTTTTTTTTATTTTTTCCACATCAAGCATTGAGCCGGATATATGCTTTGTTAAATTTATAGAGCCCAAATTGCATACCGCGGTTTCTTCGCGGGAGGTGTTGAGGGTAATTTCGGTGCAAAGATTGGATGAGTGCACAACCCCGGCGTGATCCTGCGGAGATCTGATATTGCACGGATCTTTAAAAGTTATCCAGGGGTGCCCTGTTTCAAAAAGCATGGTAAGCATTCTTTTCCACAGATCTTTTGCTTTTATTTTTTTGAAAATTTTTAATTTTTCCGTATCAGCCAAATTTTCATAATAAAGATATTTTTCATCGAATTTCTTTCCATATACATTATGGAGCTGGGGCGCTTCGTCCGGGGAGAGGAGTGTCCATGAGCCGTTATTTAATACTCGTTTCATAAAAAGATCGGGAATCCATACGGCGGTATTCATATCGTGGGTACGCCGGCGCTCATCGCCCGTGTTTTTTTTAAGTTCAAGAAAATCTTCAATGTCAAAATGCCACGCTTCAAGATATACGCAGGTTGCACCGCGCCTTCGTCCGGATCGGTTGATGGCGACGGTGGTGTCATTGGCTATTTTTAAAAATGGTATGACCCCCTGGCTTTCTACCCCGGTTCCTTGTATTTGAGCGCCGGTGGCGCGGATAGAGGTCCAGTCGTTGGCGACTCCGCCGGACCATTTGGACAGTTGCGCGTTATCGCCGATACATTTAAATATATGATCCAATGAATCATCAACCGCTGTTATATAGCATGAGCTCAATTGAGGATGCGTTGTGCCTGAGTGAAACAGGGTCGGGGTTGAAGGAATAAATTCAAGCTTTGAAATAACATCATAAAATTGTATTGCTTTGTCTTCTTTTTCTTTTTCATTCAATGATAAACCCATGGCAATGCGCATCCAGAAAGACTGCGGGCTTTCCATGCAAAATCCCGTATCTTTATCTTTTATAAAGTAGCGGTCAAAAAGCGTTTGAAGGCCGAGGTATTGGAGAAGGTCGTCTCTTTCGGGATCGAGCGCGTCCGCAAGCCGGATAAGATCAAACGACAGCATTTTTGAATCCAATCTTTTTGTATCAACAAGTATTTTTATTTTTTTTACAAAAGATTCGCGGTATTGATTATTAAAATTTTGGTAATCAATAGTGTCATGCCCGATGGTTTCTTTATAAATAATATTACGCAAAAGTCTTGCGGTCAAAGTAGAATAAAGCGGATCGCGTTCTATAAACGACCGTGCCGAAAGAACAAGTGCTTTTGCGATTTCCCGGCTTTCTATGGGATCGTAAAGCTCTTTTTTAAATTTCTCCGAAAGCGATTTGATATCTACTTGGTTTTCAAATCCAAGAGCTGCAAAACGCAGGGTTTTATTAATTTTTTCTATAAAAAATTTTTCATGTTTTCCCGAGTTTTTAATAACGGTAAAGTCATTATTTTCTATTTTTTCCCGCATAAGCTTTTCTCGTTTTTCCCTTATTATATTATGCTCATGGCGATAGAGTATATAGGCTTTTGCAACATCAAAATATCCTTGTTTCATAATTTCTTTTTCCACAAGATCCTGTACGTTTTCGACTGTTGGTACCGATGAGTGAAATATTTTTTCCATTTCCTTAACAACATTTTCGGTTATAGCAATAATAATTTCTTTTTCCGACGATCCTGTTACGGCAAGAAAAGATTTTTCAATGGCGCGAGAAATTTTTAATGGTTCAAATTCTGTTACGATGCCGCTTCGTTTTTTTATATTTTGTATTTGCATATATTTTTAGAAAAAATAAAATCCGGCGAAATCCATGAAAATATTTTCAAGGAAATTTCCGGATTTTATTTTTTTATTGTTTTGGGACTTCATAGGAGCCTCGTGCATAAGAGTTATTATCTCATTATACAACCAATGCATTATATGCGCAAGAGCTCTAAAGAAATTTTAAGACATTCCACCAATTTTCTATATATTCAGCGCGTCTATTCTGATATTTTAAATAATACGCGTGTTCCCATACGTCAATGCAAAAAATAGGAGTATGGCCATTGAGATGCGGCGAGTCTTGGTTTGGCGTTGAGTAGGCCTCAAGCTTGCCTTCATTATTTCTGACAAGCCATGCCCAACCGCTACCGAAGCGAGTCAGAGCCAAATCGCTGAATATTTTTTTAAATTCTTCCAAAGACGAAAAAGTTCCAACTATTTCCTCAACAAGTTTCGCATTTATTTCTTTTTTTGGTGACAACGTCTCCCAGTAGGCAATATGATTAACATGTCCGCCGCCGTTATTTTTCAGCATGTTTTTGTCCGGTTCGGCCATATCAAGTTTTGGCAAATTTTTGAGAAGCGATTCAATGGGATCATCCGCAAGTTTCGGATATTTTTCCAAAACAGCGTTTAACTTATCCACATATGCCTGATGATGCTTTGAATGGTGGATTTCCATAGTTTTCGCATCAATATACGGCTCAAGAGCCTCGTATGAGTAGGGGAGCTTGGGTATTGAATATTTCATATGTTTTTTTGTTGCTTCAACTTTCATTAATTATTAGTGTTCTATTTTGGGCTAATTATTTATACGTTACCTTGAATTACGAAAATATATGCTTTGCGTCTTTCAAATATTAAATCCAAATGTCAAAATCCAAATTACAAATCAAATCCAAACTATTTAAATCCTAAATACGAAATCCTAACTCATTAAATCCTAAATCTGAATATCGAAATTCTAAACAAATTCGAAATCACAATTTTCCAATTTTCCAAACAATACTTTACATTTTTATTTAGGATTTAGAATTTCGGATTTATTTGATATGAGAATTTCTGATTTTAAAAATTTGAGCTTGATTTGACATTTGAGCTTTGGATTTTAATTACCATCTTATTTATCTTTGAGGTTTCCCGTGCTGTTATTTTTAACTTTTTTTAGCATTTCCGTTGCTTTTTGTATGCTGTCGGTAACGTAGAAAATTTTAAGCTCATTTTTTGCAATAAGCTTTTTTTTCGCAATGGTATGCTCAAGCCATTGTAAAAGCGGAGCCCAGAATTTTTTTCCAAAAAGTATTATTGGTATATTTTTTTTTATTTTACGCGTATTCATAAGATTACATATTTCAAAAAGTTCGTCAAGCGTGCCATATCCTCCTGGAAAAAATACAAACGCTTCAGCGGCATAATCCAGTATGACTTTTCTATTAAAAAAATAATAAAACCCGACGCTTTCATGGACATATCTGTTTTTTCTTTCTCCTCGGGGCAGGAATATATTTATTCCGGCCGATCTTCCGCCGGCTTCATCTGCGCCTCGGTTTGCCCCCTCCATTATCCCCGGGCCGCCGCCGGTTATTATGGTGATACCATTTTTTGCAAGCGCTCCGGCAAGTTCCTGCGCTTTTTTGTAGTACGGATCTGAGGTTTTTATCCGTGCGGATCCGAAAAACGTTACTACTTTGTCATGAATAAATGTTTCTAAAAATGAAAATCCGGTTTTTAATTCTGTTAATACGCGCACGAGACGGGCGTCTACGGTAGGATCGTGGTAGAGAAGCGACTTTCTTAAATCTCCCGTCAGATCTTTATGCTTTTCTTTCATAAAATAAATATTATTACTTAGTGTCTTTCAGCTGAATCGCCGAAATAAGATTTAATATAATAATTATTGCTAAGAATAAAAATAAATATTGAATTGAATAAAATTTTAAAATTACAACCGATATGGCTGAGGCGAAAAGCCAGCCAAGGGGCGTCATATCGCGAAATAAGTTTATTATGTCAATATCTTTCTTATTAACAATTTTGAAAAAATAAACCTCTTGCATTGCCTCTACGAGCGCCGCGCCTACGCGCGTCATGAACAAAATTCCTGTCCAGAGGTAAACGCTTTGTGAAGAAATAAAAAACATCAAGCCGGTGAAAAAAGCCATTATCACCATGCCAAGTATCAGCATTTCTTTTTCTCCGAAATATTTATCAGCAAGCTGTCCCGCGGGAAGCTCAAGCACCACAAAGGGAAGTAAAATGATCGGAAAAATAATGCCGATTGTTTCCCATGAAAATCCTATATTTGTATGGAGGTAAAGCGGAGTATAAATGACCATAATCGCGTAAAATATTCTGAGAACAAACGAAAGAGAAAAGATATGGAGCATGCTCGCGTTACTTTTTAGTATTTTAAATAAATCAACCACGGGTCTTCTGTTGTATTGTACGCGGTCCTTAAGATATTTGCGGGTGAATAAAAGGATTCCTAAAACAATCGCGGCCATGCCGGCGGATGCGATAAAAGTTGGTCCATAATTTTCCGTGTCATCAATTATAAAACCGGCAACGAGCGGTCCCAATACAATAGCCGAGTTTATAAATGTTAAAAATAATGTCCTGGTTTTTCCGGTTCGCTTATTCTCTGTAATATTTTCAAGAAAAATATCCAAATTTATGCCAATAAGTATTATAGAAACAAATTGTATTACATAGAAAATAAGAACGGTCAGGATATGCTGCGAAATCAGAAAAAATATTGTTCCAAAAATATACGCAATAGTAACTGATACCATGACCCAGTAATTGGTGAATTGTTTTATAAACTGGGGAAATGCGTAGATAACAAGCAAATTAACAATCGTTGCCAATGTAACAAATAAACCGATGTATTGTACATCAACGATTTTTTGGAGATATGAAGATTGTATATATAATGTAAGCGCGTGGGCAAAATAGATAAAAAATCCTAAAATGCATATTATATAAAAAGTTTTTTTATTTGCGGCCATATTTTTTTTAATTAATTACTTGTATTATATCATAGTATTTAAATATTAAAAAACTCCGGTTTCTAACCGGAGTTTGCGCATTATAGAGAATTTATTATAAATTATTGTCTACCCCCTCGGTTGTTCTGTCGTCGGAAATAACATTTTTCCCGCATGCCTTTCTGTTGGCATAAAATTGCTTCCATGCGTTAAGACGCGTTGCATCATACGCTTTTCGGGATTTTTGTAAAGCGTTGGTGTAGTTTTGCCACGCATTCTTAATAGCTGTTCGCCGGTTTTTTTGGTTTCCGATATTCCATGCGGCTGAAAGGTTGGTTTTTCTGTTTTTCAGCGCAGTTTTTTGATCTTCATAGCGCTGGTCTATTACTGTTAATAATGAATCGTCGCGTTTTCCAATGGCGTTTTGTATGCATTGTTTTTCCTGGACAACATTATTTTTCGCAAATGCAAAAACCGGGAGGCCAAAACCCGTGAACAGTATTATGAGGGAGAAAAGAGAGATTGCAATTTTATGCGTATTTGGTTTCATATGGCTTATAGCGAATAATTAATTATTAATTATACTATGGAATCCACTCCCGATGATTTAACGGGAATGTAATAATAGTTTTTTGAATTTTTTTGAAATATGAATGAGATAGCCCATTACGAAAAAGTTAGCCAAAAGCATTATAATATATTCCATTGGAATGAATTGCGTAAATGCATTGGCTACGTCCGTTAGATACGCGGTATTCATCTCAAATCCGTCAAGCAGATATTGGAACGCGGAAAAAATATTGGAATCCCCGATTTTTGAAAAAACGACCCACAACGAAAACAAAAAGTTTGTTGCCAAAACCGATATTGCAAAAGTGAATTTTACTTTAAATTTATAAAGGCGGATGTTTTCTAAAATTTTTTCATGCAAACCATCGGGAATATTTTCTTCAGGTATTTCTTTTATATATTGCGCTATTGGTATATTCATATTTTTGAAATTAATTGTTCTTTCAATGATTTTTTAGCCCTATAAAGATTTGATTTTACCGTATTAAGGGGAACGGATAGTGCATCCGCAATTTCTTGATATGAGAGCTCTTCGCGATAAAAAAGTATTAGAATTGATTTATATGACTTTTTTATATTATTCATCGCGTACTCAATCGCATCTTTGTTCTCTAGGCTCTCTATCATATCATACGCGGTTTCATCTTCTATTGTTTCAATTGTGCCCATATCTTCCATAAATTGTTCAGGATGTCCTCTTTTTTTTCTTAACCAGTCATACGCTGTATTTGTGGCAATTTTGTAAACCCATGCATTAAAATTTTTGTCTAAATTTATTGATTTTATGTTTTTATATAATTTCAGAAAGGTTGTCTGGGTCAAATCTTCAGCATCTTCTTTTTGGCCGACCATTCTATATAAATGGCTGTATATGCGTTTTTCATATATATAAAGAATTTTTTCAAAAGCCCGCATATCTCCTTTTTTTGCAGCTATAATAATTTTCTTTTTTTCTTCTAAATTTTCCATAGAATTTATAATTTATACATATAATATAATACTATAATAATTAAAAATAATCAAGAATAATCGCTTATCCACAACAAAAAAACCGGCAGAAAAATTTTATTTTTTCTGCCGGTAATGAGCGAGCCATTGGCTGTATTGTTTGTAACAGTGATGGAATTTCTCGCTCATTGGATTTGAGTCAGGCAGGCATTCTGTCTTTTGTATTTTTTTGAGAGACAAATGGAATCTTGCCTGCCTGATTTTTTTAAAGCGGACAACGATTGTTTTGTGTAAACAACAGCGTCATTGTCCGCTTTTAAATTTGAATGGGCGAGAACAGACATAAACTTGCTCAAAGAGCAGACCAGTACTTGTTCTCGCCCGAAGTTTTTAAACAACGGGCATATTACCTCTTGTTTTTAGGAAACAGCCCGAACGTTGCCCGTTATTTTTTAAAGATCAAATGGATGGACAGGGACGTACTTGGTTTATACCAACGGCTTCATTGTCCATCCATAAATTTAATTGTAGGGGCGGACGTATAAGTTAAAAATTAAAAGTGCAAAGTTCAAAGTTAGTTAATGTATCCCTTCGAGGTTTAATCTAATAATTTTTAAATAATAATGCGCGGAGCGCATACCAAAACTTTTAACTTTGCACTTTGAACTTTAAACTGATTGTGTTTCCTCTTCAAGAGGTTCAATATCTACCTCCCCTAACCCCTCCTTCGTAAGGAGGGGAAGATTTTTTCCTCCCCTTTAGAAGGGGAGGCGAGGAGGGGTCGTTATCAAACCCCTTGAAGAAGCCCGGTAGCTAAAGCAAAAGCTTCAGCTACCGGGTAGATAGGCGAGATACTCTTTGATTTGTTAATAAACAGTACTACTTTTGTCTCGCCTGAAAACCAACAGTCTTTATATTGTTTTTTAAAAACAGAGTTTGGATTGTCGGTTATTTTTATCTGGCCGGACAGCACAATATTTGTATTTAACACAACATCAATTGTCCAGCCGTGATTTTAATGTAAAGAACAAGTGGGGAGCGAGACAATTAACGCTTTGTTACTACATGCCACCTCTTGCCTCGCTCCCCAGTTTTTATTGGCGGACAATGCTAACATTGTAAGAAAACAGCTTAAAACTTGTCCGCCAAAATTCTCTTTCTTTCCCTCTCCATGGACGGGAGAGGGATTAAGGGTGAGGGTGTGTATTACGCTGTCATCTCATCCTTGGTATCGTTATCGCTTTCCAAATCCTCGGACTTTGTGTCCTTGAGTTCGGGCATGTCCAGAATTTTTCCGTCCTTAATCCGCGCCTCGCGTTCGCGGGCGATTTTCCACCACTCGTGGTAGATATGATTGCAGATTTGCTCCGCGGTTTTCCATATGCCCATCTTGTGGATGTGGCCATCCGTATAACACTTTACCAGTACAGGCTTTCCGGTTTTTGAATCTATCTTGTCCTTGCCGGTCTTTGGGTCTGCTGATGGCATCATTACGGGTTCTGGGTGGCGTTCCCGAAGTTTTGCCTTGTTTTCCAGGAGCTTTCTTCCCCACAAAGATGTGGGTCTGCGATTTGCTTGATCAACCAAAAGGAAAATGGCTTGCCGAATCGGGCTGACTTTTGAGACAGAACCTCGGCGCTTGCGTGGAAATTGAAGCCGGGGATGGACAAAATTGCCCTTTTCATCTTTGGTTTTTGGCCGAAGTTCGCAGTATGAGCGGAAGCTGGCGTCTGTAGCAAAACGGCGGATATCGCCAACTGTGGCAATAATTTTTGCCGCCTGCATGGGACCCCAGCCCTCAACTGGTTCAAAAATTCTTTCCCAGAGGTCTTTTGTCCCTTCCACCGATTGAATAAGCTTTTTTACGCGTCTCGCTTCCTCTTCTTCTATCGCTTCGTAGATTTTGTCGCTGGCAATTTCTTGCAAGCAAGCATCCTCAATTGTACCTTCGGGGTAGAGGTCCTCTTCGCTGGTGAATATGCTACCAACCAGACTCTGCTGAATTTGCTGGCCGATGGCAATACGGTTTTTCATTGCCCGCATGCGCAGATCCAGCAATTCACGTACAGCGATCACTTCACGGTCATAGATATTGACTTCGTAAAAAAGTTCCGGATGGGACAAGAAAAGCTTGCCCGTGTTGTAGCCGTCTTCGTCGTTGTCATCTATCTCTCGGTTTTTTGAGAGAATAAACGACGGAACGCGAAATACCTTGGCGCTAATCTTTTTGCCTTGCCGAAAACACGCGGCATTCCAACGATCGCCTGATCCTCCAAGGATGCCTGCGACCGTGTCACCCTTCATGAGCCCTTCGTAAAGCACTGGAACGTGAGTGGCAACGAGAACTTCCTTCCCTTGCTTCATTATATGTAACGGATTGACATCTGAAATATCCGCACCCTTCTTCAGCTTTTTCCAGCTAACGTGCCGGAATGGATATACTGAAGGATTGTCTGTTTCTTCTATTTTCTTTTTTGCAACAGGAAACCTTCCGCGAATGAAATCAAGCTCGTCGTCTTCGGTCTCAAGCTCAATGCGTGAAAGCACATTACCATCTTGGTCCAAAACAACGACTTGCGTTGCGCGCGGATCGTTATCCGGACCGCCCTTTCTGCGATGGCGCGTTCCAAGAATATTGCCCCCGGTCCGTGCCATTTTCCGAACGAGTTCGTCCTTCAAAACGACTTCCTCGGACATCGAAACACCTCCTAAAAAAATGGTTTCCCTCCTTCGTCCGTTTTGGGCGGGCTTATGGAGGGTGTGTTGTCCTTTGAAAAAGGACAATTGTAAAGAACAAATGGGCGGACAGCTCAATATTTGTATTATAACATCCTCATAGTTGTCCGCCCTGAATTTATTAGAGGAAACTGGCGCTTTGCGCACTATTGACAGTTGACCACTGACATTTAACAAATAACCAAATTGTTAAATGTTTTATGTCAAATGTTAAAATGTTTTTTCATTTCCTCTTCAAGAGGTTCAATATCTACCTCCCCTAACCCCTCCTTCGTAAGGAGGGGAAGATTGTATTCCTCCCCTTTATAAGGGGAGGCGAGGAGGGGTCGTTATCAAACCCCCTGAAGAAGCCCGGTAGTGAAGTTTTTTTCACTTCAGTTACCGGGTAGATAGGCGAGACAACTGTCGAATTGTTGTAAACAGTATTCATGTTGTCTCGCCTGAAATTGTAAGATAGTGAACAAGGTTCGAATTGTAAAACAACGTCACACTTGTTCACTATCAAATAAAAGATCAAATGGATGGACAGCAGTATCTTTGTGAAAACAACAAGTTTGTTGTCCATCCGTAAAAATTTTGAAAGAAAGGGCGGACAGAACGAAAGTTGTTTGGAACACTGCCATAATTGTCCGCCCTCGGTAATTTTAGCAACACACAGATGCGGGTTTGTTGTTATTACAACCAACTGGTTGTCTGTTGTAACTCTATTGTATTATCATATTTTATAGAAAAAAGCAAGTGTAAAAAAGCCAGTCATTTTTTGACTGGCTATACATTTTCAACTTTAATCTTAAATCTATCTTACTCTCTATTTACCCACCAGGGTCCGTTTTTATCAGTATGCCACCATTCAGCCGAATCCGTAGACATTATTTTTTCCGCAAGTTTTACGGCAGTTTCTGTTTTAAGCCGCAATATTGTTGCGGTAAGCCATTCTTTAGCACGAGAATTTCCCGTGTCAGCCTGCTCCTTGAGAGAAAGAATGAATTCTAAATTATCGGCGTCTTTGGCCAATATTGATTCAATCGTTACGCGCGCCTTGTATTCTTCTAAAATATTTTTTATATCCTTGCCGAAAGGAATTGATTCGGTTAATTCTTGTATAGCCTTTTCTTCATCAGCGCTTGCATATTTTTGATGCACGTAATTTAAATCAGATGTCCGCGCTTCGGGAAGGTCGTGGAATAGGCACATTTTTAAAACTTTAGAAATATTTGCCTTGCCATCCAGCATTGCAAGAACGTATCCGATAAACACAGTCCGATTGGTGTGTTCGGCAACGCTTTGATCGCCTGATCCTAAAAAATGAAATCCCGACCGCGGTGTTTTTGCGAGCATTCCTGTTTCAAACAAAAAATTTACAATGAAACGCATGGAATCCATGGCACCTCCATTTTTTTGTAAAGAGCTGTTATAAAGAACTGTAAATTTTTATAGCAAATTTTTTTAGTAATGTCAATTGAGCATGATTGCTGATTTATGGTAGTATGAAGTACGGTTTTGCTCATTAAAAAATCAATGTAGTGAAAGGATGGGATATGTGCGGAATATTTGGATTCACCGGCGGCGACCATGCGGCTGATATGACTCTTTTAGGGTTGTTTTGTTTGCAACACCGCGGACAGGAAAGTTCTGGAATAGCGGTATGGAATAAAAACCGTCCATTTGGCGAAAGGGTTTTTTGCCAAAAGCGCGTCGGATACGTATCGCATTTGAAGGATAAGCTTCAAAAAGAAGATTGCTCGGGCACGGTTGCCATTGGACACGTGCGGTATGGCACAACGGGAGGATCGGGATTAGCGAATGCGCATCCGCTTGTCAGAAAAATTAACGGGTCAACCGTTGCCATAGTCCATAACGGCGATTTGACAAAAGTTGACTATGAAGGGAAAACGTATACCATTGATGCATTCAGAAGTCTTTTGCAAGGGGAGGGAATCCCGTTTGAAACCGGATCGGATACGGAAATTATTCTCCACCTTATTGCAAAAGCGCGAGGCGATGGCATTGTTTCAAGAATTGTCAGTGTTTTGAATTCGTTGCATGGTGCGTTTTCGCTTTTGATTCTATGGGAAGGGCATTTAATTGCTGTCCGTGATCCCTGGGGTTTCAGGCCTTTGTGGATTGGAAAACATAATGGAGGATATGTTTTTTCTTCCGAGGATTACCCATATCTTCAATTGAATATGCATCCTATCCGGGAGATACAGCCAGGGGAGATTGTAATTGTAATGCCCGACAATAATGTTATTTTTGAACAGATACAAAGGGCGGTTGTGCGACAATCATTTTGCTCATTTGAATTTGTTTACTTCGCAAGGCCCGATAGCCATATCTACGGACAAAGCGTCAGCTCGGTGAGAAAAAGATTTGGTAAAAAATTAGCCCAAGAAATATTGTTGTCGGGGGAAATGCCTACAATAGAAAAAGTTGTTTCCGTGATGGATTCCGGAAAAACAGGCAGCCTTGCGTTTGCAAAAGAATTGTATCGGCAAATGATCGTTGAACACTTGCGCTGTGGCAAGCCCTTGGATGAAATTCCGGAGTTTCCCTATGATTACGGTTTGGTGAGGAATCATTATTCGGGAAGGAATTTTATTACACCCAAAGACCGTGAAAAAGATGTTGATCTTAAGCACAATGTTGATCAAGACTGCGTTTGCGGATTTCACATCGGATCGGGTGATGATTCAATTGTAAGGGCGACAACTGCCAAAAAGCATGCCGAGAAGTATCGCAAGGCCGGCGCAAAAAGCATAACAACGCTTGTTTTCGCGCCCCCGGTAAAGCACCCGTGTTTTTTTGGCTTAGACACAAAGCGCATTGAGGAATTGGCGGCCGCCACTATGTCCGAGGAAGAAATACGCAAAGCAATTGGCGCGGATTATTTGTTCTATTTGTCGTTGGAGGGGTTTAAGGAGTGCCTCGGGTGTTGGGAAAATTTTTGCACAGCGTGTTTTGACGGCACGTATCCCATTTAATAAAAAAAAGGCAGCCATAATAATGACTGCCTTTTAAAATTATATATTTAAATTTTTTCAGCAATTTTTATTAATAATCGTACGGGAGTTCCAATGGCGCCTTTTGCAAGATATTCTCCTTCTATTGCTGTCATGCGCGGAGCTATATCAAGATGCACCCAAGGGAAATTTTTGGCAAATTGGTAGAGGAACATAGCGCCCGTTATGGCTCCGCCATAGCGAGTCTTGGAAATATTTGCCACGTCTCCGAATGTTCCTTTGATATCTTCTTCATATTCATCCCATAAGGGCATTGGCCAGACGTATTCGCCAACCTCTTCTCCTGCTCGTTTGAATACCTGCACCAGATTTTCGTCTTTTGTAAAAAGCGCTGTTGCGCGCTGTCCCAAGGCTACTATTGCGGCGCCAGTCAACGTAGCGACATCTACCACTAATTTCGGCTCATATCTTTCGGAATAGGTAAGCGCGTCTGCTAAAATGATTCTTCCTTCGGCGTCGGTATTTAAAACTTCAATGGTTTTTCCTGACATTGTTTTCAAAATATCGCCGGGGCGCATACTTGTTCCGGACGGCATATTTTCCACCGCAGGAATAATTCCAATGACATTTTTTTTCATTTTTAATTTAGCAATAGCGCAAAGGGTATGGATAACCGCTGCCCCGCCGGACATATCCATATGCATATCGGACATACCGTCGCTTGGTTTTATATTGATTCCGCCCGAATCAAATGTTACGCCCTTGCCTATAAAAACTATTGGTTTTCCTGAAGCCTTGCCGCGATATTCTAAAATTATAAATTTAGGTTTTTCAATTGATCCTTGCGATACGCCCAAAATTCCTCCCATACCAAGTTTTTCCATATCCTCAGCTTCCAAAATTTTTATTTTAATACCAAAGCCTTTGGCCGCATCCTTTGCGGAATCGGCCAATACTGAAGGCGTCATATCTTTTCCCGGAGTATTTGAGGAAATTCGGCAGCCATTAATTTCTTTGGCAATAATTTGACCGCGTTCAATTCCTTTTTGAATTTTTATATTTTTTGGACCCAGAAAAATTATTTCTTCAATAAGATCCCATCCCTCTTCTGGCTTTGTTTTGTATTGATTAAATTCAAAATTCGCCATTTCAAAATTTGTTGTCAGAAGCTCTGACAAATCCTGCGGCTGAATTTTTAATTTTGAAAAATCAAATTCTGAGAAAGGGATTACGAGTTTTTTTATTTTATGTTGTTTTGCCGTGGCTATTACTTTTCTTGCTAAAATAAAAAGCTTTCGGCGGGTCATTTCGCTTCTTTTTTCTATGCCCATTATTAATTTTTGTGTATTGTTTTCTATCGTCAATCTATTATTTTTTTGATTTTCATCAAAAGCAATAAATGTATATTCTTTATCTATTGTGTTCGTAGGTATGATGTAAGAGATTTTCATACATATTCGTTTATTATTAAATTATGTTATTCTATAACTAAAATAAATTTTTGTCAACAAAAAAAGCCGGTTGTCCGGGTTTATTCTAAAATTATATATAGCTTACTGTTTATCTAATATTTCCTTAAATGGCTGGATAACGCTGAAAAATTTTTCCATGTTTTCTTGTTTTAAGGGATTTCCCGGAGGCATTAATTCACGCAATGGATTTATTTTTACGCCATTTTTTACCATTTCATAATGCAAATGAGGACCTGTTGAAAGTCCTGTAGAGCCGACATAACCGATTACCTGGCCTTGTTTTACGCGTTGGCCCCTCTTAACAATAATTTTTGATTGGTGCGCATAGTTTGTGGAATAGGTGGCATTGTGACGAATTGACGTGAGATTCCCATAGCCAGCACTGCTCCAGCCGGCAAATGTAATAGTACCGTCTCCGACCGCTCGTATGGGCGTTCCTGATGATGCGGCGTAGTCTATGGCTCGATGGCCGGTTGAAATATTAAATGCAGAAATATAGCGCTGGCCGGTGGTAAAACCCGAAGTGATATACTTAAACGCCACGGGAGCGCGTAAAAACATTTTTTGCAGCGCTCGCCCTTTTTCGTCAAAGTATCCTTTGTTATCATCGCTTTCCTCAAAATAATACGCTATATAGGTGGTGCTTGCGTTTATAAATTTTCCCGCCAGGATTCTTCCTGGCATTACATATTTTCCATCGCGATAACGCTCTTCAACTACAAACTGGAATGTATCCCCGATGCGTATATCGTAAGCGTAATCAATCGCGTATTCAAAAATTTCCGCGAATTCCAAAACCGTTCCTTCTTCAATACCGAGATTCAAAGCATCCTGGTAGAGAAAGGTTGAAATTTCGCCACTATATATTTTTTGCTTTATGTCGTAATTAATTTTTATTTTTTCCGCTAGCCAGATGTCCAAAGTACTCGTAGAGATATTTTTTTTCACGTATAATTCCTCCAAATCATTGATTGGATACATAATCTGCATAAGTTCCTGGCTTTTTTTATCGTATGTAAAATATATTTTATTTCCTGCCCGTATGCTGGAAAAATCATAGACATTTTTTGACGAAGCAAAAATTGATTGCCATGTGCTTGTTGGAACATCCGCCTTGCCCATTACTATGCTAAAAATATCACCGGGGTCAATGGTAAAATTTTTAGTATATTCTTTTTCTTCTTCTAATACTGAAGAATTTTGTACATTGACATGAGTATTTTCATTTGGTTTTTTACATGAAACATAAAAGAAAATTCCAAGGAATATAAATAAAAAAAATATAATTAAAATATTTTTGCGCATAATGTATCAGTATAACAAAAAATACGCATTATGGAAAATTTTTGTCAATATGTTTGAGACATTAAGAAGGCCCCCTGTCCGATTAGAAGAGTGTTTGGACAGGGGGCACAAACGAAGAGAAAAAAATAAAAACCAAAGAACGAAGAAACACATATTGATTATATGTCTTTATATCGCTTTATGCAAGAAGGCTATAAATTACAGGTTTTTTAATAAATACATTCCACTTGCTTTAAACCCGCGCTTGCGATAGTACTTTCGTGTTCCAATGGCCGATATGACCGCAATACCCGCATACCCCATGCGTTTTGCCAAGTCTTCCGCTAATATAATGAGTTTTGTACCCAGTCCCAAATGTTGTGCTTTGCCTTTTTGTTTTTGGCCGATACCAACTGCTTGTCCATAAATGTGGACTTCTCGGATCATGGCGCGGTTTTGAATTTCAAACATAAAATTTTTTTTGCTTTCGGATTTTTTAGGCAATGAAAGCCGCACAAACCCCGCGATTTTATCCTCCTTCGCAAAAGCTTTAAAGGACACATTGTCCTTTTTTGTTCTATACGATAAAAAATATTCTACTCCAATAGATGTTTTATATTTTATTATTTCTAGTTTTAAATCTTTTAAAGCGACCTGTAAATCTTTTACTTCGCGCGAGCGGATGTCCTGCAGTTTTTTTCCTAAATGTAAAACTTCGTTTTCTCCAATTTGCCTGAAATTCGTGAATTTATTTCCGGCCATAATATCCCCGGAAGGGATATCCCGAACTATGCGCGTGAGTCGCACGTATCGGGGCGTCATTGGCAGGATATTCACAAAAAGTTTGAGAAGGTCGTTATATGAATAGGGTTTGTAGTGTCCGTTTTTGTAAAGTGTATATAATTCGGTATTGGCAATAATGGAGGTTGGATAAATTTTCAATTCATCCGGGGAGTAGGGGGGAGTCCACAATTTTTTATAATCACAAATATCGCTTGTAACGCTTGCGCCATAGAGATTTGGCATCCAGTGGGCGTGAATTTTAAAACCGGCAAGGCGCAAAAGATTGATGGCGTGTTTGGTTTCTTTTTGCGTATGGCCGCGCTTGTTTTTATTTAAAATGTTGTCATTGCAACTTTGAACACCTATTTGAATTTTTGTTGCTCCGAAACGCCGGAGCTTTATGACTTCTTTTTCATTTATATAATCCGGCCGTGTTTCAAGGACTAGACCTACGTTTCGGCAAAATGCGCTCTCATTTTTTGTATGAGCTTTTTCCAGCCCAATCCATGATGCCTGCTCATCTTTTGTAAAGAATTTCCCTTTAGATATTTTTGCTATCGCGCTATTATACTTTTGGTTAGCGTATATTTGTTTCGCGTTTTTATAAATATTTTTGGTAGAAATTTTTTTTCTGCGATCGCGCAAAGGGAAATCATTCATTGAGTCAAAACATCTTTTTATAAACCAAATTTGATACGGCTCCGGATAAAACGACCATGTTCCGCCCAAAACTATCAGTTCAACTTTTTCCACATTATGGCCGATTTCTTTGAGGGCGAGAAGGCGATTGTATACCTGGAGGTACGGATCAAATTTATTCATGGCGGCACGCTGCGCTCCGGGCTCATCCGAAAGATAGCTTTTTGGCATCCGCACATCATTGGGGCAGAAAATACATTTTCCGGGGCAGGGGAATGGTTTTGTCAAAACAGTTACGGGTGTTACGCCGGATTGTGTTCGAATGGGCTTCATCCGAAGCGCGTTCACGAGCGTATTATTTTTTTTCAATAATTTTTTTGAAACTAAATAATGATAGCCGGCGATCAGGTGGCTTCTGCGGAAAAGATTTTTATGCTTATCGGGGCATTGAAGAAGGATTTTTTGCAGATCGTTATTATTGAAAAGTGATTTTTTTACTCTTACTTCTTTTCTAACTTTTTTCAATATAGACGCCATTTCTTCCACGTATCTTTTTGGGTTGAATTTAAAGGTATTTTTTTTCATACGCATCAAATATAGGGGATTTTGATAAAATTATAAAATAATTTATGTAAAAAAAATTATAGATGAATATAATAAATCGTAGGGGGTTTGCCACTGGCAAACCCCCTATAAAATGATTATATTTAATTTATTATGAAATGTACGGGCGATTAGAAATCGCCCGTACAGATATGTTTAATATAATTGATTGACACCCGCAATGTCGCCTGTGTTCAGATCCCTCTTTTTTGCCTCTCCTTCGCTTGCATATCCATACATAGTTTCATTGGTGCAGGTATTATAGAGATCGGCCATGCCGACACTATGACCAAGCTCATGTGTTGAGATGTTCTCAAAATCCATTTTGTCGGCTTCACCCGCGAGAGACCAGTCAAATTTAGAATCATCAAATACCTGATCCCACTCTACGAGTTTTCGCTGAAATGCCGGGCCGCTGAAAATTCCCCAAACAATTGTAACGGCAATGGCATTATTATCTTGGATACTTCCAAAATATACTTCATTTGTGCCATCAGGCGACACGGTGTCTGCTGTTAAAGCGGCTGATGTTTGAGTGCCGGTGCCTAAAATATCTACTCCCGCGGCATTTTCCCACTTTGTGATATTGTAGGATTCATTATTGAAAACTGCTGTCAGATCAAGCCCGCGCGTATTTGTCGGATTCATTACCCATGGTTCAAGCGTTTTCCATTTTGCGCCGCTAGCGAGAAATCCGTAGCAAATCGTTCTCCCGGGTTTCGCGCCGTTCGATCCTTTGCTGTTATTATTTTTATAATGTATTATGGCGTACCCCCCAACCATTTTTCCGGTTTGAGGATCAACGGCGTTCCCCAAAGAGATAACTGAAGAATGATCGGCCGCAACAGGGAGTATTAACGTTTTTTCAATTCCTGGAGTGCCCAGATCCATGGGAATTTTTGATGTCATGGCAAAAATCGGCGATATTGCCACAGCAAGTCCTGCCATAATGATAAAAAGGATTTTTTTCTTCATATAATGATTTATTTAGATTTAGATATTATTTATTTCGCACGTACAATCCATTTGAGGTTGACCGCAACCTTTGCATTTTGGCACAACGTGTTCGCCGCCACACTCATGGTCTCTTACAAATATTTCCATTTCATCGCCGCACATTTCGCAAACGTATCCATCGGTTGATCCTCCACATTTTACACAACTCATAGTCTCTTTAATATTTTAATATTAAAACTAAATATATTATACATTGTTTTATAAATTTACGCAAAGTGGAATATTTATAGGTTTTCATATATACTAAGTATATAATTCATTATATTTTTGTATGAACAAAAAAGCATTTTGGTATCCGACAGTTTTAGCGCTTATAACAGCAATAATATCCGGCGTGTCAAATTTTATAAACAAAATCGGTGTTACGGTTGTGTTCGACCCGGTTGTTTACACAACAATAAAAAATTCGCTCGTTGCGATTTTTTTAATCGGAATTATACTTGTTTTGAAAAAGTGGAAGGAAATAAAGATATTGAACCGGCATCAGATTTTGAAGCTGATTACCGTCGGAGTAGTGGGTGGCTCAATACCTTTTGTACTATTTTTCACCGGGCTTGCGCATACGTCCGCTATAAATGCATCGTTAATCCATAAAACATTATTTGTATGGGTGGCGCTTTTGGCCATTCCTTTTCTAAAAGAAAAAATTAGAATGGGGGTGTGGGCCGGCATCAGTATTGTATTTATTGCGAATCTTTTTGTCGGAGGTTTTTCCGGATTTAAATTTAATTCAGGCGAGGTGATGATTTTTATAGCTACAATTTTTTGGGCCATAGAAAGTATTATTGCAAAAAAAGCTCTTCAAGATATTTCCAGCATAACTTTGGCCGGAGCAAGAATGGTTGTCGGGTCTTTACTATTATTTATCATTGTTGCAGTTCAGGGAAATATTTCAGAAGTTTTTAGTTTAGGCGCTACGCAATGGGGCTGGACGCTTTTAAGCAGTGTCTTTTTGCTTGGCTATGTCGTAACTTGGTATACTGCCTTACAATACGCCCCGGCGTGGTATGTGGCAACGCTCCTTGTTCCGGCAACGCTTGTGACAAATTTTTTAACAACCATATTTATTACACAAACAATATCATGGCAACAGGCGGTTTCGGGAGGACTTTATTTGGTTGGGATAATTATTATTTTATCAATAGCCAGAAAAACTTTTAAATCAGATGTTTTAATCCCAAGCTCTGAGACTAACTCTGAAAATTTTTAATTATTCTAATTTCTAATTTACCTAATCAATTCCCAATTTACAAAATTAAGCTACATGTTTTTGGGTTTTAGGATTTTTTTAGAAATTAGGTTAATTAGATTAATTAGAAATTATTTATATTTATGGATGGAATTTTACGCTGTACACGTTATGGGTTCGGGCCGAACAGGCTTCATTATTGCGGACCGGATGCGAATTCCGAGATTAAAGCGTATTTAGAAAATAATGCCAAAGACCCCGGACTGACGGCGCTTTTAAAAAATTTTGAAACCATGTATCCGTATCTTCGGCACATTGCGCAGGTGAATAATATTAAGGATCCTTTTGATGAAAAAGTTGTGGAAGCGTATTGGATAGGCAATGAGCTTTTGGATAATATTGGGAAAAAAGAATTTTATCACCATTTGATTGACAATTTACATTTGAAGAAAAAAATAGGAACGAAGTCTTTTGATATTGTAACGGATAAAATCCAGCAAGGCGCCGTGCCGCACCATTCATTCCATGTATTGGATGTTTGGAAGAGAACCGGACATTTAGAGCGCGATCACACGCTTGAAAGTATGGATGAGTGCCGGATCGGCTGGGGAAAGGTGGTTGAGGTCAGCGGTCCAAAAATTGTTGTTGAAACCGAACCCTTGATATATTTGAATACAAAATTACAGCTTGGAAAAAAAATAAAAAAAACTGTCACAAGAAAACTTGAATCCGAGCACGATATTGAACAACTCAAGCCCGGGGAAATAATTACTATTCATTGGAGCGTGCCGTGCGAGGTGATAACCCAAAAACAAGCCGATACTTTAAAAAAATATACAATACGACACATAGCACTGGCTAACCTGACGATTTAGAATTATGAATTAAGGGCAATGTTTTACCTTGATTCGTAATTCATTATTCTTTATTCGGTTTTACATGCATTACATTTCTATAATAATAAATTATATTGGTCTTGTTGCCATAAATATTATCCAAACAATGGGCTACGGAGGCCTGGTTTTTTTAATGGCGTGCGAAAGCATGGTGGTGCCGTTGCCGTCTGAATTCGTTATGCCTTTTGCGGGATTTTTGGCAGCGCAGGAAAAATTTTCATTTGTTTACGTGGTTATATTCAGCACCATCGGAAGCCTTGTCGGATCCCTTCTTTCATATTATATTGGAAAATTCGGAGGCAATCCCTTGGTTAAAAAATTTGGAAAATACGCCTTGCTTGATGAGCATGATTTGGAAAAAACACAAAATTGGTTTGCGAAAAGGGGAGAGAGAACTATTTTTATATCGCGTTTTATTCCGGTAGTGAG
>Ga0209211_10002314_pt1 | contig 33181 bp, 27 predicted proteins | sample RifGroA2_FD_183992 | JGI IMG/M metagenome (GOLD analysis project Ga0209211, IMG submission 183992) | Groundwater microbial communities from Rifle, Colorado, USA - Groundwater A2 (SPAdes) (version 2) | ecosystem: Environmental > Aquatic > Deep subsurface > Groundwater | place: Rifle, Colorado... | reverse complement strand
AAAGACAAGTTGTTCAGAAAAGTGCTGCCGAGAGGCACAAAAACATTCAGAAATGGAGGCTTAGCAAAAGAATTACGACGGAGTAACGACGATACATTTCACCATCATGTTTGAATTAGAAAATGCTGCAGGAGCTTATTTGCCACTGCACATTTTATTTTGGAAGGAGAATCGTAAATATACTGCCGTTTCCGAGGACGCTTTCCACAGAGAGTTTCCCTCCGTGCGCCTCTATGATGCGGCGCACAATGGCAAGCCCGACTCCCAATCCATTTACCGTGCGGGTAAGGTGGTCGGCAACCTGATATAGACCGTCAAAGATAAGACTTTGTTCCTCGGTTGAGATCCCTTCCCCCGTATCGGTAAAAACAAAGGAGATTTGTTCCAGTTCGTATCTGGCCAGGATGCTTATGGAACCGCCCCTGCGGTTGAAATTGATGGCATTGAGCAGCAACCGGGAGAATGCTGCTTTCATAAGTTCCGCGTCGGCAGGCAGTGGACGCCTTTCACCTTTCAAACTAAGATCAACACTCAGCCCCCGCTTCTCCCAAAGCGGCCGATAGTCGGCAAGAAGCCGCTCCAGCATAGGCCAGAGGTCTACAACCGTTTTGGTGATTTGAAAGTCTTCTTCCTGGGTTTTGGAGAAAAGCAACAGGTCCTCAACAGTGGCCTGCATCCGGTCCAGAGCGCTATCCAGTTTCGCGTAGAGAGGCAGCCCCGAAGGCGATATTTCACCCTTAACAGCTTCCGCAGACATGCGGGCGATGGTAACCGGGGTCCGCAGTTCATGACTCACACGTCCGATGAGGCCGGATTTGAGTTGTTCTAGTTTTTGAAGCACCGCGTAATCTTCGGCGAGCTTATGGGAAATAAGCTTCTGGCGCTCCAGTTCGCGCCTGAGCCGACGCATCCCCAGCAGCTTACTTACTACGGTTTGAAGCTGCGCAATAGAGAATGGTTTAAGGAGATAGTCGGCAGCGCCGGTTTTAAGCGTAGAGATAGCCGTTTCTAAAGAGGGCTGACCGGTCATGATAAGAATATCGGTCTGGGGCCAACGGTTGCGCGCCTCCTTTGCCAAATTCACGCCCGCGCGCGGGTCGCTCATCTGCATGTCGGTTATAATGATGTCAAAAGCGTTACGGGACAGCAGGGTTAACGCTTCTTCAGGGCCGGATGCGGTCTCTACGGCTACAACCGTATCCGAAAGAGCCCGAAGGCATAGCGCGCGCATCTGCGCCTCATCGTCCACAACAAGAATCCTGGCGGATTTGGAAATTTCAACGCCACTTTTGCCCGCATCGGCCCCCAGCTTGTCTTTCAAAGTGATAGATTCCTGATTCATTACGGTTCCCCATTCAGGACTTCCTTAACTTTCCGGAGGATAGCTCCTGTTTTAAATTACGCCTTCGCTTTATCGGCAGGGCCGTCTAGTACTTCGCGCAGTTTATGGGATAGCTCCCCCACCGTGAACGGCTTATATATAAATGCCAGCCCCGGCTCCAGCACGCCGTGTTTTGCCATAGCATCATCCGTATAGCCGGACATGAATAGGGTCCTGCGTATTAACTTTCTCCTCCCCAATTCCGCGGATAGTTCCCGACCGCTTATCCCAGGCATGACCACATCCGTCATCAGCAGATCCACAATTTTGCCATGGCGCTCAATAACCTCCAAGGCCTCTTTTCCATTAGCGGCTGAAATAACTGTATAGCCGCTCATACGCAGTAGCCGTTCGCCAAGACGGCGCAAGCTTTCCTCATCTTCTACAAAAAGAACAGTTTCGCTACCCAGAAGAAGACTGTCTTTGTCTTTGTCTTTGTCTTTGTCTTTGCCTTTGTCTTTGTCTTTGCCTTTGCCTTTGTCAATAACAGTCGCGTCGTAATAAGGGATATATATATGAAAAGTTGTACCACGATCCGGAGCGCTTTCAACCTCAATCTCACCTCCGCTCTGCTTAACTATTCCGAAAACCGTTGAGAGACCCAAGCCCGTACCCTTTCCTTTTTCTTTTGTGGTAAAGAACGGTTCAAATATATGCTCTTTGGTCTTATCAGTCATACCGCAGCCGGTGTCATAAATGCTTAAACACACCAAAGGACCTGGAGTAAAGGCCGGTTGCCTCAATAAAAAGTCCTCATTGGCATCAATAAGCACAGTTTCTAAAATTAGCATTCCGCCTTTCTGCATAGCATCGCGCGCATTAACCGCGAGATTGACAAGCACTTGTTCTATCTGCCCTATGTCTACTTGTACCGGGCATGACACCGTTGAGAGTTTGGTTTCAAGTTTAATGTCCTCACCAATTAGACGCTTCAACATCTTCTCTATACGACGCACAACCGAATTAAGGTCCACTACCTCTGTCTTTAAAACCTGTTTACGGCTAAAGGCTAAAAGCTGCCTCGTAAGCCCTGCGGCCCGCTCTGCAGCGGTCAGTATCTCTTTGACATCTTCCCTTTTAGTGTCATCTTCAGATAATTCCTTCATCAAAAAACCACCGTAGCCAATAATGGCAGTGAGGAGATTGTTAAAATCGTGTGCTACGCCTCCGGCAAGCCGACCCACTAACTCCATTTTCTGGGACTGTTTAAACTGTTCCTCAAGCTTTAATTTATCATCCGCAGCTTGCTTTCGCTCAGTAATATCGACACAAGTTCCGATCCATTCCCGTACGCTCCCATCAGGGTGAAAGGCGGGAAAACCGCGAACTAAATGATTTCGATAAACCCCGTCATACCTGCGCATGCGGTATTCTATCTCATAAGCTTTTTTTGCGGCAACAGAATCATTCCATGAATGCACAACGCGCTCAAGGTCTTCCGGATGAATGGCTTTCGCCCAACCTATGCCTTTGGCCTCCTCATAAGACTGACCAGTAAATTTTCTGAGCGATGGCACATCCTCTTCGACTTCTCCTGCAGCATTTGTAACCCATCCGATCTGGCCTGTCAGCTCAATATACGACCGGTAACGTGCCTCGCTCTTCTGCAGCGCTACTTCCGCCTGCTTACGCTCAGTGATGTCCTCTGAGATGCCCAAAAGGTACTTCGTAATTCCATCATTGCCCCTGACACAAACCTTTCGGGTATGAAGCAGCCGGGTCTCCTTCCCGGCAGTCAGGATAGGTTCTTCCGGAATATCCAAAAGGCCGACTTTCCCGTCAAGCACTTCGCGATCCTTGGCCATGAAGTATGCAGCCTGTTCGGGTGGAAAAAAATCCAGGTCGCTCTTGCCCAGCAAGTCCTTGCGGTTATATCCCGTTAATTCCTCTCCTGCACGGTTAAACACTACGAACCGCAGGTCTTTCGCCTCCTTGAGAAAGATCATGAGTGGGACATTTTCCACTACCATATCAAGAATGGTTTTAGACTCCGTCAGTTCCTCCCGCGTCCGCGTAAGATCGGTGTTATCCCGGATATTACACTGAATCACCTTGTGATCATCCACCACATAAGTATTACTGACAAACTCCACAAAGAGTTTCCGGCCATCGGAGGCCACAAGGGGAAGCCCCTCATAACGGACATACCCGGTGTTGTGAAGTTCCTTGAATTTTTCCTTATTTGCAAAAATATCCTTAAAAGCCCCGATCTCCCAAAGTTTTTTGCCGGTTAACTGTTCAAGAGAAAAACCAAGCAGATTGATAATAAATGGGTTCGCGTCCACAATACTGCCGGCTTCAGCCTCAAGGATGAGAATTCCATCCTGTGCCGCCTCAAACAGCCGCCGATAGCGCAACTCTGAGTCGCGCAAAGCAGCGTGCGTGCACTTCCTGTCGGGATCTGGACGTGAAGTATTAATAATCTCTTCCCGAATTACAGCGGACTCTACTGTGATTTCCGGGGGAGCAATTATCTCAGAAGCCTTAGCGTGCTGTATTTTGTTTTCCTCCCCTTCTGTCATAATTATTTCCAATACTTGCAAAGACTATAATTATCAGACACTTAGAAAATCATGCATAATAATTTCAAGCCTGCGGCGGATGAGCGGTTAGATTACCGTTATTCATGCTTTTCCCTCAACCCTCTAATCCACTTTATCATTCCACGCCTTGGCCGCCAATACGTAATATTACTAGTAATTATCAGTAAAACCCCACACACTGCAACCGAAAGCGCTATTCTTCTTCCCCCTGATCCGTCAGGAGAATAAAAAAGCACGACTCTCGTCGTGCTGATGCCTTCTGATAAGCCCTGATTTAACCCCTAAACTGCCTTACTAGCTGCCAGACTGCTCTACCCCGCAGGATTTAACAGATGCCGGTTAATGTTTTTTCAGCTCTTATCGTACCAGGCAAACCAGAGGATTTATCCGTAAGTCATTTAATCTGTGGCAAGATTCCTGGGAAAATAAGTTTTTCAGTATCGAAGCCTAGTTCCCTGGCCCGGATTACAAGGTGCCGTATTATCTGCGGTGGAAGTTCGGGTGCGCGGGCCAGGATCCATAGGTATGACCTGGAAGGCCCGGCTACCATCGCGTAGCTATAATTCTCGCGGTCCAACTCAATTATATTATATCCGCCGTAAAAAGGCCGGAAGAAGGACACTTTCAGCTGCCCTACAGCCCTGTCCCCGGTAAAATAAGCCCGCCCCTCTGCCTCTTTCCATTTGTCGGAGGAGGTCTTGTAACCCCGGTTTACAACTTTCACGCCTCCGTCTTGACGCAGTGAGTATTCAGCCGTTACGCTTACCAACCCGCGTTCGAAGGAGTGGTCCAGCCTGGCTATCTCATGCCAGGTGCCCAGATACCGCTGCACTTCAAAGCCGCTTACCGGCGCCATGCCTTTCGGGACCGTCGCGCACCCGGCGGACAAAACCGCGAACAAAGCGCAAAGATACTTTTTCATAATCACCCCCCGTGCACCGCGCATTCGCATTTCTTGGCCGCCAGCAGTTTCAGCTGTTTTCGCGGGGTATCGATATATACATCCTGCACGGCCCTGCCTGTAGCCAGCCGCCGGTCAAGCGGGCTTTTATGACAATAGCCCCTGTGCTCCATTTCTGAGACCTGTTCCGCGTGCCGGGAATAGAGGGCTTTTAAACGACCGCTCCAGCGCAGCGTTTCGGGATGTTTGGAATAACCTTTTTTCCCCCGGGTCAGGACTACCCAGATACAATGCAGTTCCCGGTGCTCGCCAAGCAAATGGTTCCGGCACAACCGTTCCGGCGCTATATCCCAGATCCTCATTGATTTTCCCCGATTTTTCAAAAGAATAAAAAAACACGACTCTCATTGTACCGATGCCTGCAGAACAACTGCCCGCCTTATCCGGCCCGAACCACGAAAAGAACTAGTTATAGGATTCCACTATCGCCTGGGGAGGAACCGGGACGGGGTTGGCCGTAAGCTGGGTTGTGCCGCTGTTCATCCCGTCGGAGTAATTCACGTCTACGGTAGCGTTGGCCGCCGCGACGCTGCCGGCATTATTAAAGGTGACCAAAGAGTTGTTAAAGGCTTGATTTTCTATATTGGACAGGTCGCTGGAAAGCGTTATGGCTGCGTTCCCGGTCAAATCGCTAAAATCACCCGGTAATATGCTTGTAGAGAAGTTGGTCTCTCCGTTGCCCAGCGCCAGGATGGACGCCCCGCCGCCGTACTGCCTGGCGGCGAAATCCACCTGCATGGCGAAGTCCACCGTGTATTCCCCGCCGGCGCTGCCGGCAAGGGCGCACAGGCCCGTACCGTTGTAGCTGACCAGGCCGGTCTCTATGCTGCGCACATGGTCCCAGGTAGAGATCCCGTCGGGCATAGTAACCAGACTGATCGGGATCTCGTTCGAAATTATTCCCAGGGCCGCCTGCATAGAAGTTCCTTCCAGCGACTGAGTAATGCCGCCCACCCCGGAAGCGTCGGCCAGGGTGCTGCCGGCCGCGGCCGTGTTCTGCCCGGCCTCTTCGCCCACCGAAGGGCCTGAATCAGAGGTGTCCCCGCCGGAGCCCTCTCTGGAACCAGGACCTTCCCCGGCCGGCTGCCCGGGTCCGTCGTCCGTACCCTGCGGGGAATCCGCGGACATGCCGGCTGTGAGTTGGGAAGCCTGCTGGGACATGTCAGAAACCGAGAACGTCTCCTGGCCGGGAATCAATGTCACGCCGTACCCGGGCTGGTCTATAAGGACGTAAGTGTTGCCATTATTCACTGTTATCGCGCCGGCGGCCTCGTTAGCGTTATTGTTGGCGCCGGGGCCCAACAGGATTATGGTTGAGCCTCGCGCGTCAGTACTGCCGGCGGCCATCGTGCCGCGTATGCCTATAGTGCCTACCGAAAGCCTGACCTTCATGTTCGCGGGATCTTTCCTGGCCACCTTGCCGGTGACGAAGCGGAAAACGCCCTTGGTCATTTTGACGGAAACCTTGCCGGAATCGTTAGAGGGATCGTAGACGAATTCGTCCAGCACCACGTCGCTGTTGACTCCGACCGTGAAGACGGTCTCATCCAACAGCAATATCTGCATTTTACCCTTGCCGTCCGTAACCAGGCGGTCATTCAGGAACAGCGGGTCCCTGCTCTTTATAATGCGGGATTCGGAGGCGCCGTAGGCGGTGGCTTTTATCATGCCGCTTACGCCGCCGGCGACTCCTATGCGCTGCGGAGCGGCCAAGGCGGACTCGGCGGCCGGCATTGCTGTTACAAGGAAAATAAACAGTATCTTTCTCATTGTAGCCTCGGTTACAGCCCCAGCTGCCACCTATAATTCAGGAGCAGCGCCGCCTTGTTGTTGGCGTAGGTGTAATTAGTGATATTGGAACTAGAGCGGAAGTGCTCCAGCGTGAGAGTGAGCGCCAGGTCTTTAATACCGGACAGTTTGCGATGCATGGAAGACAGGGGAAGGCCTCCCACCACGCCGCCGCGGAAAGTAGTGTCCCGTCTTTTTTTGGAGGAGATCACGGAATCCTCCGCGCGGTAGATGTCGCGGCCGATGTAAGCGGAAGAGAGTAGGAATATCCCCTTACCCAGCAGCCACGAGTGCCGCAGGCCGAAAGCCATTTCGTTGTATGAATTGTAATCCTTTTGGGCCTGTTTCGCCGAAAAATTCATGTCCGCGTTTAGTTTCATGACCGTGGTCAGCACGCGCCCGGCACTCGCCGAGAAACCGTAGAAGCCGCCCCGGCGCTCCGGGTTAGAGGCGATGTCAGAGACGGAAAGGTGGTCCTGGTAGATGTACTTGGCTTCCAGCGAGTAATCGGTAACCTTGCTCAACTTTCGTTCAAGGCGCAGGCCGACGCCGGTATTCACAAGGAATTTCTCCCGCGCAAGCAGGATTCTGTCGTAGATAAGCGTCGGTTTAAGTTCTGCGCGGCCGGCCCTGTAGGTCCCACCCAGCTTGAAGGACAAAGCCTGCAGGCTGATTTCAGTAACTTTGTCCTGGTCCGCTCGATAATAGGACACGGCGCCAAAAACATCATGCTTTTTCTGAGCGCTCACGATGCGCCGTATTTCCGCGCTGCCGAGGAAAAGGAAGGAGGTGTCATCCCTCTTGCGGGACGAGCCGGTCAGATCCAACGGAGTATCCAGGAACAGCCGCTTCTCCGAGGCTGGGGAGGCGTTCCGGTTGGAGTCATACTCCGCTCCGGCGCTTAACCCGCCGGAGACGGATGTCAGGTTCTGCTTTTTCTTTATCTCTTTAAGAAAATGCGCAGCCTCATTTCTTAGCGCGACAGGGGCCTTTGATCTCCTGACGTACTGCAGCTCGCGCCGCGCTTCCGGCAGATTATCCAGGCGGTAGAGCACTAAGCCGTAGAACAAGCGGATGTCATACAACCCGGGGTTCACCATCAGCATCCTTTCAAGAGTGCCGGCCGCGCCCTTCAGGTCGCCTTTACGCACCTGCGTCCTGGCGTAGGCATAATTCAGGTCCGGGTCATCGGGGTTTTCGAGCATTTGCCCGAAGGTTACTTCCATAGCCGGGTCGAATTTAGCCTTGGCGAGCGGCTTAACAGGTTCGGCCTGTAGGGCCGGAGTCGGCGGCTGGACCGGAGTTGCAGGAATTTCTTCAGCCGGTTTCTGGTGGGCAGGTGTTTTGGCGCCTGGTTTATAAAAAAACCATTCGTTTGAAGAGTGGGTGAAGATCTCACGGCAGAAGCCGGGACTTTGTGCGGCAATGGTCTTTCCGGACACAACCTGTCCGGTTTTTACGTCGATAAAGCGGACACTTAATGTATACGTACCGCCGGTCTCGATAACGCTGCCAACTACGATATTTTTCACTGCCAGGATCTTACCCAGAGTTCTGGCTTCATCCTGGTCCAAAGCGCCGCTCGGTCTAATTATTTTGCGCTTCAGGACGCGTTTAAGAGTTTCGCGGTCTACTACGGTAAAGTCGCCGGTTTCTGCCAGACGGTTTCTTAAAATTTCGGCGGCGCTTTCACCTAAGTCCCCGGTTTTACCGTCTGTTATGAAGTCCAGTACCGCAATTTTAGGCCGGGACCCGGCGGCAGTGGCTGGTTCGCCGCTCTTTTTTTCGTAAGTCTGTGCGAAAAGCGGGGAGAAGGATGCCAGGAGGAAAAGTACCGCTGCTGTTTTCTTCAATGATGAGTCCACAATTAATCAGAGTTTACTAAATTAGTTGCATACGTGCTCATCGCACGGAGCGAAGACTAAAAAACCAGTGTGACCAACTTATAGCACACGGCAGAAATAAGAGCGGCGGCCGGTATAGTGAGTATCCAGGCCCATACTATCTGTCCGGCTATCCCCCACTTAACCGCGCTGATGCGTTTGAGCGAACCTATGCCCACAATGGCTCCGGTTATGGTGTGAGTGGTGCTTACCGGCACGCCCATGGCTGAGGCGCCGAACAGCATCAGGGAGGCCCCCAACTCCGCGCAGAACCCGTCCATAGGGCGCAGCTTGTAGAGTTTGTTGCCCATCGTCTTTACTATCCGCCAGCCGCCGGACATCGTTCCCAGCGCTATGGCGCCGTGGCAGGAGAGCACGATCCAAAGCGGGATATGGAATTCCTTCCCCAGATAACCGGCACTGAATAACAGGCCGGTTATTATGCCCATCGTCTTCTGCGCGTCGTTGCCGCCGTGCCCCAGGCTGTAAGCAGCAGCGGATAGTAGCTGGCCTTTACGGAAGATATGGTCAACCTTTGCCGGTGTGGCGCGCGCAAACAGGTTATATACTACCACGCCCAGTATCAGTCCCAGCAGCATCCCGACCAACGGTGAAATGATTATGAATGCCACGGTTTTCATGATGCCCTTCATAACAAGCGCGCCCGGTCCGGCTTTGACGAGTGCCGAACCGATAAGCCCCCCCACCAGAGCGTGCGAAGAACTTGACGGGATACCGAAATACCAGGTTATAAGATTCCAGGAACACGCACCCATAAGCGTGCCGAAAATAACGCAGCTATCCACCTGCGTGATATCAACGATGCCTTTACCGATAGTACCGGCTACATGGAGGCCGAAAAAAGCGAAGGCGATAAAGTTGAAAAACGCCGCCCAGATGACCGCGTATCTCGGGGACAATACGCGGGTGGCCACTATGGTGGCGATGGAGTTGGCAGCGTCATGAAAGCCGTTCAGGAAGTCAAAGAACAGCGCCAGAACCACCAGGAAGATTATGGCTATAAGCGTGCTATCCATTTTTCACCAGTATGGACTCGATAACTTTTGCCACGTGCTCGCAATTGTCCAGAGCGCCTTCCGCTGTCTCGTATATTTCCTTCCATTTTATTACCATAATAGGATCTTTTTCGGTTTCAAAGAGATGGCCAATGGCATTTTCCCTTACCGAATCCCCAAGGTTCTCAAGCCTGTTGACCTCTATACAGTAGTCCAGCACCCTGCGCTGGCGCTTGGTGTCGGGCATATGCTTCACGGCGTTGGCGAGGGCGGCGGCGGCCTGGTCGATCAGGTCAATGAACTGGGCGAAATGCTCATCGCTGGGATTTAGTTTGTAGAGATGCATGCGGCCGGCCATTGCATTGAGCAGGTCCAACACGTCGTCAAGATTGTTGGCGAGGCTGTAAATATCCTCCCGGTCTATAGGGGTTATAAATGTCCGGTTGAGCATGTCGGTGATCTCGTGAGCGAGTGTGTCTCCCTCATGCTCCAGGCTGTGTATTTTCTTTATTTCTGCTTCGTCCAACACACCATCCTTGACTGCGTCTTTAAAAAACCCGGCGGCCTTCATAAGATTCTCGGCCTGCAGGTTGAGGTAATCGAAAAATTTCAATTCTTTGGGTATAAAATTAATAGGCATATTTTCTCCTTTTCGTACAACCTTACAGATAGCATAGCTGAAGCGTGTGAAGGCCCGTTAAAACCAGTGTGAAATACATGTAAACACTCTTTTCCACCTCCCCCACGACTTACGCGGTAGCTACTCGGGGTGGCTACGGACCACCTGTGCGGCGGGTGCGGCACCCTATATGGCCTATGGCGTTTTTACTGATTACTTCTGCATTTCCAGAGTATCTATAACACTGCCCTCTTTATTATAGACGGTCATTTTCAGGTTTTTATCCCTTATTTCAAAATAAGCGAAATGATAGACCGGCAGGAATTTATCCGACCAATCGGCGTTATTGCGCTGGAAATAAAGCGGGCTGCCGCCGCCGGCAAGGGTGAGATAAACTATACCGCTGCTGTCGTCGGCAAGGCCTTCCTTCATCGGCTTGGTCCTTTCATAATCGTGGTCGTGGCCCTGCAAAACCAGGTCCACTTTATATTTGAGAAAAAGCGGTTCTAGCGCGGCGCGTTCCGGCTCAAGCAGGGTATGCGCCCCGGTGGAATAGAGCGGCTCGTGCAGGATGATAAATTTCCAGGTTTTTTTTGTTTTTGACAGAAAATAATCCAGCCACTTATACTGTTTAGAGCCGGGTTCAAGGCTCGGGGCGAATCTGGCGCCGTAGAATTTATTTGTGTCAAGCACGAAGAAACGGGCGTTGCCGTCGTCAAAAAAATAATAATGCGGCGGCAGGCCGGTAAGCGGCACGCTGTGGAAAGGCTGATAATTGGCCTTTATAAAGCCCTTCCCGCTTTCTTTTTTCAAATCCCGGCCGTAGTCGTGGTTGCCCAAAGCCAGGAAAAACGGCACGCGTGAAAGCATTTTGGCGTAAGGCGTGAAATATTGCCCATCGGCGTAGGAGTCCAGCCCGGTTTCCAGTATGTCGCCGGTATGCACCACAAAATCCGGAGTGAACTTATCCATCTGGGCCGCCACCTCTAGCTGTTCCTCGGAGCCGGAGCCAGAATCGCCGAAAGCAAGGAAATCAAGATAAGGCTTATCCTCGCCGCGAAAAGTGCGGAATGTCCCCTCAAAGGCCTTATACACCCCGCCCGAAACTTCAGTGGCGGGCTTTTGACCCGGAGAAAGATCAGGGGTCTGTGCGGCTGGCATAGTCCCCCCCGGCTCCAAAGCGGGTGATGAGGTAGCCCCACCACCCGCTTGCCCGGCTTCGTCGGGCCCTTCCGGTCCCGAAATGGGTGGTGGGGTTACCGCGGTGTTTATATCCACAGGGAGATAAATACGGTAACAGTGCGTGGTGTCTTCAAGCAGGCCAAAAAGCGTTGTTTTCTGTTCAGCGGCGAACGGGGCCGTGGTCATAAACCTTTCGCAGTCAGGCCAGGCGCCATAAGTAATCCAGGCGGACGTGGACGTATCAAGGCGGAAACGGATAGTGACCATTTCGGAAGACATATTCTCAAGGTAAGGCCCTCGCGCTAAGACCGCGCCGTGAAGAAAGGCTGAGGGCTTAAAGCTTAAGGCCAACAGGAGAAACGCTGCCATTGATATTTTCCGCATTCTTAACCTTTATTCACGAAAAGCGGCACTACCTTGAATTTGACGGCGTCAATTATGCCACGGTCGGTTATTCTTATTTCAGGTATAGGCGGAAGTGTCAGAAACGACATAGCCATAAAAGGATCGCGCAGGGACGAGCCGAGCATGCGGGCTATCTCATTAAGCTGGTGCTGCTTTTCCCGCACAAAATCCGCGCTGCGGTCGGACATCAGTCCGGCCACCGGCAAAGGCAGCGCCTCCAGCACCTGGCCGTTTAAAGCCGCCACTATGCCGCCCTGCATTTTAACCACCTGCACGGCAGCGGTGTACATATCGCCGTCATGTGTGCCTATAACCACTATATTGTGGGAGTCGTGCGCCACCGACGAGGCTATTGCGCCTTTTTTAAGCCCGAAGCCTTTCACCAGGCCGAGGGCGATGCGGCCGGAAGCCATATGGCGCTCTATCACTGCGATTTTAAGAATATCTTTTTCGGTATCGGAAGACACGTATCCGCCGGCCTGTTTTACCGGCTCAAGGCTCATCCGGGTAACTATCTGGTCGGGGATCACATTGATCACCCGCGCCAGGCGCCCCTGAACCTTCAGGGCGAAGTCCTCGTGCTCAATCCATTTTACGTTGACCGTGCCGCGGGTCTTGCCTTTATACTCGCTGATAACCCCGGGCTCTATTACGCCGTTCCTGGCAACAAGGCGGCCCCGCTTGAACACCCTGGAAATTTTCATTTTTTTCATATCCTCAAAAACCACCATGTCAGCCGCGTAACCGGGGGCGATGGCTCCAAGGTTTTTAAGGCCGAAATATTCGGCAGTGTTTATGGTGGCCATCTGTATGGCGCGTATAGGTTCAACACCCAGGCGTATGGCCGTGCGCACCAGGTAATCCACGTGGCCTTCGCGCATGATATCGTCAAGGTGCCGGTCGTCGGTCACAAAAATAAATTTCCTTGAGTTTTCCGAGTTCACCAGCGGCAGGAGGCCTTTAAGGTTTTTCGCCGCGGTGCCTTCGCGTATCATAATATACATGCCGGCGCGCAGTTTTTCGCGCGCTTCGGCCACATTGGTGCATTCGTGGTCGGAGCGGATGCCGGCGGACACATAAGAGTAAAGCGCTTTCCCATGGAGCATGGGAGCGTGGCCGTCTATAACCTTGTTGCCGGCGATAGCGATTTTTCGCAGCACCTCTTCATCGCGGTAAATAACGCCGGGGTAGTTCATCATTTCTCCGATGCCGAGAACACGCTCGTCGTTCAAAAGCAGGCCCAGGTCGTGGGCGGAGAGTTCGGCGCCGGCGGTTTCAAGGTGCGTGGCCGGAACGCAGGAGGGCAGCATAACGTAGACGCTCAAACCGCTGTTGAGGCTTGAGGCCAGCATGTACTTTATGCCTTCAAGCCCCAGCACATTGGCTATTTCATGCGGATCTATAACTGCGGCGGTGGTGCCGTGAGGCAGAACTACGCTTGCGAATTCGGGGATCTTTACCATAGAGCTTTCAATATGCACATGGCCGTCTATAAAACCCGGCGCGAGATAGGCGCCTTTCAGGTCTATAACCTGTTTCGCCGGATAATCGCCAAAGCCAACCACTCGGTCTTTATGCACAGCCACGGCGGTTTTATGGATATCGCCGGAAAAAGTGTTTATCACGCGGGCATTTTTCAGCAGCAGGTCCACTTTCTTGCCCCCGCCCGAAATTTCTATAGTGTCTTTGATCTGTGTAAGGACGCTTTCCGTGTCTGTCATGGTATTATCCTCCGCGCAATACTGTGCAGGCGCCGTATCAGGGCCTATGGCTTACAGACGGCCGCTTTTTTCAATTTTACTTTTTACAGCCCGGTAAAACAATTGATTAAAAAAATTTGCGGCAAAAATTGTTGTCGGACAGCATTTTATATAATAACGCCATGCATATTACCGCTTCCTTTGACAGCCTGGCACTTTTAGCTATACTGGTATTTTTGGCCGGTTTTATTGATTCCATGGCCGGAGGCGGCGGCTTGATAACCCTGCCGGCCTATCTGCACTACGGCCTGCGCCCCGATCTGCTGCTTGGCACAAATAAGCTCTCCTCCTCAATGGGCACCCTGGTTGCGGCCGTCAAGTTTTTAAAAGGCTCCGGCTTTGGAAAGTCTTTTCTTTTTATCCTTATATTTCTCTCCGCAGCCGGTTCCGCGCTGGGCGCGCGCGCCATAACTCTGGCCCCGCCCGAAGCTATTAAATATCTTCTGATAGTAACGCTGCCGCCTGTGGCGGTTTTTTTGGCCGCCAGACATAATTTCGGACTTTCAGATTCAAGTTCCAGCCTCGGAGAAAACAGGCTGCTCGCGCGCGCGGGCGCGATAGCTTTTTTTGTAAGTTTTTACGACGGTATGCTTGGCCCCGGCACCGGGACTTTTCTAGCGGTAGCCTTCGCGCGTTTTTGCCGCTACGACCTGCTAAGCGCCACGGGCTTGAGCAAATTTATAAACCTCACCTCAAACATGGCCGCTCTTGTCACTTTTCTGGCGCTCGGCAAGGTGGACATACGCCTTGGGCTTGCCATGGGCCTGGCGGGCATGGCCGGCAACTACGCAGGCTCGCATTTAGCGTTAAAAAAAGGCGCGGGGGTTATACGCCCCGCTCTTTTGCTGATTTCCGGAGCGCTGCTCGCCAAAATTATATGGGATATGGTCAGGTAACAACCGTCACAAGCCACAGGTCACAAGTCACATGCAAGAAGAGGAGGGGAACATGGTGTTTTACCCTTTATTGGACGAAGCAAAGCAGTATCTCTTCGCCGTTACTTGTGGCCTGTGACTTGTGCTCCTGTGTCTAAAAAGGCGCCGCTGGCGCCTTTTTTATCATTGCCATTAGCCCGAATCTGCCTGCGGCTTTTCCGTCCCTACGCCAGGAATAGAAAAGTTCTTTCTCGGAAAAAGTGCACATGTGCATAAACTCGTATCTTTCAACTCCAAGAACCGCCAGCTGATGTTTTAAAAGGCCGCGCAGGCTGAAATGGTGGCGACCGTCGCGCAGCGTTATAAATTTCAGGCCGTCTTCGCCGGGATAAAAGGCCCGGAACTTTTCAAGGAAATCTTCGCCCACAGGATAGTGGCCTGACGATATCATGGGGGAAACACCCGCAGTAACATCTTCAGGAACCGTCCCGAAACGCAGGCGCATTACATTCAGCACTGAGCTGTAAATATTCAGCAGCGCCCCCCGCCAGCCGCTGTGCGCTACGGCCAGCGCCTGGCGCTGCCGGTCATAAAATACGGTCAGGGCGCAGTCGGCTGAAAGGGCGAGCAGCGGCACGCCAACGGCCGCCGTTACCAGCGCGTCAACATTGTCCAACGGGGGACCGCCGCCCTCTTCTATCACGGAAACATTCGCCGTATGGCGCTGGCGCATGGAGGAAAGCTTTCCCGGATCGGCGCCTAACGCCGCGCAGAACAGGCTGAGGTTTTTTGCTACGGTCTCGCTGCAGTCTCCATTGCCGGCGCCAAGGTTCAGGCCGGCAAAACACCCTGCGCTTACCCCCCCAGCCCGTGTGGATACGGCGGCTTCCACACCCCGCCGTTCTCTTACGCCGGGCTGCCAGGCGGGAAAAGCATCAAATCTCAGAAGTTTAAGGCCGTTTTTTTCTTCAATGCGCATAAATTGATATTATAAACGTATGATTCCTCCCCTCACATTCAGGTTTATAAAGAAGGCGTCTGCCGTAACCCTTCGGGAAATTATAACACTTTACCGCGCCCAGGGCTGGTGGGGCCGCCGCGACAAACCGGGGCTGCTGCCGCGCTTAATAAAAGGCAGCCATTGTTTTGTGGTAGCCGAAAGGGAAGGCCGCGTAATAGGCATAGGCCGCGCCATAAGCGACGGCGTAGGAGACGCCTACATACAGGATGTGACGGTGCTTAAGTCCGAACGGGGAACCGGCGCCGGCTCGGAGATAGTAAAAGCTATAGCCAGGCGCCTTAAAACGGACGGCATAAAATGGATAGGCCTGATAGCGCAGGATAACTCTTCGCCCTTTTACGCCCGCCTTGGCTTCAAACTTATGAAACGGGCCCGCCCCATGCTTTCAAAAGGAAGTATAGGGCTCGTGACAGAATAATATGAACATTTGGCTGATTCGATTTTGGAGCGAACCGAAGCGGCATGAAGCGACGCGTACTACACGTACGTTAGCGGAACGCCGCAAAGGTGTAGCCCAAAAGCGGACAGCCCCCCGGGGGAGGCCCATCTTTGAGCCGGCTGCCGCGTTGCTCATCGGTCACATAGGCACCGCTATGCTCCCTCTTCGCGCCTTGCATCCGGCTCAAATATGGACCTCCAAATGTCCATATTATTCTGTCACGAACCCTTATGTTTAATCGTCTTAAAGCGGAAGACTACGGCGCTCTGAAGGGTTTTTTTGAAGGACACCGTTATCCGCTTTGCGAATACTCCCTGGCTTCCATCATAGCCTGGAACCGCTGCCTGTACGAGGTTTCCTGGAAAATTGACGGCGGCCTGCTGCTGATGGCGGAAACCGACCTTGAACCGCCGGCTTCCAAACGCCTGCTGATGCCCCTGCCGCGCCCCTGGCGCGAAATCTCCCCGGGGGAACTGGCTGAAATAGCGCGGCGCAACCGGCATGGGCATTATTACTATGTTCCGGAAAGTTACCTTGCACCGCGCCGGACGGAAATTGAAGCCCTTTTCACCGTTACCGGACAGCCGGGCTACATGGACTATCTCTACAACCAGCGCGATATGGCGGAGCTTGCCGGACACAAGTATTCAAAAAAACGTAATCTCATAGCACAGTTCAACAAGCGGACGGCGGCCGCGCGGCCGGTGAAAGTAGAATCAATAACCGCTAAGAATAGCGGCCTTTGCCTTAATCTTCTTGACCGCTGGACGAGCGACATTGAAACCGGTAAACACCTGGACATGCTTAACTGCGAGCGCAAAGCAATAATCAACTCGCTAAGCCGATTTGAACCGCTTGAAATGGAAGGCGTGCTGGTATTTATAGACGGAGTGATCTCCGGCTTCGCTTTCGGTTCTCGTCTTTCAAACGACACTTTCGTGCTTAATTTTGAAAAAGCCCTGGACAATGTAAAGGGACTATACCAGTTCCTGGATAATGAGCTGGCAAAGCGCCTGCCCCCGCATTACAGTATTATAAATAAGGAAAGCGATCTGGAAAAACCGGGGCTTGCCAAAGCCAAGGAATCCTACTATCCCGCCGGCAAAGTAAAGTCGTATACGCTGACGCTAAAGCAGATGCCATAAGCCATAGGCCGTAATACCGAAGCCATAAGCTTTCGGCCTTAGGCCATAAAAGGAAAAACCCGGAACCTTCCGGGTTTTTTTACTGGCCACTGTTCACTACCCACTGACCACTTATTTTATCGTCTTATACGGGTTATCCGTTACGCTCAACAGATAAACCGCGGCTTTAACATTGTTGGTGACAGCTTTAGTGATAGCCGCCGCGCCCGGGTAGAAACCGCTGCCTTCCAGCTCTATGGTGAAGGCGAATATTTTACCAGCGGCATAGGCCCAGTCGCAGCTGTCGCCGCTGGCGACATACATATCGCTGGACTTCTCAGGGTGGTAGCCGGTCAGGCGTCCCATCTCGGTGGCGATATTAATAAAGGTCTGCTTATCCTTCGGGTCCGCCACATCTTCCTCGGTACCGCCCCAGGGATAAAGCACCGTGCCGGCGTACGAATGATAGCTTATGTGGGTTTTCAGGTTTTTGCGGGCTTCCATGAAATTCTTAACGGCCTGGCTTTCCGGTTCGGAAAAAGCTTTGGCGCCGCAATAGGTGTCGGACCAGGTTGAGTGTGACGCGCCGGCCTCGCACCACCAGGAATCGTAGTTGCGGTTCAGGTCAACGCCTATGGACTTGTCGGCGTTCACGCGCATGTTCTTTCTCTGCCACTGATATCGCCCGGTCTTTATATCATATTCCACGCCGTCAGGGTTCAGCATGGGTATGACATAAATATCCAGCGAATTTATATATTTCTTCACATCCGCGTCGCCCTTATGGTCAAACAGCCAGGCCGCGAAAAGGAGCGGCACCTCGTTTGAAAGGTGCTCGCGCGCGTGGTGGTTGCCTATATAAACCGCGCCCGGCTTTGAACTGGCCTCCTCGCCTTTCGCGTTTGAGTTTATTCTCAGACACCATATATCCCTGCCTTCAATAGTCTTGCCGATGGAGAACAGTGAAGCGATATCTGAATTATTGGCGGCAAGAGTTTCAAGCAACTCTACGGTTTCATTATAATTGTGATAAACGCTGTCGGCCGCGGGAAAATCCTTGCCGAACTGCTGCACATACTGCGCCATGGTTATTTTGCTTTCCACCACAAAACCTTTTTCGGACAGCGCGTCCAGAGTTCTTTTAGAAGCAAAACCGGAAACCTTGCCGCTTTTTATTTCAACAATGTCCATGCCGGCTTCAAGCAGCTTGGTCCTTTCATGGTTATCGGAGGCAAAAACTGTTATCCAGTACCTTTCCGCGGCCTTGCCTGCGGATTGCGTTGTTTTGTCCGGCATAGGCACAGGCGGCGCAACTATACCTTCAACGGGATAAGCTGCCAGTTCGCCAAGCAACTGGTTAAAGGTGACACTGTCCGCCTTAGGCGGACGCTGGCCTATGGCGCTGTCAGCGGCTGTGACACTGGCCTGCCGCTGGCCTATGGCGCTGTCAGCGGCTGTGACACTGGCCTGCCGCTGGCCTATGGCGCTGTCAGCGGCTGTGACTGTTTCATTAAATTGTTTAGGTTCTCCGGCCTTGAGAGTGTGAACACTAAGACCTGACAAGATGAGGGCAATAGCAAGCTTCTTCATGTTCATGTAAGCGCCTCCACGTTTGAATAAAACCAGCTGCCTTTAGAGTATAAAAATAAATCCAAGAGTAAACAAGGCCCAAAGCCCCTTGTTTACATAGGCCCAAAGGCCTATGCAAGGTGCCATAAGCCCTACGCCGTAGGCCATAGGCAAAACAAGGCTGCCATAAGCTTTAAGACGCATCAAAAAAACTTATGGCTTATGGCATATGGCTTATGGCAAAGATATTAACCCTTTCAGGCCCAGAAATAAATACCATAGCGCCGCCAGAAACAGAGTCATGCGGCCGATTCGCTTAAGCCGGGAGCCCAGAAAGGGTGTAGGCGTCAGCGCCGGAAGCAGGAAAAGGGAGGTGGATGTGAAAAAGCCCCCGAAATAAGCCAGACCTTTCAACGCATCGGCAAGCCCCATAAGGCGCAAAAGACCGGCGGCAAAAGGCGGGCAGATATTTATACCGGTCAGAAAACCAAGCAAAAACGGTATTCTCTTTTCAGCCCAGGCGGCCGGGAGTGAGGCTAGGCATGGCGCATGTTTTTTGAGGCGCCCTGAGAAAAGGAAATAAAACATGAAAAGCGCCGTAACCACCATGCCGGCGGCAAGTGCCCTCTGCGGCAGATACGGGCCCGAAGCCTTTCCGAGTGAGACGGCAACCAGAGCGAACAACGTGTAAGCAATAAACCGCCCGGCCAGAAATTCAATAAAAATAAGAAAATTAATCTTCCAACTTAGACCGCCGCCCGCAAGCAGATACGGCGCCAGCACAGGCAGACAGGAAGCCAGACAATAAGCCCCGGTGGAAAGGCCAAGAAGAAAACCTTCGGAAAATAATGCAGCCATGTGGGGATAAGTAGTGGTCAGTGGCCGGTGGTCAGTGAAGAAAAGAGTAGGAAGCTCAGAAGTTTTATTATTTTTTCACCGACCACTCACCACTGCCCACTAACCACTGTAGTTATACATTCACCGCTCTGTTGCACTGCTTGCACCAGCCGGCGGACTTGAGCGTTGTGGTTTTGCGGTTAAGCGACACCGGATTTTTGCATCCGGGACATTTAACCTCCATGCCGGAGAGGTCAAGTTTCACGTAATCCTTATCAAATATTTCCTTGTTGGTATACCGTGGTTCAAGCCATTTCCCGTCTTTCATAAGTTACTCCTTGTTAACTCCGAAACTATAGTGGAGAGTGTAGAGTATGGAGTGTAGTGTGCAAAAGGAATTTCCTCATCAACTCCCGACTCCAGACTCTCGACTCTACACTATCTAATTAACTTGACAATATCCCCCATCGCCGCCGGGGCCCAAAGCGAGGCGAAGGTGGCTCCAAGCGTCAGCGCGGAAAAAACCAGAAAACTTTCAGGGTTCAGCAATTTGCCGAAACCTTCCGTAATATAGGGCATCCTGAAACCCAGAACAGAATAGTTAATCCCCCCGGCGGCGCAGGCTTTCAGACATTCCCCGCACAGATTGCAGTACGACGAAATTTCCGCTTTTGAACCCGGCTCAGATTCTATGGCGTACATCGGACAGGCCTCAACGCAGGCCTGACACCCCGTGCATTTCAGGGCGTTAACGCTTATTCTGAAAGGATTAAGTTTCCCCCAGAAAGCCTGCCAGGCCCCAAACGGGCAGAGGAAAGAACAGAAAGTCCTTTTTTTTGTCAGAAGCGGCCCCAGAAATAAAACCGCCAGAGCCAGTACCATCAATCCATACTGTATATTGCGGATTAAGGCATAGTCCGTGTCAAGAAAACTCCCGGTCATCTTGAACGGGCAAAGCCAAAGGCAATAGACCGGCAGCATATTGGCGAAAGAGACCAAAAGCAGAAAGATAAGGAGCGCCGCCGGGAAATCCCGCAGTTTGAAGCCCCATTTTTCGGTTTTCAAAAGCGCCTTCTTAGGAAGAGCCGAAAGCCCGTCGTCTATGCCCCCGTAAAAACAAGCCCAGGAACACCAGGCCCTTCCTATAATTAGCGTGGCGAACAGCCAGACGAAAACCAGGCTTAAAGGGCCCCACACTGCCCAGCCGCCGCTCATCAGCGCCAGATACTGAAGATAAAGGTAATTCAGGAAAGAGGGCGCTATGGCTATGTGGCAGTAAGGAGTGTCCTTAAAACAGGAGGAATCAAAAACTTTTGAAAAAAGATTGAATTTAAAATGCACCAGGAAAGCCAGGGCGGAGACTGAAAAAAATATACGCCTGAAAAATGACACCCTGCCGGTGTAAAAAGAGGCGAAAGCCACTCCGCCCGCGAACACGGCCCAGGCCAGGGCATAAAAAAAACTTATTTCCCGCGAGACTATACGGCTGGAAAATACCGCAACCGGCGCAAAAACCAGCGCCGCAAAAACCAGCGCGGGAAATAATCTTTTATAAGCCGAAAGCATGTAATATAATATAAAAAAAGTAACTATCCGGGTTGGCTAAACAAGGCTCAACGGTTCAGCGGTTCAATGATACAGAATTAACGGTTCACGGTTTAAGATTGTTTTTTTTATAATCTTCTTGTTTTCTCTGATTTATAACCGTTGAACCGCTGAACCGTGAACCTGGAACCATATGCTCCTGTTTTTCATTTTCGGTTTTTTCGCCCTTCTCTCGCAGACGCTGCTGCTGCGGGAAATATCTTTTCTTTTTACGGCGCACGAACTTTCCATAGCCTGCTCCCTGGCTTTCTGGCTTTTCTGGACAGGAGCCGGCATTACGGCTGCTAAAAAACACAGCCGGCTTGAAGCCTTGGCCGGGAACGAAAGCGCGCTTGGCCCGGCTTTCGTGGTTTTTGCTCTTGCCATGCCGGCTTGCATGCTGGCCGCAAGGCAGGCAGCGCGCCTGGCGCAAACCGGACTTATGCCGGGCTTTCTGGAAATGATAGCCGGAACATTCCTGCTCACCATGCCGGCGGCATTCGCCGGAGGCCTTGCCACGGCCGCCGGCCTGCGCAACCGGGGCGTTTATTTTTACGCGGCGGAAGCGGCGGGCGGAGCGTTGGCCGGAATTTGCGCCCTGCTATATCTGCGCTATTTCCCGGGTTTCGGCGCGCTTAAACTGACAGTGGTCAGTGGCGCGATACTTGCCGCGGCGGCGCTAATAAGTCACAAGTCTCAAGTCACAAGTCACAAGCCAGAGGTCACAGACAGCAAGTTTGTAAAACCGCTTAGAATATTGCCATTCGGCGCCATAATCGCGTTGTTTGCCTTTTTTTATTTTAGCGACGCGCGAAGCATATTTCTTAAAGGCGGAGCGCGCCCGGCGGAAGTATTTAATTCAACCGGCTCGCGCCTTACCGCCGCCTACGGCGTGTCCGGCGGCACGGACCTCACCGAAAACGGAGCGTTGCTTGCCGCCTTGCCCGATGAAAGCGGAACCTATGAGACTTTTGCCCTGCCGCTGCTCGCGCGCGCTAAACCGCAAAAAATTCTTATAGCCGGCGAAAAAGCTTTTTTCGCGGCGTCTGAGCTGCTTAAGTATAAGCCCGCCTTTCTTGAAGTTGCAGAACCCGACCACTTCCGGGCGCGATATTTACTTAACAAACTGACCTTAAAGTCCGACTCCGTTAAACTAATAAACGAGGACGCCCGGCAGCTGATTGCCTCTTCCACCGGTGGTTACAGTGCCATAATGCTGGCCTCCGGCGGCCCTGTAAACGCAGCGGCTAACCGCCTTTATACGCTGGAATTTTTTCGCCTTGCCGCGGAAAAGCTGAAGCCGGACGGTCTGCTTGTTTTTGAACTGCCTTTTTCAGAAAATTATATTTCACCGGAGCAGGGTTATCTTGCCGCCTGTCTGATAAATACCGCGCGTCTTGCTTTTGAAAATATCGCGTTGATACCCGCCTCCCGGCTGATAGTAATAGCTTCCCGGCGCCCGGTTAAATTGGACCCCGCGGTCATGGCCGGCGCTTACAGTAAAAGAAAGCTGGCGAACCGCAACGCCGTGCCAAGCGCATTCCCGTTTTTGCTGGACCCAAACCGCGTCCGGTGGGCGCAGACCGGACTTGATAAAATAAAAAACCCGCAGGTGAACTCCGACCTTGACCCTGTTTCATACTTTTACTTCTGGCGGCTGTGGCTTTCAATGGTGGCTTCCCCCTCCATGCTTTTGGGCCTCGCGCTGACGGCGCTTATTTTTATTGTTTCGTTCGCGCGCCTTTTCGGCTCCACGTCCGCGTGGCGGGAACCGGCAGGGGCGTCTTCTTTGCTTATCGGGTTCTGGGGTATGGCTTTTGAGGCGGGTGTGATCCTGGTTTTTCAGACGCTGACCGGCCAGCTTGCCTGGAAGCTTGGGGCGCTGTTCTCAGCTTTCCTCGCAGGAGCGGCTTTAGGGGTTTACCCCGCACTTTGGCCCTTTGGAAAAAAGTGCGGAGCGGGATTGCTGCTGGCAGAATTTATGGCGCTGGGGCTTTCAGTTTTAGCGGCGGCGGTCCTGAAAAATTCTTTTGCTTACAGCTTGAACACGGTCTTTATTTGTTCTATTTTGGGATTGGCGGTGGCGGGCACGATTTCCGGCGCGTATTTCTCCTGCGCGTCAACCCTAAACCCGCAGAAAGGGCCCGGAGTTTACGCGCGGGACCTGGCGGGCGCGGCGCTTGGAGCATTTGCAGCATCAGCCTTCGTCGTCCCTCTCTGGGGCCTGGAATCCGCCTTCCTCCTGTCAGCCGCCGCGGCGCTCCTGTCGCTGATGATAGACGGAAGATATTATTTAAAGAGTTTAAAATCTTGATTGTCCCCTGACAGGGAATCGGCAGATTTTCTAGGCGCTCCGGGACCGGGTTTATGGGGAAGACCACGGCCTTCTTCGCTATAAAATCCGATCTTGGAGCGTGCGGGAAACCCGCTGGCTCCCTGTCGGGGAATACCACGTGCAAATAATTATTTCTCTTTCTCGGAGAAGGCTTCTACTGTAAAAGTGTAGAGTTCCGTTTTGGGGTCTTTCCAGCAATCTCTTGGGAGACCGGCTTTCTGGGAGCATAACTCGCTTAAGAACGCCTCTTTTTGCGGGATCTGTTCCCAAACCTGGGGGAGGAACAGACCGGAACTGCCTGCGCGGCGGACCACCACCCCGTGGCGGACCGGAGTTATATTTTTAGCGGAAACTATCCGCTCTAAGCGCGAAAGCGCGGAAATCTCTATTTTTATAACCGGCAATTCCTCTTTTGTAAGCGGCACAAAGCGGTGGTCGCTGAACGCGGCCGATACCGCGGCATACTTAACGGCGTCAAGCAGCGGCATTTGCGGCTCAACCGTGCCTATGCAGCCGCGCAGCGCGCCGTTTTTTGTAAGCGTTACAAAAACGGCCGCGGGAAGATTCAGGGCGTAATCCGTTTTTTCAAGTTCCGCCTGCGGCTTTGAACCCGCCAGAACCTCGGCGATAACCGCCCTTGCCGTTTTAAGCAGCAGATCTTTTCGGCCGGCGTCAAATTTTATTTTATACGGTTCCGCTTTTGCTTTTGCGACAAAAACTCCTGAAAGATAGCCCACCACCCTGCTCTTTTCCGCAATTCCGGGGGCCTCGTCATATGAATCGCCGTACTTAAGTTTTACAAATTCCCCCGCTCCAAGCTGTTTTGCGGCTTCAAGCCCGGCTGTAATGGCGGAAGAACCGCAGGCGCAGGTTTCAAGGCCCGGCGTGCCTTTTGACATCAGAATTTTATCGGACAGACGAAAATATTCCGCCGACATGGTTTGCAAAACCAGCGCCAGGGTCCGATCAACTGCATGCGCCGTTTCATGTTCAGGATAGTGCGACATATCGGAAGAGATAACAAGCAGCGCTTTACGGCCTTTAAGTTTTAAAGCCAGAGTTCTTCCGATCTTGAGCAAATCTTCAAGATTCTCCGTGTTCATTACGGCCGCCACAAGCTTAAACGGTTTTTTCAGCCTGCGCTGGAGAAAGGGCAGCTGCACTTCCACGGCGTGCTCGTTTTGGTGAGCGGCCGGGTCGTCGGTAAAAAGCGGGTCCGCCGCCATAAGTTCGCGTGAAAGCTTCTCATCCACAGGCACGCGCCCGAGCGGCGTTTCGTAAAAACCGGAGGCAAGCAGGGCCGCGCCTTTAACCTGTTTTGTATGGGCCGCGCTTAAAATTACCACCAGATCATAACTGCCGGCTATGGCCTTATAGGCGTAGGCGGCCACGCGGCCCGAGTAGTCATAGCCGGCGTGCGGCGCCAAAATTGCCACAACTTTCAGATCCGTCCCTGAAGCCGGAGCGGCGGCCAGAGCCTTATCAACAAATGCTGTCAGCTCAGCCTTGTCCGCCGGGTAAAATTTCCCCGCGAACGCCGCCTCCCTGGCCCGTGCATTGCCGGCGGAGAATGAAACGGCAAGGATAAAAAACCAGATTTTATTTTTCATTCCATCCCCTTTCCACAGACTCGCCACTCCTCACTCGCCACTAACCACTGGCTGCTACCATATCCCCGGTATTTTTGTGCCGTCGTAGGGGCAGCGGCCTCCGTTTGAAGACAGCAGGTTTTCAAGCACGGCATAACCGTAACGCCGCACCAGCGCCCGGCCGCACTTCGGACAGTAAGTGTTTTCCCCCTCCGAACCTGGCACATTTCCGATATAAACATATTTCATGCCCGCTTTAAGGGCCTCGGCGCGCGCGCGGGTAAGCGTTTCAACCGGCGTGGGCGGCAGATTATCAAGCTGGTAATTAGGCATGAAGCGGGAAAAAAAAAGCGGGGTATCGGCGCCGAGGTTTGTTTTTATCCAGGCGATCATATCAGCCATGCTTTTACCATCGTCGTTAAGGCCCGGTACCGCCAGATTCACCACTTCAAAGAGGACTCCGCTTTTTTTTAAAGTCAGGAGCGTTTCTTTTACCGGTTCAAGACGCCCGCCCGCGTAATCCCGGTAGAACTCAGGGCTGAAGCCTTTCAGATCAATTTTAACCACATCCATATATTTCAGCAGTTTAAGCAACGGCCCGCGGTTTATATAGCCGGCGCTTACCATCACGTTTTTAAGCCCGGCGCGCCTGGCCAGGGCGGCCGTGTCATACATATATTCATAAAAAATAACGGGTTCGGAATAAGTGTAAGCTATGGCCTTAGAATGGGTGGCAAGCGCGCAGGCCACGATATCCGAGGGGGAAAAAGCCGAAACTTCTTTTTGCTTCAATTCCCCATAAACCCGGCCGGAGGCGTCCGCCTTCATCGCGAGCGCCGCCGGCACCACCGCGCGGCGCGCCGCTTCCTCAGGCCAGATCTGTGATATTTCCCAATTCTGGCAGGCCTTGCATTTCAGATTGCAGCCGGGCGTGGCCAGCGAATAAACAAGGGAACCGGGGTAGAGGTGGTAGACTGGTTTTTTTTCTATCGGATCAAGGTGGACGGAAACAGGCTTTGAATAAACAAGAGTTTTTATCCGGCCGCCGTAATTGGAGCGCACCCGGCAGCGGCCGCGCGCGCCTTCCGGAAGAAAACAATTATAAGGGCAAAGATGACACTGGACGCCGTTGCAGACCGGGGACGCGAACCAACCGTCGCGCACGCCGGGATTATTTACGGGACAAAGCGCCCCGAATGTGCCGGGCGGCGGATGAACGGAGATAAGGCCGCAAAAAACAAGCGCCAGGCAGGCGGTTAACGCCGCCAGTCCCAGCGCCAGTTTTTGTTTAACCTTACCTCTCATCTATCGATCGTCAAACTGACTTTGGATTGCGGAACCGCGCAAACAACAGGGCCAAGCGGATGTTTTTTATAAAATCCTTTTATTATATCCCAGGCCTCGCGTCCGGTCTCGGCGTAGTGAAAGAGTTTCATATCCTCTTTGGCGATATAGCCCCACTTTGCCATGTTCGCGAAATTAATAACATCATCCCAATATTCGCGCCCCATCAGAATTATGGGCAAACGGCGTTTTTTACCGGTTTGAACCAGCGTAAGCACTTCAAAAAGCTCATCCATGGTGCCGAATCCTCCCGGGAAGGCCACAAGAGCTTTAGCCCGCATGACAAAATGCATTTTTCTTACGGCGAAATAGTGGAAGCGGAAACAGAATTCGGGAGACACGTAGGGGTTGGGGGCCTGTTCGCTGGGGAGCGTGATATTCAAGCCGATGGTTTTTGCGCCCGCTTCATAAGCCCCCCGGTTGGCGGCCTCCATAATTCCGGGGCCGCCGCCGGTTACAACAAACAGTTTTCTTCCGGCCAGAGTATTTTCTGAAACTATCCTGCCAAAGTTTCTGGCTTCGTCGTAATATTTAGCCGAATTAATAAGCAACCTTACCGAGGCCAGCCTCTTTTTGAGTCCGGCGTCCCTGGGTTTACGTTTTGCCAGTTTTTGAAGCTCAAGTATCCGGTCCCGCAATTCCGGCTTGTCGCCGGTGCGGGCACTGCCGAAAACCACAACGGTATCGGTGACATTATGGTCCGCAAGATACAGTTCAGGTTTTAGAAGTTCAAGCTGGAGACGCACTGGCCGCAGTTCATCCCTGCTTAAAAAATCCGCGTCAGCGTATGCCCTTCGGTAAGCGTGTGAACGTTTAAGTTTGAAAGCCCGTTCTATGAGTTGTTTTTTTGTCGGCACTTTAAGTCTCCTTGTTAGAGGGCGGCTAGTAGGCCAGTAAGCTAGTAGGCTTTAGGCATACCCGCCTACAAGCCTACCAGCAAAATTATTCTTTCCCGGCGCCAAGCCGGGAAAGCCAACTTGTAACGGCGGCCGCTATCCCATTGGCGTCAAGGCCAAGCTCGGCGTAAAGCTCATCCGGCTTCCCCTGCTCAACGTAATTATCAGGTATACCAAGGCGCAGGATCCGCGCCTGCAAGCCGGCGGCGTTTACGGCCTCAAGCACGGCTGAGCCGAAGCCGCCCGCAAGTGAATTATCCTCAACCGTTACAAGGCGGCCGCCGAAGCCGCAGGCCTCGGTTAAAAGCTCAAGGTCAAGCGGTTTTATAAAACGCATATCGGCAACGCCCGCGTTTATACCACGGGCTTTAAGCAGACGCGCGGCCTCAAGCGCCGGATGAACGCGGTTCCCGACGGCAAGAATATTAATATCGCCGCCCTTTGAAAGCCAGCGTCCTTTGCCGAGAGGATAGTTTTTAAACTCGGCGTCCATCTCTACTCCAAAACCTCTTCCCCGCGGATAGCGGATAACCACCGGCATATTATAGGAGAACGCGCTTGAGAGCATATGCTGCAGTTCATTTTCATCTGCGGGAGCCATTACGACGATATCGGGCAGCATCCGGAAAAGAGACAGGTCAAAAACACCGTGGTGCGTAGGCCCGTCTTCGCCCACAAGCCCCGCCCGGTCAAGGGCCACCACCACGGGCAGTTTCTGCAGGCAGATATCGTGCATTATCTGGTCAAAGGCCCGCTGTATAAAAGACGAGTAAATAGCCGCCACGGGCCGAAGGCCGTCGGCAGCCAGCCCAGCCGCGAAAGTAAGGGCGTGCTCCTCGGCTATCCCCACATCGTAATACCGCCCCGGAAAAGTGTCGCGGAATTTATCAAGCCCCGTCCCCTCGGGCATGGCAGCCGTAATGGCGCAGATTTTAGGATTTTTTTCGGCCAGACGTACCATAGCCTGACCGAAGACCTTTGTAAAAGAGGGCGCGGTTGCGGCCGCTTTTTTTGTTTCACCTGTTTCAATATTAAAAACAGGAGCGCCGTGAAACTCGGTAGGTTCCTCTTCCGCGGGCTCATAGCCTTTGCCTTTTTTTGTTACCACATGCAACAGCACCGGGCCTTTCATATTCTTTACATAGCCCAGCACCTCAATAAGCTCCGGGATATCGTGCCCGTCTACCGGTCCGAAATAAGTAAAACCCATTTCCTCAAATATCATGCCGGGGAAAAGCAAAACCCTGGTGCGCTTTGCCACCTTCAGTATGCTCTTCCCCCAGAATTGGAAGCGGTTAAGAAAAACCTCCGCCTTTCGCTCCGCATTCTGCACCGTGCCGTTGGTAAGAAGCCGGGTGAGTATCCGGCCGAGGCGTCCCACGCGCCGCGAAATAAACATCTGGTTGTCGTTTAACACGGCAAGCAGATCGGTGCCGGACTGGCCGATATTCTGCAACGCCTCCCAGGCCATGCCGCCGGTCATGCAGCCGTCCGAAACCACAGCCACGATCTTGTGAAGCGAACCCGAAAGGTCCCTTGACGCCGCCATGCCGGCAGCGGCGGAAAGGGCCGTTGAGGCATGCCCCGCCCCAAAGGCGTCATGCACAGACTCATGACGCTTTAAAAAACCGGAAAGCCCGTTTTTCCGGCGTACAGTCTTAAAACCTTCCAGGCGGCCGGTGAGCAGCTTGTGAGCGTAGGCCTGATGCCCCGTGTCAAAAACTATTTTATCCGCGGGTGAATTGTAAACATAATGAAGGGCCGTTATCAGGTCCGCGGCGCCAAGGCTTGAGGCCAGGTGTCCGCCGGTTTCACTGATGGAGGCTATTATGGTTTCCCGTATTTCAGCGGCCACCGCGCACAACGCCTCCGGCGAAAGCTTTTTAAGGTCCTGCGGGCCTCTGATATTGGGAAGGTGTTTCATAAGTCACACATGACTGCTCAGGTTGTTTAGGCTGTAGGCTGAAGGCTGTTAGTCGTATATGCTTCTTGCCTAGTAGTCTAACTGCCTACAGCCTATCCACCTTGGCAGTTACTACTTTTCACGCCTGTAAACGAACTCCGCGATGTCTGAAAGTATTCTTATCTTCTCCGGAGGGCCGGAAAGGCGGCGCAGTTCTCTTTTTGCCCCGGCTATTAAAGACGCCGCTTTTTCCCGGGCGCCTTTAAGCCCGAAAAGGGAAACATAAGTGAGTTTTTTGTTTTTCAGGTCACTGCCGTTTTTACCCAGTTTTTTTATGTCACCGGTAATATCCAGAATGTCGTCGGCGATCTGAAAACAGAGCCCGGCTTTAAACGCAAAAGCCGACAGCGCCTTAAAATCGCCCCGGGGAGCTCCCGCGAGCGCAGCCCCCATTTCCACCGACGCCATAAGCAGGTCAGCCGTTTTATGAAAATGTATATATTCCAGCAATTTTTCGGCCCGGCCGAGGGCGCCGGCCGTAATTTTACCGGCAGGTTTAAGACCTTGCGCGCACAGGTCCGCGGCCTGGCCTGAAACCATTCCGCACGCTCCCGCGTGGCGGGCGAGTATGGCCGCGGCTTCAAGAATATTTTCCTTTTTAACGTCCCGCGCGTACGCCGCCGAGGTTAAAATAAAAAAGGCGTCGGTAAGCAGCGCGTCTCCGGCAAGTATAGCCATCGCCTCGCCGTAAACCTTGTGGTTGGACGGCCGGCCGCGGCGCAGGTCGTCATCGTCCATGGCCGGAAGGTCGTCGTGGATAAGCGAGTATGTATGCACCATTTCAAGCGCGCAGGCCGCGGGAAGCACGGCGCTGAATCTGCCGCCGTAAAGCTCGTAAACCGCCCCTAAAAGCGCGGGGCGGAGCCGTTTCCCCCCCGCGGAAAGAGAATAAAGCATGGCGTCTTTTAATTTCGGGCTGGCTGTTTTAAGCCCGTTGATAAAGCCCGGGAAAGCGCCGTCCACAGCCGCCGCTTTTCGCGCCAGATATTCGTTGATATCCATTAGTTAAATTATACAAAATAGCGACAGAAGGCTACTGAAAGCTACGGAACGCAACTGAAAGGAAGAGAAAAGAGATGAAACAGAAGAGGGCTGCTGTTACAGAGTCCTCTTACTTTCGGTGACTTTCCGTGGCCTTCTTTTTCGTTCCGTTGCTATCGTTAAGTGATAGTCTACCAAATGAACTGCACACCTATACGGCTGGTGGCGCCAAGACCGCCATAGTCCATGTATGAATAGTCCACCCGCGCGCCATGTATAAAGCTATCCTTGTCGGAAAAGCGGTCAAAATTCATACCGAACCCCCCGCTAAAGCTGGAGTCTGTGTCCCGCTTGCTCTTATAGCCAAGACGCAGTTGAAATATTTTGAGGATGTCCACTTCAAGGCCGGTGGCGCCTGAGGCGGCGCTGTCTGAATATTTCACGATATCCGATGCAAGCGTAAAAACCATGATGTCGTTTATGGAATGAAAATCCTTGGCAAGACCAAAGCGCAGTTCGCCCGGCAAAGCGTGACTTTCCTGAACAAATTTTTGTTTCCCCCCAAGGTTCAGGGCCGAGGCCCCAAGGTGGAAATGGTGCGGCAGAACCAGAAGGGCGCCTAAATCATAAGCGCAGGTTTTGGAGCTGTCGTGGTCCAGAGTTTCACTTATTTGCCGCACACTCGCGCCAAGCGAAAACCTGTACACTTTAGGCCGGTAATCTTTTACGGGTTCCACCCTGGTCCAGTTGGGTGTTATAAGCATAGGGTCAAGCATGCCCGTATCTTTCCTAAAATGAGGCCACGACTGGGAATAGGATAATATCCAAAGCTGGTGGGAAGTGGAGGTCTTTCCTATGGGCATGTCGTTGTCGTCGTAAGCGTCTATCTTGCCGCTTGAAAGGGAGGAAAAACCAAGCCCGATAGTGCCGTAAGGCGAGCGGTAAGCGGCCGAGACATACTCCTGTGTAATGCCTGCAAGATACTGATTATGGGAACCGGACACGGCATTGTAACTGAGCAGTCCCAGACCAGCTGGATTATAAAGTATAGAATCGGGCCCCACCATGGCAGTGTAAGCCTCCCCAAGGCTGACAGGGATTGCGGCGACAGGTATTTTGAGAAAATTAGCCGCAGTAGTTCCGGCTGCCTGTCCGGCCGAAACGCGGAGAATAAAACATGGCAGAACTCCGCAAAAAACAACGCCCCGCAGCATTCGGTTTATATATGCAGTTTTACCCATAAAAACACCGGCAGATGGAATTTTCATCCGCCGCCGTTAATAGTATACGCTGCCGTTTCCCCTTCTCAATGTCTAAATTGTTACACTTCCTGCCCAGTGAAAAGGGCATCCGCCTAAGGCGGACGCCCTTTTTTAAACTTCACTTAGTGCCGCAACGAGCGCTATGCGCAACAAAGCGGCCTGGGCCGATGGCCAGCAGACGGCCAAACCCGGATTATTTTATCCACTTTATGAAGTCAGCCCATTTAGAATCCTTAGCCCACAGCAAAGAGTCGTAAGCCGCGGTATAAGAACTGGGAATGTAGATAGCCAGACCGAAAGAATTGGCGTACCTGGCGCCGGTGGCCCGGTTGTGGAGTATCAGGTCCGTCGCAAGGAAATCCATCAATTCTTTGCCTTTGGCGGCCACCGAGGCGTTGGTTGTGGCATCAGTGACAAGTTTTACGAAATGATAGAGATCCTTATTGGTGGAGTAATAGAAAGCCTGGGCTTTGGTCCGGGCGTTCTTCACGTTGACCAGATCATTGGCGGCCATTACTTCGGCGGTCCAGTTGTCCAGAAGCCGGGTAAGCTTGCCGAAAGACGCGGTCTTTACGGCGGACTGCGTCGCGCCCTGGTTAATGGCCTGATAATGATCTGTGTAGGAGTCAACCATTACTCTGGAAAGTTCCGCGCCTGTCATTGCGGGTTTGACGGACAGGGGGCTGAGCCAGGTGTTGTAGGTATAGCCGTCACCGGGTTCCGTCTCTTCAGAGGCAACGATATAATCGACATATTCTTTTGCCTCATAGCCCACTTCCGCCATCTGCATAAGGCAGGCGTCCATCGCGAGGATGTCTATTTTGCCGATCTGGGCCATGGCCTGTCCCAACTGCGGGGTGGTTATGTGATTACCCGTCTCGTCATCGTAGGAAATACCCTTCTGGAATTCAAAATTAAAATCCTTGTTCCACCCGGCGCCGTGGTTCCACACCACAAGCGCGTAATGGCGGGCCGGATAATTGTTCATGGCCCACTTGGTAAATTCCACCATGTGCTTCCAGTCGCCCATGTCGGCCTTAGCGATTTCCATCGCCACGGGCGAGGTTATTTTAAAGGTATCGTTATCTTTCAGCATCAGGTAGCGCCGAGAGCCCTTCCAGTCTCCGTCGTCAGCGGAGTAGCCGCTTATGCGGCCAAGCTCTGCCACGATATTGACATTGTCTCCGGAGCCCGTCATTTCCATCTCGTTAAGATCCTTAAGACCGAATGACTCAAGGTTGTTTTTGGCGTTGACATAGACCATTACGGTCCATTCTTTCTCCGCCTTCGGGGTAGTTTGGGGAAGCGGGATTATTTCCGCGCCCGGGTTTACAGCTTGAAGCCGGCTGACCATTTTTGTAACACTGCCGGTCTGGTCAAACGTTACGCCGCCGTCAAAGGCGCAGGCGGATGAAACCAGGCTGAGACAGGCTAAAACTCCCAATAACCGATTACGCATTATAAGCCTCCCTGATGTTGGTTATTTCAAACACAAGGCAATATTATTAAATGGCCGGTGCGAAAGTCAATGGCGTATTTTTAGGACGAAAAAGAAGAACACGGCCCCCGGAAAACGCCGTCTCCTCCGCATTTCGGTATGGTATTTTGGGGCCCACCTCCACGGACCCTAATCCTCCGCTAACTATACTTTTGTATTGGGAAGCAGATTTCACCCAATGGGTGAAGCTACGCTTTACTCGGATTACCACGCCAGTCTGTCACCGAAAATACCACCCGCAACCGCTCATAAAAAAATAGAATGCCTCCTGTAGTCCACGTCTAATAGATACAAGAGGCACTCGAATATTATGATACGACAAAAAC
>Ga0209211_10002313_pt1 | contig 33229 bp, 29 predicted proteins | sample RifGroA2_FD_183992 | JGI IMG/M metagenome (GOLD analysis project Ga0209211, IMG submission 183992) | Groundwater microbial communities from Rifle, Colorado, USA - Groundwater A2 (SPAdes) (version 2) | ecosystem: Environmental > Aquatic > Deep subsurface > Groundwater | place: Rifle, Colorado... | reverse complement strand
CGGCAGCAGGGAATTATTGTTAAAAGTAGACAATCTGCCCTCAAATACCCAGTCGGTTGACTACGAATTGTCTTACCAGACAGCTCAGCAGGGTCTTCAGGGTGTCATCGGGACAGTTACAAACGAAGGGGATAGTCTTGAAAAGAAATTAACCCTTGGGACATGTTCGTCAGGAACATGCGTCTATCACCAGGTAGTAGGGAAAATAAAATTAACGTTAAAATTTACCGGAGAATACGGCGAAAAAATATTTGAAAAAGAATACGGACTATAAAAATTTAATTTTTTGAAGGGGGTGTTTGAAGTTTATGCCAATAATCAAATCAGCAAAAAAGAAAGTAAGAAAAGATAAAAAAAGAGTTGTCCACAATGCGGTTCAAGTATCTGCCTATAAAGAAACCTTAAAACAGCTAAAAAAAGGAGGAAAAAATATTGCCGAGTTGATAAAAAAATTTTATTCTCAGGTGGATAAGGCGGTAAAAAAGAATGTTATTCACAAAAATAAAGGGCGAAGATTAAAATCAAAAGTCGGTAAATTTATTTCTAAATAATGAAATATAAAATAAACCTGATGCCTAAAAAAGAAACTCCTTTAGTGGAGAAGGTTTTTTATTTTGCCTTAAACTATCTCCGTTATATTATTGTCATTACCCAGTTAGTCGTTATCGGGGTATTTTTTTACCGCTTCCAGATAGATCAAAAAATTATTGATTTAAAAGAAGCGGTTGATCAGAAAAAAGAAATAGTCAATATAGTTTTGCCATTATTAAACGAAGCCAGCCGGATAGATAAGAAAACCACTGAAATTGAAAAAATTATTGAAAATCAAAATTCTTTTTCCTCAATGATCGCCTATCTATTATCTGTTTTTCCAGAAACAGTTACTTTAACAAATTTAGAAAGTAATAATTATTCTTTGAAAATTACCGGAATTGCTAATAATCCAAAACATTTACAGTCTTTTTATAATTTGCTAAAAAGTCAAAAAAAATTTAATTTGGTTGAATTTCAAACCATAAAAAAATTAGATGCGGGATATGGTTTTACGATTGCTTTAAATAAATATGCAAAAAATTAAGATATCTAGTTCAATTTTTACCAAAAAAACAAGAGATTATACTTTTGCAGTTCTATTTTTAATTGTTTTTTCCATATTTATAACGGCGGCGATCAAGCCATCCCTGACGACAGCAACTTCTTTGAAGAAAGAAGAAGCGGATTTAAAAAAAATCGATAACTTATATGAAAGTAAAATTTCAGACATAACTCTTATCCAATCACAGGTAGAGGAAAACAGGGATGATCTTTATCTGCTTAATGAAGCGGTATCCCAGTTTCCTGAAGTAAATAAAATGGTCGAAGACGTAAAAAACGCCGCCGACAAAAATTCTTTTGTTATAAAAAAGGCGAGCATTTCCGATGTCAACCTGTATCAAAATAGTAAAAAACTTGATAAGGTTAGTTTAGTGATTGAAGGAAAAACAGACTTTAATAATCTCACACGGTTTATTAATGATCTTTTTATACAACGGAGATTAAAAACAATTCCCAAAATAGCGATTACAAAAGATTTGGAGGCATCAGGTGAAGCGAACTTAAAAATTGTTTTAACAGTTGACGGATATTATCTATGAACAAAAAAGAAATATTTATATTGTCGATTGGTATTTTTTTGACGATTTTTGCTTGGTTAATTGCCGACATTTATCATGCGGCCACTTTTGATAAAATAAAAGTAAAGACGGAAATTCCGACATTAAACAGATATCAAATTAAAAAAGATGTATTTGAAAAATTAAAACAAAAATTTAATTAACTATGATTTATTCAAAATTTTATTTCAAAAAAAATGTAAACATCTTTTATTATTTAGGAACAGGTTTAATACTGTTTATTGTTTTCTTGTTTGCAGTTTTTGCTACTGTTAAAAATCCATCTTTCAAGATCAGTGGGGAAGAAGTAAAGATGATAGAAGTTACTAATCTTCGACCTATTCAGGCGACCGTTGCCTGGCAAAGCAATAAAAAAGAAATCGGTTCTATAATCTATGGGGAACAAAAAAATAACCTAAATAAAATCGCTCTTGACGACCGGGACGTTCTTGAAAAGAAAAACAACTATCAAAATCACTATGTAACTGTCCGGGACTTAAAACCGGGGACTAATTATTTTTTTAAGATTGTTCCCGGAGGAAGAAATTTTTCCTTTAAGACTCCGGATCTTTCGACTTCAAAAAATAATTTTAATCAATTTTTCAGCAAGGTTATTAAAACCAATCTGATTCCGGAAAGCAATGCTTTAGTTTTGCTTTATATTGACGAAGTTACTCCTTTATCCACCTTGACAAAAGACTCAGGCGAATGGCTTATCCCTCTAAATTCTTTTTATGAAAAAGACAACCTGAAAGAAAAAATTCTATCTGGAAGAGAAAAAGTCAGAGTAGAGATCTTCAGTGAAAATAACGAAAAATCGACAATAAATACCTATTTAAACAAGCTATCAGCGTTATCTGAAACCATAATCATGGCAAAAAATTACAATTTTGCTGCTGAAAATGAAAACGTTTTGTCGGCCAGCACATCAATATTGGATGAAAATCAAAATAAAGTTGAAATAATTTTTCCCGAGGAAAAAAAGATTATTCCGGGGAGAATACCTTTAATACAAGGCGTAGGCGTACCAAATAAAGAATTTGATATTGTTTTAAATTCCAAGAAAACTTTTTCCGCAAAAGTAATATCAAACAGTCAGGGAAAATGGAGTTATCTGCCGCCTGAAAATTTAGAATTGGGGTCGCATAGCGTCACAGTGACGACAGTCGGTTTTAATGGAGAGAAAGTGATCTTGACAAGAAATTTTACACTCATATCAAATGAAACCACTGAAGGAAAAGTTCTGGGAGTGGCAAGCGGTGAACCGACAATAACTTATAAAGTGCCGTCACCAACAACCGCCGTAATTTTACCAACTGTTGTTAGTCCGACTACACCTGTCACGGGCGGAGCTGATTTTTCAAATTTACTGTTAGGAGTTTTTTCATTTTTCGCCGTCGGACTGGGATTAATTTTAATTTTTTAAATAATGATCTATGGATTTATTTAATGCATTAACCTATTTAAACAAAATAAGTTTGGGAGCTTTTTTTATCACAGCGATAGTTTTGATATATCAAGTAGTGATAATAAAAAGAGATCAAGGTAAAAAAAACTCAACTCCGGTCGTTCCTAACTTCAATGAAAATATGGCCATTCCTGCAAAAAATTTTACTTTGATCAATGAAAAAAAAATAATCAATAAAGCTAAGCCGATGCAGAAAAATATTCTTTTTTCTATTGTTGGAATTACAGTCGTTTGTTTAATCTTGGTCATTTACTTAATTACTAGGCAAAATAAACAGGTAGATATAACCGCTGATACCGGTAATCAAATAATTCCGACAATTATTAAGCCATCCGTTTCACCTACATCTGTTACCATTCCGACAAGAATTCCGACAACAGCTAACAATGAAACAGTAATTGCTTATGTAACTCCAAAAAGTTTGCCAACAGAAAGCACTCCCATAATTTCTTCTACGTCAATACCTACCAAAACTAGCTCTCTTCCTTTAACCGGTACAGTGGAAAACAGTCTGATAATCGCAGTGGTTTCCGGATTTATGATTATTTTAGCCTTTGTTTTTTAATTTCCCGCAGTCAATTTTATTGTCAAGATAACATTTAATGTATTGATGAATAATTGAGAAGCTGCCGTATTTAGGTATCAGTACCCACAGATTATTGTATCTCTCAGAAATATCGGGATTAATAAACAGGTCTTCAGTTAGAGTAATTTTTTGCTGGACCAATTTTTTATTAAAAAGAATCTTTCTGATAATTATTGCCATTTGCTGATTTGAAATATCTCTTTTTATTAGTTGATTAAAGATTTTATATAACTCTTCATATTTCTTTATGTCAGGCGCTTTGGCGAGATCAATTAACTTATTTTTTACGGCCTCGATAACTTTTTGTTGTCTTTGTTCGCGGGCAAAATCTGTCCCTTCCTGTCCGGTGGCGTGTCGTGACCTTACAAATATAAGAGCGGCTGTTCCATCCATATGAACTGTACCCTTATCAAAGTGAACGTGTTTATATCGGCAGGGAAAATATTTCCATATCTCCTGATCAGTGGGAAAACTGTCGGTAAAGGTTTTTATTTCGGCATCGAAATGACCGCACGAAGAGTCTTTTATCTGTTCATCGGGAATAGGAAAAGCGTAATCATCGAAGGTGGTTTCTACTTTAACGTCGATCCCCCCTAGAAAATTAATTCCCGCTTCAAATTGGTTGAAGTCAATTACTCCTGCATATTGTACCGGCATACCGACGATTGCGGAAATTTCGGCTTTGGCCAATGTCAATCCATCTTTGGGATTAAAAACAGATTTATTTTTTGCATAACCTCCATAAGCAAAGGCGGAATTGATTTTATTTTGCAGGGTATCGCTCCAAATATCGCGCGGTATGGAAATAGTAGTTAGTTGATTAGTTCCAAGATTATAGTTAGCAGCCATTATTGAGTCTGATAACTCTGGCCCATCATGATCACCCCCGGCGATACCAAGAAGTAAAAAGTTAACTTGATTATTATAAGATTTAAGACCATCCAATGACAATAAAACCTGGAAAGGCGACACCTTAAGCGTCTTAGTGACGAACAGGTAATAAGGTTTTACTATCACAACAGTGATAATAATAATCATCCCAATAAAAAAAAAGATCCACTTATAGAAACTGTTCATATGAAAATTTGATACTATTATAATTCATGAAAGACGATATATTCAACCAATTAAATTCTAAACAGAAAGAAGCGATTGAAAAACTTGAGGGCCCTTCAATCATTTTAGCCGGGGCGGGGTCAGGTAAAACCAGGGTGTTGGTCAGCAAAGTAATTAATCTGATAGAAAATCATCACGTTTCACCTTCTTCAATCATCATGATTACTTTTACTAATAAGGCGGCAGCGGAAATGAAATCTAGAATGGGAAATTATCACCTTGGTTTTATCGGTACCTTTCATTCTTTTTGTGTCAGAATACTACGGATTGAAGGAATATCGATCGGCTTAAGAAACAATTTCTTGATTTACGATGATGACGACCAGATATCCTTAATAAAATTAGTTGTCAAAAAACTAAATATTGGTAAAAAATATACTCCAGCTTATTATTTGAATCGAATATCCGGGGCAAAAAACATGCTCATCAGTCCTTTAAGATATATGGAATTATTTTCCGACTCAATTTCCAAAGATATCGCTCTAGTCTATAACGAATACCAGCAGGAGCTGAAGAAAAATAGTGCTTTGGATTTTGATGATCTGATTATGACAATGATAAGTTTGTTTAATAAAAACAAAGCCATCTTGAATAAGTATCAAGATAAATACCAACACATTCTTATCGACGAATTCCAGGATACCAACTATGCCCAGTACGTTTTAACAAAATTATTAGGATTAAAATACCAAAATATAACGATCGTTGGCGACTTTTCCCAGAGCATTTACTCCTGGCGGGGGGCAGAAATAAAAAATCTGGAGAAGTTCAAAAATGATTTTTCCAAAGTAAAGACTTTCTATCTTGAAGAAAATTACCGGTCGACTCAGGCCATCCTTGATTTCGCCTACGGAGTGATTTCAAAGAATTCCACCCATCCGATACTGAATCTGTTCACCAAGAAAAGTGGCGGGGAAGAAGTCATTATTTTTGAAGCGGAAAATGAGGAGGAAGAGGCGATCTATCTGGCTTCGATGATAAAGTCCTTAAACGATAAATATTTATATCAGGACTTTGCCATTTTATATCGAACTAATGCTCAGTCCCGGGTGATCGAGGAAGTATTTTTGCACTGGGGGATTCCGTATATCTTAATTGGCGGGACAAGATTTTATGAAAGGCGGGAAATTAAAGACATTTTAAGTTACCTGCGATTGCTAATTAATCCAACTGATAAAATATCTGTTGAGAGAATAATAAGATTGGGGAAAAAACGTTGGCTTGACTTCAAAGATTATTATGAAAAAAATAAAGAAAATGTTTCAAACCAGCAGACTGATCAGGTCATAGAAAAAATTTTCCAAGCAACCGGATATCTCCAGCTTTACGATGAAAAAGATGAAGACGATTATTCCCGGCTGGAAAATATCAAGGAATTAAAATCGGTCGCTTTGGCATATCCTTCGTTGACGGAATTCTTGGAACAGGTAGCATTAGTTGAGTCGGAATATTTTAAAGGAGAAAAAAAAGGCAATAAAGATGCGGTAAAATTGATGACTTTGCACCAGGCTAAGGGACTGGAATTTCCGGTAGTATTTATTGCTGGAGTCGAGGAAGGGATTCTCCCTCATGGCAGATCGGTCGATGATGAAAATTCCCTTGAAGAGGAGCGCAGATTATTTTACGTCGGTGTCACCCGGGCTAAACATAAACTCCACATCACCTATGCCAAAAGACGCTTCATCTTCGGCCGCCGAAACGAAGCAACCAAGTCAAGGTTTTTAGAAGATATGGAATAAACTCCCCAACTTTATTACCCAAAATTATATTCGCTAATAATCATAACCTATAGTATAATATATCAATATGACTGAAAATCTAGTTCACGAGATAGCAATGAAAAGGTTTATTTCTATTAAAGACACAATTAAAAAGGGATTATTTGAAGGTAATCGCTTGTTACCAAAACGGACAACAGATATTAAAGATATTTTGTTTAACCATACCAGAATTGTTTCTGATGAAGAGTATCTGGAAGAATATTTAAAATATAATCGCGTATTTCAATTTAAAGGTGTAGAAGATGGTATTAAAAAACATGCTACTAAAGCTCGTGCAAGTTATTCTCCGCCCTTATTTGGAGAGCCCTCTGGACAAATACTCATTAAAGAAACTTTTTTAGTCGATGGAGCAAGTTCTGATGACACGGTATTGGAAGTTATACTTGAAGAGTTATCTCATTCGTATTATAAATCTGGACAAATGAAATTTGAAGATATACCCGAAAATTCAGTTAGATTATTTCCATACAGTACCAAAGCTGAATATATAGAAGAACTTAATTCTATCCGTAGAGAACGTTATGCTAATGATTTTCAAACGGATCCAAGCAAATTAATAGTAAAAATTATTGGCTTTGTTAATTCTGTATGGGATCCTGAATTAGGCAAAAGTGACGGATTGCAACCTTACCCAATAAATTTCAACCAACTCGTTTTAGAAGAAACTAGAGCACTATTATTAAAAACTATTTTTTTTGCAAAAGTTCAAGGATCAAAAATTTCTCCACTTGGATCAGTAATGGATCAGATATTTGATGGTTTAATATACGTTTCAAAACTTAATGAAACAGTTGAAAATATGGAATTGTTGGTAGGACAATTATTTTTTTCTCACTATTCAAATGGCTCTTTTCCTAAAAAGGATGATTTACAAACCCTAATATCAATTTTACATGATGCTGATCCAGATATTTTTTACGAAAAAATTTTTCAAATGTCATCAAAATATAATTTACTTAGCGATATTTTTAAAAGGGTGGTCGAAGTTGTTAAGCGCAAATTTTAACTTATTTTTTTTGCTCTTTCCTTAATAAATTTAAAAACTTCAATTAATTATAGTGGAATCTTCAAAATGTGTAACCAAATCAACCTGACAGGTTGCCGACTGGTCGGTGTAATCTTTGTTATAATGAAACTATGATAAAAGACAAGCAGGGAAGAGTTTTGACGATAGGGGAAGTATTTAAAAAAATTGTCATCAGATTAGAGAGTATCCTTCTTGAATTCCAAGTGTTTATCCTTCATCTGGTTGGCTGTGTTCCTTTCCATTGCTTCCGCCGGTTTTTTTACCGATTGGCCGGAATAAAAATCGGGAAGGGATCAACTATCCATACAAGTGCCAGATTTTATGATCCAAGAAATATTGTTATCGGTGATGATTCTATAATTGGAGAGGGGATTGTTCTTGATGGCCGGGAGGAGCTAACAATCGGCAGTCACGTGGATATTGCTACAGATGTGATGATTTATAATTCCCAGCACGATACAGAAAGCGATTCATTTCAGGCAGAAGACAAACCCGTTACCATTGAAGACTACGTTTTTATCGGTCCAAGAGTAATTATTCTCCCCGGTGTAAAAATTGGCAGAGGAGCAGTAGTTGGCGCCGGAGCCGTCGTCACCAAAGATGTTGCTCCTTTTGCAGTCGTCGGCGGAGTCCCTGCTAAAATCATCGGTGAAAGGAAAAATAAGAATTTAAACTACAAGTTGGGAAGAGCTAGGTGGTTCCGGTAAAAAATTAATCTCCAGTTCCTACTGAATATACGGCTGCCCAGGGTTTATAAAAAGAATAATATTTTTCGTCAATCGTTAATTTATTACCTTTATAAACTTTATAGTCAAATGAAGCCTTTGCTCCCCAGGCCGGAAAATCAATTTGTTTAGTCATTCCTTTTTTTAAAGTCGGATCATCCTGATATTTTTCGGGAGGTGGAGGAGAAACATCCCAAAGATAGATATTATTTATTTCTGATCGGCGGTCATCCTTTTTTCCATACAAACGGAAATATAACAAATTATTTTCTTTATCTACCTCTGTTTCAATCAATATATAAGCACCGGTATCATTTTTTATTTTAAGATCAACAGATGGAGAAAAAACTGTTGCATCAAGACCGGGTTTGGAATCATTTTCATAATAGCCGACTCGGTAAGCATGAGCGTGTCGTTCAATAATTGGCAAACCGGCGTTTAAAGCCGCTCGAAATAGGGTAGTTGAGACCTGGCAGACACCGCCACCGTCGCCAAGGACAGTCTTACCTTCTTTGATAATATAGGCAGGTTTATAACCGGTATATGAGGAAATATCACCGATTGCTTCATTGAAAGAAAAAACTTTATTTTTAGGAATTAGGATTCCATTAAATTTTGAAGAAGCCAAAATGACATTATGAATTCTTTCTGGTATAGAGTGAGTGTAATTGGAAACTCCAACGGCGATCTCCTCTTCAATACCGAAACTATTGGCTGAGGCCAGAGTTATTTCCGGATTAATGGTTTTAGCTTTAAGACTAATTACGAAGTTACTTGGAGAGCTCTTGAGTTTATCAATTTTATTTTGAAAATCAGTCAGAAAAATTGACTGATCGATTTCCAGTCCATATTCTTCTTTTCTAAAACTAGTAACTTTGTTTTGATCAAACTTAAACAAAGCATTTCTAGCCGGATGATTATACTTATCCTTAGAATTGCTTAAAAATTCTTTAATCAAAGAATCATCATACTCAATCTGGGAATTAAAGTTGAATTTTTTAAACTTAAAAAAACTAAGTAGTCTTTGGTAAATTGTTGAAGTTGCATATTTTGAACGGCCAACCAGATACGCCCGTTCAGCTACAGTTTCGCCGTCAAAATGAAGGTTTATTATCTCAGCTGAAAAAGTAGCAATAACTTCATTTTGAAACTGGACGGTAAACTGAAGCGGTTTTAATTTGAGTAATTTTTTACTAAAATTATAAATAATTTCATTCTTCTTTTTACCCGTGACATCTTCTTTATCAATAAATACGTTTTGATATATTTTATTTTTAAATCCCCGGTCGAATTTTAAGAAATTTATAAAAATAATAATAAATAAACTTACAAAAACTACTCCTAAAAAAATAGGTAACAAATAATTAACTAGATTCAATTTGTTTTTAATTTTTGCTATTATTATTCTATGGATGATAATAGTGAAAAACCCGAAGAAAATCAACTCCCGGTTGAAGATGTACCTGCTGTTGAGGAAATTCCAGCTGAAATAAATACTCCCGAATCTACCTCTTTTAATACTCCGCCACCTGTCTATCAGGAAAACAAAAATCAATATTTTATGATCATTGGAGGAGTAGTCATTTTTTTTATTATTTTATTGCTTATTCTCAGATCAGTATTTTCCGGAGGAGCAACAAAAAAAACCATTAATTTAACTTATTGGGGATTATGGGAGGAAAACGAGATATTTACCCCGCTAATTAATCAATATCAGCAGCTGAATCCTAACATAAAGATCACTTATCAGAAAATGGATCCTCAAAATTACCGGGAAAAATTAATTGCCCGCAGTAAAAACAAACAAGGACCGGATATCTTTCGATTTCACAATACCTGGCTGCCGGAGATAAAGGAGGTTGTTTCTTCACTACCTCCGACTGTGATGTCAAATTCGGAGTTTGAAAAAACATTTTATCCGGTTCATCAAAAAGATTTAAAAGTCGGAAATTATTATTATGGCTTACCTTTAGAGATCGATGGATTAGTCCTTTTTTATAACAATAATATGTTTAAAAAAGCCGGTATTTCAATTACCCCAAAAACATGGGATGATATCACAGAGATAGTTCCGAGATTGACAGTAAAAGACAGATCAGGAAAAATTATTACGTCCGGCATTGCCATCGGGACAACAGATAATATAGAACATTTTTCTGATATTTTTGGTTTGCTTTTAATGCAAAATGGCGGTAATCTATCAAAGATTGATCAAGTCGAAGGAGTCGGCGCCTTGGAAATTTATCGAAAATTTGCGGAGCCTCCTCAAGGTTATTGGTCCGATGAGATGCCAAATTCAATAACAGCTTTTATTCAGGAAAAAGTGGCGATGATCATTGCTCCATCCTGGGAGGCAATGGAAATAAAAACGGCTAATCCGGATATAGATATGAAAGTTGTCTCTGTACCAACTGTTCCCGGTACCTCGGCGCTTTCTCTTGCCTCTTACTGGGTTGAGGGTGTCTCCCGCTACAGTGCCAATCAAATTGAGGCCTGGAAATTTTTAAAATATTTGGTTGAAAAAGAAAATCTTACCAAGCTGTATGAACTTCAATCAAGAATAAGGCCGTTCGGAGAACCTTATTCACGGGTAGATCTTGCTAACCTTCTTGTTCAAAACCAGTATGTTGGCGCAGTAATTAGCAGCGCCAATAACTATGTTTCTGTCCCAATTATTTCCAGGACATATGACAACGGATTAAATGATAATATTATTCAATATATCGAAAATGCGATCAATTCAACTATTCAGGGAGTATCGTATAGCGAAGCATTAAAAACAGCAAAAAAAGGAATTGACCAAATTTTTGTAAAATATAATATTAGTTATTGATTATATGAAATTTCCATTCTTTTCAAAAAAAATTCAGAAACAATCCTACTATTTAGGAATCTTCCTGAAAGAAGAAGAAGGAATTCTACTTGTAATAAGCCAAAGTGCGACCGGGGCTATTGTCCAGGAAAGGGAAAAGTTTAACTATTCAAACGGCTGGGAAAATTTATCAAATGATATCGATGAGATATTGTACCGGATGGAAAAAAAATTTAACTATCAATTCAGTAAGACAATTTTTTTTGTTTATTCCCACCTGGTAGATGATAAGACAGGAGACATTAAAAAACCTTATCTGCAAAAAATCAAGGATTTAGTAAAAAATTTAGAAATAGAAGCAGTTGGCTATATTGAATGTTATGAGGCAGTATCTTCGCTTCTTGAGGAAAAAGAAGAAATACCATTAACGGCAGTGTTAGTAGAGCTGGACAAAAGTCAAATAGGCATTTTTGTCTATAAAGGAGGAAAGTTATCATCTAAAAAAATTATCGCCAAAACAGATAACATTGCTCTTGATTTGGTAAAAAGCTTTGAAGATTTTAAAGGTAAAATTATTTTACCAGCCAGGATAATCCTTTATGATTCACATCAGTTGGATAGCGCATCTTCAGAAATAATTTCCCATCGCTGGAATGAAGATTATTTTGTCCAGGTTCCCAGAGTTGATATCTTTGGTGAAGATCAAGTGGTTGAAGGATTAGTCAAAGCTTTTTATCAACAACTTAAAGAAACAAAGACCGATTTAAATACAATTTCCGAAAATATAAAAGAAAGTTCAGTGATGGGTTTTATGATCGATGAAGATATCAAAAATACAAATATTGTTGAAAATAAAATTTTATCTACAAAAATCAATCCTTCGACAGGACTCAGGATGACCCTGAGCAAAGTCGAATGGGTCAAAAATCAATTCGCCAGCTGGCGAACAAAAATCAAAATTAGAAAGCCTTCAGTTAAAATAAATCTGTCAGGAAAATTATTAGTTTTTGCCGGTGCTTTGATAATAATTGTCAGTTTATTTTTAAATGAATATTTCTTACATAAAGTTAATTTAATTGTCTATTTGCCATCAATAAAAATAAATAAAGATCTGGATGTTGAAACTGATTTTAAAGTTACTACTTCATCGGCAACACTGAATGAAGAAATTATGACTACCGGTAAGAAAGACATCGGTGATCCGTCAACAGGAACAGTAACCGTGCATAATTTTTCCGATGCAGAAAAAACTTTTTCTAAAGGGACAATTCTTGATGTATCGGGAATGAAGTTTTTGCTCAACAATGATGTAAAAGTAGCCTCTTCATCATTAGCAGCCGACGGTTCTGCTAAACTGCCTGGAAAAAATACGGTTTCAATATCGGCCTCCTTAATCGGACCCGAAGGCAATTTATCAAAAGGGCAGAGATTTAAAATCGCCGATTTACAAATAAGTACATATTTTGCGATAAATGATGCTCCCTTAACCGGTGGGACAAAAAAACAGATAAAAACGGCATCATCTTCTGATCAGGAGGAACTGAAAAAATTGATTTTATCAAAAGCTGATGAAAATATAAGACAGCTGGCAAATACTAGCGGTTATGAATTCGTTCCAAAATTGACAGATACGAAAATTAACAAAATTTCTTTCTCAAAAGAGGTCGGTGAAGAAGGAGACAAAATCAGCGCAAAAGCAACAACATTGACAACGAAATACGGATATAGCAACCAAAATATTAATAAAAAAGTTTTTCTTTTGGCAAAAAATAATGTTCAGTCAGGGTATGTTTTAACTGAAGAAATGATTTCTTACAAAATAAACAAAGTTGAGAAAAAAAATGACCTTCTTAAGTTAAATATCAGTGCAGTTGGTAAATCCATCAAAAACGTATCTAAAAAAGAAATCATCCAATCTGTCAAAGGGGCAGATGTTAAAAAAATTGAAACAATACTTAAAACAAAATACGATATTCAAGGATTAACAATAAAACTGGCTAATCCCTTACCATTATTAAACGGTATTCTTCCTTTTTTTTCCAATAATATCAATGTCAATGTTTCCAGTCTTTAAATTAATTTATGGTTTATCGAATTTATACTAAAAAAGATAATTCATTTAAAAAAAAAGCAATCAATAATTTTTCTTATTTGTTCCTGATTATTGGATCGTTACTTTTATTTTGGTCGTTTTATCCAATCATTTCTTTTGAAATATATTCGAGAATTTTTTTAAAAAATAACTTGAAAAGTCCGGTTGGTAAAGAAACAGTATCGGTGCTTAATGAAGCCAATTCAGTACTCGGAGGATTTAATGTATTTTCCAATAATTTGCGCGACTATACTCAGGCTAGTGTCTGGTTTCCGGTTAAACCACAGTCAACGTCTTTTTTAACTTTAAATGTCAAAGAATACTTTTTATCAATTCCAAAATTAAATATAAAAGATGCTAAGGTGGTTATTGGCGGAGAAGATTTGACAAAAAGCTTAATTCAATATTTACCTCAGTCTCTGCCCGGGGAGTACGGAAATGTCGTAATCTTTGGCCACTCTACTTTACCACAGTTATATAATTCAAAAGATTTTAAAACCATTTTTACCTACCTACCTTCTCTTGAAAAAGGAGATAATATTTATATTAAGATGGGAGATGTTAATTATCAATATGAAGTATCATCGTTAATGGTAGTTAATCCTGATCAGGTTTCTATTCTTGATCAGAACAAAGAAGATTCTTTTTTGACCCTAGTTACCTGTGTTCCTCCAGGAACTTATTGGCAGAGATTGGTAGTAAAAGCCAAACTCAAATTGATTTAACCTATAATATTTGGTAGAATACTACTCCATGAAACGAAGCCAAAATTCCACATTAGATTTTGTATTCAAATACGCATATTATCTTGTCAATTTTTTTATAGTAATAGGCAAGATAACAGAAAAAATTATTTATTATTTGTTCTTAATTCCTTATAGAATAATTTTGTTTGTTGGTAAAAATATTTTTAATTTAATTATATTGTTAATCTTTAAATTAAAAATAATAAACATTCCAAAAATTCGCTTACCAAAAGTTCGCTTCCCGAAATTTCCATTTCCAAAGTTTATACTTAATATTTCCTTTTTGAAACTTAGATACTTTTTATCCGGAGTACTGGTCACTTTGATTATAGTTTTTTTAGGCCAGACCTATTATTTTGTCAGGCAACTGCCTTCTCCGATGACAATTGGAAAAGTTAATTATCCGTTATCAACCCATATTTATGACCGGAACGGAAAATTGTTATATGAAGTGTATCGTAGTCAAAATCGCACTCCCATATCTTTGAGCAAACTTCCTTTATATGTAACTCAGGCAACTATAGCGATTGAAGATAAAAATTTTTACAGACATTCCGGTGTAGCATTATTTTCCGGAATACTTAGAGCCGTAAAAGAGAATGTTCTAAATAAAAAGATGCAGGGAGGATCGACAATTACCCAACAACTAGTAAAATCGGCACTTTTAACTCCAGAAAGAACGATCACTCGAAAAATAAAAGAAATTATTTTAGCATTATGGGCTGAAAAGATTTATACAAAAGACAAAATTTTAGAAATGTATTTAAATCAAGTTCCCTACGGAGGCTCTTCTTACGGAATTGAGGAAGCTTCAAAAACATACCTTGGAAAAAGCGCCAACAATCTGACTTTAGATGAATCTGCCTTATTGGCCGGGTTACCTCAGGCGCCATCAATCTACTCACCATATAACAATCCAGAAGCTGCCCTTAGACGCAGAAATGAAGTGTTGCAGGCAATGAAAGACCAAGGATACATAAACGAAAAGTCAAAAATCAAAAGTCAAAAGTCAAAGTTAGAGGTGCTGCCGCCAAAGACTTCAATCAGGGCTCCTCACTTTGTTTTTTATACAAAGTCAATACTTGAAGACATGTATGGAATTTCGACAGTCGAAGAGGGAGGCTTAAAAGTGACAACGACTTTGGACATTGATATCCAAGAAGAAGCGGAAAAAATTTTACAAGAAGAACTAGAAAAAATAAATTATCTTAATGTAACTAATGGAGCAATATTAGTCACAAGGCCGTCAACCGGAGAAATATTAGCCATGGTCGGATCAAAGAATTATTTTTCGGAAACCAATGGTGCTTTTAATGTCACTACCGCTCTTCGTCAACCGGGAAGCTCTATCAAACCGATTATGTATTCTTTGGCCCTTGAAAAAGGATATACTGCGGCATCCATCATTGACGATTCGCCGGTGGTATTTAATATTTTCGGAAGCGAATCCTACCGACCGGTTAACTATGATGGTAAATTTCACGGGAAAATTCCACTTCGTCTGGCTTTGGCCAATTCCTATAATATTCCTGCAGTAAAAGTTTTAGAAAAAGTCGGAGTCTCAGATTTTATTGACTTTGCTAAAAAATTAGGGATAGATACTTGGATTGACAAAGGCCGTTATGGTCTTTCTTTAACTTTAGGTGGTGGAGAAGTAACGATGCTTGATATGGCGCAAAGTTTTGGCGTACTAGCTAATAACGGATATAAATTACCGGTAAATAGTTATTTAAAAATTGAATCAAATGAAGGAAAAAAATTAAAAGAGATTATTCCTTTTAAAATCAAAGAGGTTAATTCCGGAATAACTTATATAATTTCTGATATTTTGTCTGATAATTTTGCCCGTCAATATGCTTTTGGCCCGGGATCTACTTTAGAGATACCCGGATATAAAGTTGCTGTAAAAACCGGAACGACTGATGATAAAAAAGATAATTGGACAATCGGATATACTCCTGATTTTTTAGTGGCCGTCTGGGTGGGTAACAATGATAACACGCCGATGAATCCTTATTTGACTTCTGGAATTACCGGAGCGTCTCCAATATGGAACAGAGTGATGAGTTATTTATTGAAAAATTATTCTAAAGGCAATAACTGGTTTCAAAAACCGGAAGACATAGTCGAAAAGCGCTGTTATTTTGGCCGGACAGAATATTTTATTAAAGGAACCGAAAACACAGCCAACTGCAGTCAGGCTTTGTTTGGAACGACTCCAACGCCAACACCTTGAAGAATTTAGATTCTTATTTAGAGATTTTTTTGAATCCAATTAGTGTTTGCAAGACTTCTGGAATGAGAATTGAGCAATCTTTCTGTTGATAATTTTCAAGTATTGCTATCAAAATTCTCGGAGAAGCCAGGGCAGTGTTATTTAAGGAAAAGCAGTATTCTGTTGATCCATCTTTTTTCCGGTATTTTATCTTTAGCCGTCTGGTTTGAAAATCTCCCATAATTGAATTAGACATTGTTTCACCATAAGCCTGTTTTGAAGGCATCCAGGTTTCTGTATCGTATTTTTTTATCTGCGGCTCTCCCATATCTCCGGTACACATGAGCAAAACCCGGTAGGGGAGTTTTAAATCTGTCAGTATTTCTTCACAATTTTGCTGAAGTTCTTCATGTAATTTTTTTGCTTCTTCAACATTGTTTTTTCCGATAATTACCTGCTCGATTTTCCAGAATTCATGGACCCGGTATAGTCCCTTTGTATCTTTGCCATGAGCTCCAGCTTCTCGTCTGAAACATGGGGAGAAAGCGACAAATTTTTTAGGCAGATCTGCTTCATTGACAATTTCACCGGAGAAATAGCTGGTGACCGGTACTTCAGCGGTGCCGGCCAAATATGCATCATCATCGTTTAACTTATAAACCTCCTGCTCACCCCAAGGGAATTGGCCGCTTCCAAAAAGAGTAAATCCTTTGACGATTGCCGGTGCGATTAATGGAATATAACCTTTTTTTACAAGTTTTTGAAAAACATAAAAAAGAAGCGCTAACTGCAGTTGAGCGGCCTGATTTTTCAAAAAATATCCGCGAAAGCCGGAAATCTTTGCCCCTCTTTCAAAGTCAATAAGATCTAAATTCAAGCCAAGGTCAATGTGTGTCTTTGGTTTAAAATCAAACTTAGGGACAGTCCCCGATTTTTTTATTTCGATATTGCCGGTGGCATCTTTGCCGATGGGAACTTCTGGCAGAGGAATGTTAGGAAACTGACTTAATAATTCATTAATTTTTTTTTCAACTTCCAAAAGACTGCTTTCAAGATTTTTGAGCTCTTCTTTTATTTCCCTGCCCCGTTTTATAATGTTTTCATCAGGTTTTTGATGAGAACTTTTATTCCTTTCAACTCTTATTGTTTGAATTTTTTGAATCAACTCCCGTCTTTGATTGTCGAGTTTTAATAATTGCTCAACATCAATCTGACGATTTTTATTTTTTGCTGCCTCAATAACTTTCTGTTTGTTTGCGCGAATAAAATCTAATGAAAGCATAATACCATCATATCAAATTTATAATTTTATTTGTTAATTTTTTCACCGCCTTCAGTCTGTGGTTTATTTCCTGATGCTCAACTTCAGTCAAGTCGTCGTAATATTTATTGAATTTATCAACGATAAATATGGCCCGGTAGGGGAAGCCAGGAATTTTTTTTGAAGATGGAATATTGGCAATATGACCTGTGATTTTTTCTGTTTCAAAAAATACAATCCCATCACAGTCATCTCGAGCGGAGTCGAGGGATCTTTTTTTAAGATTTCTCCATTCGCTTCGCTCAGTCGAAATGACATCAGGAGGTACGTAAAAACAAAGACAAATCTCAAGATAAGCAATTCGATTATCACCCGTGATACCGTGTAGGTGTGACAAAGTATGACGGATAAGTTTTTCGTCAGTAGCCTCGTATCCAAGCCAACGTTTTGATTTGACTCCGGGTTCGTTATTAAGATAGGGGATAATTAATCCTCCGTCGTCTGAGAGACAGGGTAGGTGAGTCCGATCGGCATAATATTTGGCTTTAATAAGTGCATTTTCCTGGAAAGTTTTTCCGGTTTCAGCAGGTTCATTCTCCCCCACTTTTACGTCGTTTAATATGAGTATCTCTATTCCTTGTTTTTCCAATTCCTGCAATCCAGTTTTTATTTCTGCGATTTTTCCGGGGTTTGTCGACGCAATCAAAATTTTTTTCACTTTTTATTTTTATGTGGCTAAAACAATTCCGACGAGTTCAACTTTTCCGCCACAGTATTTTAGTATTATGTCGATTGATTCTTTTAAAGATTTTTCGACTTTTTCTCTAGTAATATCATATATTCCATCAATGTTGAGCAAAATATCTTTTGTATTTTCAGTAACAGCGGTTCTTTGAGCATCACGGTAGTTAAAGTAAATATTATAACCACCGACTTGATCAAAATAAGCAAGATCAGTTGGTTTATATTTTGTTGGTGTTTTATCACCGAGGAGCAAAATTTCTTCACCTTCAATCGGAAATCTCAAGGCTGTTGGAAATTTTAATTTGTCCATGTCGAAGGCACCGATTGATACCCTATTTTTCATAACAATTAAGTTATAAGCATCAACACAGGTATTGATTTCATAAAGACCTTTTTTTAAGGCGATTCTTCGGAGCAAAGCTTCAGGGGATGGCCTTTTTGAATGCCAGTCAAGGCCCATTTCTTTATAAACTTTTCTGTAAATTTGGATTTCCGGGTATGATCCAATAATTTCATTAGTCAGGTTTTGTTGAGAATCAGTAAAATGTTGAATTTCTTTTGTTAATTTTGGATCGTTATTTTTTATTGTTACTTCTTTTATTATTGCGATACCTATGTTGATTGAGGGATATTTTACTGACATTGATTTGCCAATAGAAAATATTTCCGGTTTATTGAGGATCGGGAAGAGGTAAGAGGTTTTTGTTTGTTTGACTGTCCCCGCTTGATTTATTAACTCAATGGCTTTATCAACACCCAACTGCCCGATTAAATCTCCAGCTTTTGGACCAAAAGATTTTCCAGTCAAACTTTGATAAAAAACAGTAAAGGCATCTTTTGGTTTAATGTCAGATTCCTTTATAGCGTTAAAAATAAATGTCTGGAAATCTTTTCTTCCTTCTTTTTTAGCTGACTCCAATTGATTAATTAATTGGAGTAAAAATTTCTTTTGATTTTCGTTCGGTTCAAATGTTTTTTGGGAAGATTTATTTTCTTCTTCGATATAATTTTTCAGATATATTTTGGCATATTTGATTCTTTCTTCGACAAGGTTTTTTTCATCTGGTGATAGGGAACTCCCCTTTTGGTTTTTAAAAAATTCAAATGAGTCTTTGTTATTTCTTAACAAATTGACGATGGTTCGGAAACGGGGCAGAAGCATTCGTGTCTTTGGAAGCGGTACCACTTCGGAAAGTTCGATGATACGAGCGAAATCCAACGTGACTTCACCCTTTTTTTCTTTAGGGACTTTATTTTCAATTTTCAAAAAATAGCACTCCATACAACGGTCATAGTCATCAAATAAATTAGGGATAGTATCTCCCACAGGATTAAAATCCAAATGGGTCGAGATAGGTGTTCGAACCTGCATAAAACGGAACACTTCCGGAGGTAAAATTGAAGCAACTTCAGCCGCTGAACTACCTATTCCTTTAGACGAAGACATTTTCCGTCCACCTATAGTGAACCATTCATAGCCGCCCATGGCATAGGGGGGTTCAGTTCCCAAAATATCTTTACAAAAATGAGTGGCCATGTCGTATGATCCACCTGATGACATATGGTCTTTTCCCGATGATTCAACGGTGATACCTATCACTTTCCAGTGAGCTGGCCAGTCAAGTTTCCAGGGGAGTTTTCCGTTTTCATTAATCGGTTCCACTTTTCCCTCGTAGCCGCAGCCGGTTGCCCAGTCGACAGCATGATATTCACAGCGGTAATAAACGTATTTTCCATCCCATTTAAAGACGTTAGTTGTCCCTATTTTGCCGCATTTTTCACAAATTGGATTATAAGGATGCCAGTTGGCCGCTCTTTCTGCCTTGGCAACCGTCTTATAAATTTCTCTGATTTTTTCTGAATTATCCAAAAATAATTTAATAATCGGATTCATTTTTCCGCTTTTGTAAAGATCAGAAGACCAGATAATCTGCGGGTGACAGTTTAGGGAATTAAAAACTTTTATGAATTCATCTGCATAGCAGACGGCAAATGACTTGTGACCTTTTTCTGGAGAGGGAATTTTATATAAAGGCTGACCCATATATTTTTCCCAGATACTTTTATCTAAGTAAGTGGGCATCCCGTCCATCGGATCCATATCATTGAAGACATAAGAAATTTTTGTATTGACGCCAATCTGCTTCAGGGCCTTATAAATTAAATCGTGGACAAGGACCCCTCTCAAAGATCCTACGTGAATTCGGCCTGAAGGGGTTTTCATATCATCAACCCACTCAAGCGGTAATCCACGTTCTTTTAATTTTTTTGCTTCGCGGTCAACCCAGATCATAATTAATTCTAACTTATTTTTTTCGGCGTTGGTAACGAGCCAAATTTTCCGGTACAATATTAATTATATTTGAATCTGATAATAATTCACTGACACCTGTTATATTTTTCTGGTCATTTGGGTCAATATATTTTTCGATATTAGCTGGCGGTTCGTAACTATAATTAGCTGGTTCTGTATAATTACATATTAATCCTTCATAATTGCGGAATATCCATTTATTATAACCTTGGGATAATACATAGTTTGGCATAAGCGGAATTTTTCCACCACCACCAATTCCATCAACTACAAAAGTCGGTACGGCAAATCCACTGGTATGTCCGCGTAAATATTCAATAATTTCAATTCCTTCAGCAATACGAGTGCGGAAGTGCTCTATTCCCTGACTTAAGTCACATTGATAAATATAGTAGGGACGGACGCGATTAGCCACCAATAATTTGACCAATTTTTTCATAATCAGCGGGTGATTATTAACGCGGCGCAAAAGTACCGTCTGATTGCCTAAAGGAATTCCTGCATCAGCAAGCATATTACAAGCTTTTGCCGATAAATCAGTCATTTCTTTTGGATGATTAAAATGAGTATTAATCCATAATGGGTGATATTTTTTTAACATTGCGCAGAGTTTTTTGTCAATCCGCATTGGTAAAGTAACTAAAACCCGAGTACCAATTCGGACAATTTCAACATGAGGAATTGATCGGAATAATTTAATAATTTTTTCCAGATAATCCTGAGGTAGCGTCAAAGGATCGCCTCCCGATATTAAAATATCCCGAATGGTTTTGGTTTTTCTTACGTAATCAGCGGCTTGCTGAATTTTTGCAAACGGAGTTGGTAGATCAGTTTCTCCAGCGTGACGGCGACGAGTACAATGACGGCAATACATTGCACATTGATAAGTTACATAAACAATCAGCCGATCCGGATAACGATGAGTCATTACTCCCTCCAATCCCTTAACCGGGCAGTCCTCTTCTTCATGAAGAGGATCAGAAAAATCGCTCTTTGTGATATTTGTTTCGTTAATAGTAGGGATTGATTGTAATCTGATAGGACAAAATTTATCTTTGATATCAATCTGCGATAAATAATACGGAGTAATTGCCATTCGTAAAATTTTTAATGATTGTTGAATAGTTTCGGTTTCTTTATCAGTAAGGTCAAGAGCTTTTTGTAAAGCTTTTGGATCAGTTACCCGATTTTTAATCTGCCATTTATAGTTCAGCCAATCTTTATTGGAAACATTTTTCCATAAAGGATTTCTTTTGGCTTTTTGAAAATAAAATACTTGATTCATATTTAAAAATATAGAGAAGAATTTATTTTATTTCAACAATTCTATATTGAACTTCACCGGCGGGAATATTTACTTTTACGATATCCCCGACTTTTTTTCCGATTAAAGCCAGTCCAATTGGGGATGTTGATGATATTCTTTTATTCATTGGATCAGCTTCAAATTCACCGACTACTTGGTAAAGTTCAGTCTTTCCTTGAGTTTCGACGGTAACAAAGTTTCCCAATTCAACTATTGAGCTATCATTTGATTTTTCAATTACCTCGACTATTTTTAAAATCTGTTCAATCTCGCGGATTCTTCCATCAACGAAAGCTAACTCTTCCTTGGCAGCGGAGTATTCACTATTCTCTTTAAGATCGCCCATCGATCTGGCTTTGCCAAGACGATCGACGGCATAAGGTTTTTTAACCTCGACCAATTCCTTATATTCTTTTTGGATTTTATCGTAACCTTCTTTTGTCAGTTGAATTATTGTCATAAACAAAAAATAATTCCCCTTATAAATACTTAAAAAAATCGGGGAATTTAATGATAAAATAGTACTAAATTGTACTTTAAAAGTCAAATATTAAGATTCCATCGTAAATTCGTTTGGTCCTATCGTCTAGTGGTTAGGACGGCAGGTTCTCATCCTGTAAACATCGGTTCGATTCCGATTAGGATCACAAAAAATGCAAAATAAAGTAATTCTGTATTACAAATAGGTTCATATCATACAATTATGGAAGAAGCTCCTAAAATTGCTATTTTTGAAGGAAAAAAAATCCGACGCCATTGGGACAATAAACAAGAAAAGTGGTTTTTCTCAGCGGTAGATGTCATTCAAGTATTAACCGATCAAATTAATTTCACTAAAGCTCGAAAATATTGGAACAAATTAGCTGAACGATTACGAGATGAAGGAAGTGAAGTGGTGACAAAATGTCACCAGTTGAAGATGTTGGCAGCAGACGGAAAAATGCGCCTGACTGATGTTGCCGACACAGAAGTAATGCTCCGAATAATTCAATCAATTCCATCGCATAATGCCGAACCTTTTAAACTTTGGTTGGCTCGGGTTGGCTATGAACGAATTGAAGAAACCCATGACCCGGAATTGGCAATTAATCGTGCTTTAAAAATATATCTTCGTAAGGGTTACGGCAAAAACTGGATTAATCAACGACTAAAAAGTATTGAAATTAGAAAGGCCTTAACAGACGAATGGGAAATACGAGGCGTGAAAGGTAATGATGAGTTTGCAATTTTGACTGATGATATTACTTTAGCCTGGGCAGGTTTAACCACTAAACAATATAAAAACTTAAAAGATCTTAAAAAGGATAACTTACGAGACAATATGACAAATTTGGAACTAGTTTTAAATATGTTGGCTGAAACTGTCACCACGGAAATTTCCAAAAAAAAGGAGCCAAAAAATTTCTTCGAAAACAGAAAGATTGCAAAAGAAGGTGGGGCAATTGCAGGAAACACTAGAAAAAAAATTGAGGCAAAAACTGGCAAAAAAGTAATTAGCAAAGAAAATTATTTTTCCCTCAAAGGACAACAGAAATTAAAAGATAAATAAAATAACAGGTTATTCTGTAAACATCGGTTCGATTCCGATTAGGATCACAATCACAAAAAAACCCCGCTTTGCAGCGGGGTTTTATTTAACCTAAAATTACTTTTTACTGACCTTGGGCTTTGACCTCTATATCAAAAATCTTATTATGCCATTCCCAAAACTTTCCCTGATCGGCTGCGCAAAGTGATGCTTCAGCTGCCTTTTGGGCAAATTTATGAATTTGGGTTAATGGAAACTGTCTGAAGTAAAAAGCTACATCATCCTTATATTCCTTCAATACCTGTTCAACAGTTGGATAAGCTCTAACACAAAATGGACATTCAAAATCTGAAAACTCAACTATGGTGACTTTTGGATTAGCAACGCCGGTTGACGGGACATTGCCGACTTCAATTTTTTTAGCAACCGGGTCAAAAGCTTTTTGCTGTGGATCAGAACAGTATTTTTGTAAGTCTGTTGAGTAATCGGTGCAGACCTCTGATCCGGTTCCCGCGATTTCCTTATCAATAATTTCTTTAAACATGGAAAAAGGAAAAGCTCCGGCTAAAAATTTTCCGTTGATGAAAAATCCCGGTGTTCCCTGAACTCCAAGTGACGAACCATACTGAGTATCAGCCGTGACTTGTTTTGCTTTTTCCCCGGAATCTAAACATTTATTAAATTTTCCGGTATTTAATTTTAATTCTTTTGCATATGCTTTAAGCTTGTTAACCTCAAGAGGTGAAGCAGCCTGAGCTTGCTGAGTGCCCGTGCCTCCTGAAGCGAGCTTTTTTTCTAATTTTTGAACTCGCAAAAATAGATAGAAAGAGAAAACCGTTACTACCGCCATAATTGCATAAAGAATCCGATTGTTATTTGGTTGACAATAAGTCTGCGATTGATCTTGTTGTATCGCTTTTTTTGATCTTACCATATTTTATTTAATTATTAATTAATAATAAAACTATTAATATTACCTAATAACTGTACCGGTTTTTAAATTTTTGTCAAGGGGGATAAGTTCGGCTATAGGCTATTTGGCGTAAATTCGGTAAAGGTTACTACCGATTTTTTCGTGTTTAAAGATTTCAATTTTTCCTATCTCTGAAGTATTTTTTACGTGGGGGCCGCCACAAAATTCCCTTGAGTAATTACCGATTGAATAAACCTTAACCATCTCCGGATATTTTTCCCGAAAGAATGACTTGGCTCCTAGTTTTATAGCTTCGGCTTTGGGAATGATTTTGAATTTAACAGGAAGTTTATCGGCAATTTTTTCATTGACAATCTGTTCCACTTTTTTTATTTCTTTTTCAGTTGGTTTTTCCGTCAAATAAAAATCAAATCTTAATCTTTCCGAAGTTATATTTGAGCCTTCCTGACGGATATCATTTCCAAGAGTATCAAACAGCGCCTGATGAAGGAGGTGAGTAGCGGTATGATATTTTATTGTTTGTTCGCTTTGATCAGCCAGTCCCCCTTTAAATTTTTTTATTGAAGAAGACCGGGATAAATTTTTATGTTTTTCAAATTCTGACAAAAATTGTTTTTTATTAACCTTGACTCCTTTTTCTTCTGCCAACTCTTCTGTCAGTTCCCAGGGAAAACCGTATGATTGGTAGAGGAAAAAAGCAAATTTTCCATCAACTGATTCTTGTTTGTTTATTTCCTTTAGACCCCTATCTAAACTTTTTTGAAACCGATTCATCTCTTCTTCAATCGTTGACATCACATCAATTTTGTTATCATGACTAAAAAAATTTGTCTGTGAATATGTTTCAAAAACCCCTTCTTCAGCAACATTGGCTAATTTTTCCGGAGTCAATCTGACATTAAGCTGATACATTTTGACAGCGGCCCTTCGCAATAATCTGCGCAAAACATAACCTTGTTCTTTATTAGAAGGCAATATTCCATTTGCTATTAAAAATGATGCTGCTTTAATATGGTCGGCGATGACTCTTATATATTTTTTATTATTACCTTCGTATTTTTTAGCGGATAACTTTTCTATTAAAGCAATGATCGGTAAGTAAATATTAGTTTGAAAAACGTCAGGATCATCGTTTAAAGCGGCTAATATTCTTTCCAGTCCTCCACCGAAATCAACATTTTTTTTAGGTAATTCTGAGAAGGTACCGTCTGGTTCCTTCTTATACTGCATGAAAACCGAGTTGCCGATTTCCAAAAATCTGCCGCATTCACAGTTCGGGTGGCACTTCTCTCCAAATTTTTTGTTATGTTGAACCTGAGTGAATTCATAAAATACTTCACTGTCCGGTCCACCCGGTTCACCCGCTGGCATATTATCCGGCCCACCTGATCTTGACCACCAATTTTTTTCCTGACCATATTTAAAAATATGATTTTCAGGAATTCCTAATTTTTTCCAGATTTCATAGGATTCTTTATCTTCCGGCAAATTTTTATAACCGGCGAATACTGTTACATAAAGTTTTTCTTTTGGCAGTTTTACTACTTCTGTCAGAAATTCCCAGAACCAAGATAATTGTTCTTTTTTAAAATAATCTCCCAAAGACCAGTTGCCCATCATCTCAAAAAAAGTCGTATGCCGGTTGTCCCCGACTTCTTCGATATCCTGACTTCTAAAACAAGGTTGGATGTTATACAATTTATTTCCCTGGGGATGAGTTTCACCTAGCAGATAAGGTATTAAAGGCTGCATCCCGGATCCGGTAAAAAGCGTCGTCGGGTCGTTTTGAGGCACAAGGGAAATCGGAGGAGATTCCTTATGGTCTTCCCCCCCCCAGAATTCGATAAATAAATTTCTCAGTTGGACATGGGTAAGTGACATAATGTAAAATTATACAATATGCTTATAAAAACATCGGATAATAATCTAATCAAGAGCTTATTTAAAAATTTTCCTCTTCCACAAGTAAACTCCCATAAAGGTCAAAACGGGAAAATATTGGTTATTGGAGGATCATCTTTATTTCATTCAGCTTCTCTTTGGTCGGCGGAAGTCGCCTCCCATTTTGTCGATATGGTTCATTATTCATCAACCAAAGAGAATAATGAAATCTTCATGTCAATTAAAACAAAGTTTCGCGGCGGCATGGTTGTCAAACAAGAAGATCTAGACGAGTATGTGCTTGAGGATGATGTCGTTTTAGCTGGAACAGGAATGGTTAGAGATGGAGATGAAGGAAAATTCACCTGTGAATTGACAAAAAGATTAATTAGCAATTTTCCCAAAAAGAAATTTGTTTTTGACGCCGGCAGTCTGCAAACAATGGATAAAGAATGGCTGTTAGAATTAAAGACACCAGCAATTATTACCCCTCATCAAAAAGAATTTGCAAAACTATTTGGGATTAATATAATAGATTTTTCCTTGGAAAAAAAAGAGCAAATCGTGCTTGAGACAGCTGAAAAATTTAAAACCATAATTCTGCTTAAAGCGGTTAATGATATTATCTCCGACGGAAAAAAGACATATGTCGTAAAAGGAGGAAATGCCGGTCTGACCAAAGGAGGGACAGGAGACGTCCTGGCGGCTTTATCTGCTTCATTTTATTGTAAAAATAATCCGCTTGATGCTGCTGTGTTTGCTTCAGTTCTTCTTAAGAAAACCAGTGATGTTCTTTTTGATTCAAAAAAATATTGGTATAATGTTAATGACATAATAAAAAAATTACCCGAAGTTTTAAAAAGTTTAGTATGAAAAAAGAAACAATTATTGCCGTAGTTTTTGGTATCGCCTTAGGGGGCGTGCTTGGTCTTTTTTTAATAAATAAAAATAAAGAAACACAATTAACAAAAAATAAAGTAATTGCTCCAAGCAATGCTCCAAACAAAACGTTATTAACAGATAGTAATATTCAAAACCTGGAAATAAGTTCTCCACAGGATGGAATTGTGGTAGATGGCAACAGTGTAAAAATTACTGGCAAAGCCGAAGTAAATTCCCTGATTATTATTCAATCGCCGGTTAAAGACCTGTCTTTTAAAATAAATAAACTTAATTTCAGCGTTGATTTGCCTCTGGCTCTTGGAGAAAATGTCATTAAAATCGTAGTTTATCCTTCTAATAAAAATCAAAATCCACAGGAAAAAGACTTAAAAGTTTACTATCTCGACTCACAATTATGAAAAAAACAATTCTTATTTTATTGATAGCAGTTTTTATATTAAGTGGAAGGGTATTAGCTCAGACGGCAACCACAAGCGCGTCTGATGAAAAAGATATAAAGGCCTTTAAAGAAAAAATTGCTAACGTGATTAAAAAAAACGATAAAGCATTCAGTGGAACAGTTACTTTAAATGACGGAAATATTATCAAAATAAAAAATGGAGATAATATTGTTTATGAAGTCAAATTAGATAAGGAATTGACAAAATATTTTAGAATTTCCAGCGCTTCAAAAAAAGAAATAAAGGCAGATGATATATTAAATAATGACTACATTATCATCACGGGAGTATTAACTGATAAATCAATCACAGCTAACTCAATTTTCATTGATGAAAGTTATATTGCAGGATCAGGAAGGATCTCTGAAGTAGATAAAGATAATTATTCAATAAAGATAGTCAATTCTGCCAAAGAAACTTTTACTCTTGAAGTTGAAACTTATACGAAAGAGTTTATATTAAACGTAAAAACTTTAGAAATTGAACGAACAGGATTTTCAAAAATTAAGGAGGGGGATTATGCTCATTTTATAGTCAAAAGAGGAATAGACGTCAAAGATAATAAATATTCAGCACAAAAAATTTTAATAATCCCGCAGGAATATTTTATTAAATAATACCTCGTGTCATCCCGAGCGAAGTCGAGGGATTTTTTATATGTTAAATTTTTTTAAAAACTTTTTTGATTTCAATCAAAAAGAAATCAACCGGTTAAAAAAAAGGGTTGACGAAGTAAATAAACTTGAAGATAAAGTAAGACATTTAAAAGATGAAGATTTCGCTAAGGAAACGAAAAAATTAAAAGAGATAATCGGAGGCGATATTTTAAAGACTGATGAGACATTGTCTTGGAGTTACGCCTTGGTTCGCGAAGCGTCCCGTCGGGTGCTTGGACAGAGACATTTTGATGTCCAGATAATTGCCGGTATTGCCCTGCACGAAGGAAAAATCGCCGAGCAAAAAACCGGAGAAGGCAAAACATTGTCTGCTGTTTCTGCCCTATATCTGAATGCCTTGACCGGTCTTGGTTCCCATTTAGTGACTGTTAATGATTATTTAGCCCGACGCGACTGCGGCTGGATGGGAAATATCTTCCATTTTTTAGGATTAACTACTTCGTCTATCATTTCCGATAAGTCATATATTTTTGATCCAAAATTTAATGATGCTGAAACAAGCGATTGGCGACTGGCTCATCTTCGGCCGGTTTCAAGAAAGGAAGCCTACCTGGCTGACGTCACCTATGGAATTAACAGCGAGTTTGGATTTGATTATTTGCGGGATAACATGTCTCAAAATCCAGACGGATTAGTCCAGCGGGGATTTAATTTTGCTGTCGTTGATGAAGCCGACTCCGTCTTGATAGATGAAGCCCGGACTCCTCATATTATTTCTGCTCCATATGATGAAGATACTTCAAAATATTATCGGTATGCCCAGATTGTTTCCATCCTTGAAGATAAAACCGATTATGTAATTGACGAAAAATTAAGAACGGCCAACCTAACAGAAAATGGCATTAAAAAAATTGAGTCAAGTCTTGGGGTTTCAAACGTATACGAAAAAGACTTTGATACTTTATTTCATGTCGAAGCGGCCTTAAAGGCGAGAGCCTTATTTAAATTAGATAAAGATTATATTGTTAAGGACAATGAAGTAATTATTGTCGATGAATTTACCGGAAGATTACTAAATGGCAGGCGATTCTCCGAGGGTTTACATCAGGCGATTGAAGCGAAAGAGAAAGTCACTATTCAGCGGGAATCAAAAACGTTGGCGACTGTTTCTCTGCAAAACTATTTCCGGATGTATAAAAAACTGGCCGGGATGACAGGAACTGCCGCCACTGAGTCTGAAGAGTTTCATAAAATTTATAAAACCGATGTCTTGGTCATTCCGACTCACCTTTCTATGATCAGACGTGATTTACCTGATATGATATTTAAGACAGAAAGAGCAAAATATAATGCCGTTGCGGAAGAAATTGCAAAAGACTATAAAGTGGGCAGGCCGGTATTAGTCGGAACCACATCAATTGAGAAAAATGAATATCTGTCAAATTTATTAAAACAAAAAGGAATTCCCCATGAATTGCTAAATGCAAAGAACCATCTTAAAGAAGCGTCAATCATTGCCAAAGCCGGACAAAAAGGGGCGGTGACTGTTGCGACCAATATGGCGGGAAGAGGAGTGGATATCATACTTGGCGGTGAGAAGATTTCTCGAGGAAGCAATAGCAACCGAGTCGAGGAATCTAAACAATGGCAAACTAATCACGATGAAATAGTTGAGTTGGGAGGATTGCATGTTATTGGGACAGAAAGACATGAATCAAGAAGAATTGATAATCAGCTTAGAGGGAGATCAGGCAGACAAGGTGATCCGGGCCAGTCAACGTTCTTTGTCTCGCTTGAAGATGATTTGATGAGAATTTTCGGGGGGGAAAAAATTTCTTCTCTGATGTCTTTTTTAAAGTTCCCGGAAGATCAACCACTTACTCATCCGATGGTTAGTGGAGCCATTGAACAGGCGCAGGTGAAGGTGGAAGGATTTAATTTTGATATTAGAAAACATTTGGTTGATTACGATGATGTTTTAAATAAACAAAGGGAAATAGTTTATTCGCTTAGAAAGAAAATTTTATCGGCCACTTCCGGAAGTACAGAAGATTTTTATGAAATAGTTTATGAGGCTTTTTTTGAAGAAATATTGGTCATCGTCAATTCATTTTTGATGACCGACGGCAATCAGGGCGAAATCGATTACGATAAATTTATCCAGGAATTAAATTTAATTTTACCCTTTGAATTAAAGGAAATAAATTCATTTCTTAAATCAAAAAATAATGAAGATTTAATAAATTATTTACAAGAAAAAGTCAAAAAAGAATTTAAAAATAAAGAAAAAAAATTTGGTAAAGAACTTTGGATAGAAATAATAAAAATGCTGTATCTTGGGGCGATTGACAGGTTTTGGATGGATCATCTGACGGCGATTGAAGATTTGAGGGAAGGGATAAATTTGCGCGGTTATGCTCAGCTTGACCCGCTTATCGAATACAAAAATGAAGCTTATTCGATGTTTGAGCAGTTAATGGGCAATATTAATCTTGAAGTCGTCCGCCGCCTTTTCCGAGTTGAGGTTGAATTAAAACAAGAGGTCAAGAAAGAAGAGTCCATGGTTTATCAATCGGCATCCGCCGTTGACCCATTTTCAAAAAAAGAAACTCCCCAACCGCAACTTAAAACAAAACCTATAGCTAAACCCACAAATAAAATCGGGCGGAACGATCCATGCTGGTGCGGATCTGGGAAGAAGTACAAAAAATGTCATTATCCGAATTAGGACAAGTAGTTTACTTATTTTTAAGTAAATTCTTTATGTAATCGCAACTTTTTTCTTCATCTGACCGACTTATATTTTTTGCAAAATAATATCGCGGAACACAAGCTTGACATCTGAGACCTTGAAAATACATACATCCTCGATCGACTCCGTAAGTCATACAGTCATTTACATTATGAAAAGAAGCACAAAGTCTCCATTGATCATCTAATTCTTCTTTTGATAATATTGTTGTAGGTAATGGTGACGGATGAATAGTTGAAGTTGGTGAATATATAGATATTTGTGAGCTTATCCAATCAGAATATGCCATAACATTTGTACTAATCGAAGGTAACGGTAAAATATTACCGTGATTAACAAATATATAAGAATTAACACCAAGCACATACAGACGGCCATTTTTTTTGTAAAATAATGGCCCTCCTGAATCTCCAGAGCAAACAGTTTGATATAATGCTCTATTATCATTATAACCAACTTCAAATGTTGGACTTAAATAATTAGCCGGTGAAAAAGAAGTAAAGATTGGTAAAGATATCTTCTGAAGATTATCAATATAAATTGGGACAGGTGAAGGAGGAATGGGTATAATAGACGATATAGAATTATTATTATTAACCTGATTTATTTTATCACTTATTTTACTGCAGTCTGAATAATCAATATTGTAACTACTGTTCCACGGCATACAAACATCACAATGTGAATTGTATCCACAACCAATACAAGCTAAATCATATCCACAACCAATAGATCTACCACTTGTATTACACTCATCTTTTGACTTAAAAACAGAACATGCCTTATAAAGTGAGTCTAAAGAATATGAAGGCGTTGGAGTAGGCTCATAACCAACACATCCCCAGCCAACAGCAGTAACATTATTATTTTTTTTATACATGTTTTTATCTGTAGATCGTTTAAGATCAAATGGGTATTCTGGAAGTTTAGGAAAGGTGATTCCTGAAATTTTTGTATCAAGGATAATAAGACCTATGTCTGCTCCTTTTGATTCAAAATCTGGATGAGAAATCATTCCAATACTTTTAATCGCATAGGAAAAATCGTTTTCGTTGATGATTCCAACCGTTACATATGTATCTCCTTGATTATTCAAACAATGTGCTGCTGTTAAAACCAGATTTGGACTTATTAGTGTACCTGTGCAAGATTTAACATTATCGTACTGTTCATTTATTGGAGTTATATTTTTTATTAAAACTACAGCAGGAAATTCGCCTGGCAGAACGTCTGTTCCTCCAATAATTTTTAATGGCGCAGCTTGATTACTTTTGATAATTTTTCTGTTTAGTACAGGACGAAAAATAAAATAATATGAAGAAATAAAAATGAATATTAAAAATAATAAAGAAATAAATTTTTTAGAAATGCACATTTTATTAGTTCTCATCTCTAATATAAAATATATCATTATTTGACATTCTTTATTCATTCATTTAGAATTCTTGAGTAATATGAACATTAAGGCAAAGGTTAAGTCATGGTTTGTGATTGAAAAACTGGATTTTTTAATTTCTCTGTATATTTTTTGCACCTTGGTTTCCGAGCTGATGGGATCCAAGACTTTCCCGATTCTGACAATCGGCACTTTTCATCTTAATGCTTCAACTGCCATTTTTGTTCTGCCAATTATTTTTTCAATCAACGACATCATCACTGAAGTCTTAGGAAAGGAAAGAACAAAAAGTCTTATCAGATCAAGTATCATTATGATTTTTTTACTATCCATCATCGCTTTCTTTTTTACCGCTCTTCCACCGTCAACCCGTTATGCTAAAAGCGAACCAGCTTATGACTTGATCTTTAAACAAACAGTCAGAATTTCGGTAGCCAGTCTCTTAGCTTTTGCATTATCAGATATGTTAGACCTTTTTATTTTTGTGAAAATAAGAGAGAGAATGGGAAAAAAGGCTTTATGGTTTAGGACTAATGTTTCAAATATTATTTCTTTACTTTTTGATACAGTAATTTTTATGACTTTGGCTTTTTATGCCTTTGACAAACCTTTTATGAATAATTTCAATTTTCTGGTAAGCATAATTCTTCCGTATTGGTTCATGAAATGTTTCATGTCAGTGATTGAAACACCTTTCGTATATATCGGAGTCAAATGGTTAAAAAAAGAAAAAGAATAATCCAATGAAAATATCTTCTTTCAAAGAAGCAGAAAATTTTATCTATAAGCACATTGCCTCTGATCCTCGCTTAAGATTCACCGGAAATTTTGGTCTTCAAAGACAGACGTATTTATTAAAATTATTGGGCGATCCTCAAAACAAGTTAAAAATCATTCATATTGCGGGAACTTCCGGCAAAGGATCAACTGCCC
>Ga0209211_10002312_pt1 | contig 33257 bp, 23 predicted proteins | sample RifGroA2_FD_183992 | JGI IMG/M metagenome (GOLD analysis project Ga0209211, IMG submission 183992) | Groundwater microbial communities from Rifle, Colorado, USA - Groundwater A2 (SPAdes) (version 2) | ecosystem: Environmental > Aquatic > Deep subsurface > Groundwater | place: Rifle, Colorado... | reverse complement strand
CGATGCGCAAGTCCATGCAGAAACATTGCGGTGTGTTCCGCTTCCCGGAGTTGCTGGCCGAGGGCGTGGAGCAGATCAAGCAGATCGCCGAGCGCGTCACGCACACCGAAATCGGCGACAAGAGTCGTGTGTTCAATACCGCTCGCATCGAGGCGCTGGAGCTCGACAACCTGATCGAGGTTGCGCAGGCGACGATGGTTGCCGCCGCGGCGCGCACCGAGAGCCGCGGTGCGCACGCGCGCGACGACTACCCGAACCGTGACGACGTGAACTGGCTGAAGCACAGCCTGTATTTCCGCGAAGGGCAGAGGCTGGACTACAAGCCGGTGCGGCTGAAGCCGCTGACGGTGGAATCGTTCCCGCTGAAGCCGCGGGTCTACTGATGAAACAACTAGCCAATCCACTTAGCTGCCAGGGGACGCCAGCTAAGTGTCTGGTTATAGGAGTCTGGTCATGAAGTTTCGAATTTACCGCTACAACCCCGAGACCGATGCTGCGCCGTACATGCAGGACTACGAGCTGCAGTCCGAGCCGGCCGGCAAGATGCTGCTGGATGCGCTGATATTGCTGAAGGAACAGGACGACAGCCTGGGGCTGCGCAAGTCCTGCCGCGAGGGCGTGTGCGGTTCGGATGCGATGAACATCAACGGCCGCAACGGGCTGGCCTGCATCACGCCGCTGGCGAGTCTGGGCGATGTGGTCACACTGCGTCCGTTGCCCGGCCTGCCGGTGATACGCGACCTGATTGTCGACATGACGCAGTTTTTCAATCAGTACCGTTCGATCAAGCCCTATTTGATCAACAACGATCCGCCGCCGGAGACCGAGCGGCTGCAATCGCCCGCGCAGCGCGCGCATTTGAACGGTCTGTACGAATGCATCCTGTGCGGCTGCTGTTCGACCGCGTGCCCGTCGTTCTGGTGGAACCCGGACAAGTTCGTCGGCCCTGCCGGGCTGCTGCAGGCTTACCGTTTCCTCGCCGACAGCCGCGACCAGGCGACTGCCGAACGGCTGGACGATCTGGAAGACCCATACCGGCTGTTTCGCTGTCACACCATCATGAACTGTGTCGATGTCTGCCCCAAGGAACTGAATCCGACCGAGGCGATAGGCAACATCAAGGACATGATGGTAAAGCGCATGGTATGAAGAACATCGAGAGGGTGCGCTGGCGCTGCCGGCGCGGCTTGCTGGAGCTGGATATCGTGCTGGGACGCTTCGTCGAGCGCCATTATGCGACGCTGAATGAAGCGGAATTGAATTCGTTCGATGTATTGCTGGATATGCCCGATAACCCGCTCTGGGATATGATTGCAGGCAGGCTGGAAGCGCCGGGCGAACACCAGGCGCTGCTGGAAAAAATAAGGGCGAGTTGATCGCCCAAGATAAAGGGAGCATGCGATGGAAAAGCAACGACTGGCAACACTGACTCTGGATGACGGGCGCAGCATCGAGTTGCCTATCCTGTCCGGTACGCTGGGCCCCGATGTGGTGGATATGCGCAGTCTGGGCAAGCTCGGCGTGTTCACCTACGACCCGGCTTTCTTTGCTACCGCCAGTTGCACTTCGGCGATCACCTTCATCGACGGCGATGCCGGCCTGTTGTATTACCGCGGCTACCCGATCGAGCAGCTGGCCAAGCAGTCCGATTTTCTGGAAGTGAGCTATCTGCTGCTGAACGGCGATTTACCGACTGTCGCGCAGCGGGAGGAATTCGACAGCATCATCACCCATCACACGATGGTGCATGACCAGTTGGCGCGTTTCTTCAACGGCTTCCGCCGCGACGCACACCCGATGGCGGTGATGGTCGGCGTGGTCGGTGCGCTGTCGGCGTTCTATCACGACTCGCTGGATATCAATAATCCGCAGCATCGCAAGATATCCGCACACCGTCTGCTGGCCAAGGTGCCGACTATCGCCGCGATGTCGCACAAGTACCACATCGGTTCGCCGTTCATGTATCCGAAGAACAAGTTCAGCTATGTCGAGAATTTCCTGTACATGATGTTCGGCACACCGGCCGAGGATTATGTGCCGAACCCGGTGATGGTGCGCGCCTTGGAGCGCATCTTTATCCTGCATGCCGATCACGAGCAGAACGCCTCGACTTCGACCGTGCGTCTGGCCGGTTCGAGCGGGGCGAATCCGTTCGCCTGCATCGCCTCCGGCATCGCGGCGCTGTGGGGGCCGGCGCACGGCGGCGCTAACGAGGCTGCACTGAAGATGCTGGAAGAGATCGGCGACGTGTCGCGCGTGGCGGAATATGTGCAGGGCGTTAAGGACAAGAAATACCGCCTGATGGGCTTCGGTCACCGTGTCTACAAGAACATGGACCCTCGCGCCAGCGTGATGCGCGAGACCTGTTACGAGGTGCTCAGGGAGTTGAGGCTGGAGAACAACAAGCTATTCGAGTTGGCGATGGAACTGGAGCGCGTGGCTTTGAGCGATCCATATTTCATCGAGCGCAAGCTGTACCCGAACGTGGACTTCTATTCCGGCATCGTGCTGCGTGCGATCGGCATTCCGACCAATATGTTTACGGTGATTTTCGCCGTGGCACGTACCATCGGCTGGGTGTCGCAGTGGAACGAGATGATAGGCGATTCTGAACAGAAGATCGGTCGTCCGCGCCAGCTATACCGCGGTTCGGCCCAGCGCGACTTCCAACCCATCGAACAACGCGGATAGCGACGACACATGACTGCCCCGGACAAGAACTATCTGCGCAGCATGCAGGAAACCTCGCTGCTGTTTGGCGGCAACAACGTGTTCGTCGAGGGCCTGTACGAAGACTTCCTGCGCAGTCCTTCCAGCGTGCCGGCCGAGTGGCGCGAATATTTCGAGACGCTGACCGCTGCCGGCAGAACGCAGGATGTCGCGCATAGCCCCATTCAGCGCAGTTTCGCGGCCTTGTCTCATAACGTCGGCGCGTCATGCGAAGTGCCGGTCGATGAAATGCGCAAGCAGGCGTCGGTGCTGCAACTGATCAATGCCTATCGCTTCCTCGGCGTGCGCATCGCCGATCTCGATCCGCTGGCGCGGCATGCCAAGCCGCAGATCGCCGAATTGAATCCGGCCTATTACGATCTGGGCGAGGCTGACATGCACACCACGTTCAACACCGGTTCGCTGGTGGGCGGGGCGCGGATGACGCTGGCCGAGATACTGCAACGCCTGCGCCGCATCTATTGCGGCAGCGTAGGCGCGGAGTACATGTACATCAGCGATGTCGCGCAGAAGCGCTGGATACAGGCGCGGCTCGAAGGCGAGCGCGGCCAGCCGAAGTATTCCGCAGAAACGAAAAAGCGCATCCTGGAGCGACTGACCGCAGCCGAAGGACTGGAGCGTTACCTGCATACCAAATACGTCGGGCAGAAGCGCTTCTCGCTGGAAGGCGGCGATACGCTGATTCCGCTGCTGCACCACTTGTTGCAGCGCGCCAGCGAGCAGGGCGTCAAGGAAACGGTCATCGGCATGGCGCACCGCGGGCGGCTGAACGTGTTGGTCAATACGCTGGGCAAATTGCCGAAGAATCTGTTCGCCGAATTCGAGGGCATACATCACGAACACCTGACTTCCGGTGACGTCAAATATCACCAGGGTTTTTCTTCCGACATTGCCACGCCCGGCGGACCGTTGCACGTCACGCTGGCGTTCAACCCGTCGCATCTGGAGATCGTCAATCCGGTGGTCGAAGGCTCGGTGCGCGCGCGCCAGCACCGCCGAGGCGATCACACCGGCAGGCAGGTGATGCCGGTGCTGATACACGGCGATGCGGCGTTCGCCGGTCAGGGCGTGAACCAGGAGACGTTCAACCTGTCGCAGACGCGCGGCTATCGCACCGGCGGCACGGTTCACATCGTCATCAATAACCAGATCGGCTTCACCACCTCGGACGCGCGCGACACTCGCTCGTCGCTGTATTGCACCGACGTGGCGAAGATGGTCGAAGCGCCTATCTTCCATGTCAATGGCGACGACCCCGAGGCGGTGCTGATGGTCACCGAACTGGCGCTGGACTACCGCATGACCTTCGGCAAGGATGTCGTGATCGACATGGTGTGTTTTCGCAAGCTCGGACACAACGAACAGGACGAGCCGCTGGTCACCCAGCCGTTCATGTACCGCTACATCAACAAGCATCCGGGCACGCGCGCGCTGTATGCGCAGCGGCTGGCGGAGCAGGGTGCGGTGTCGGTGGACGAGCCGGATGCGATGGTCGCCGCCTATCGCCTCGCGATGGACGAAGGGCGCGATCCCTTGCAGTCCGCACTGACCGTCGAGAACCGGGAAAACAGCGTCAGCTGGGAGCGGTTCAAGAAGGAGGTGCCGTGGACCACGCCGGTGGACACCGCCGTTCCGCGCGAGCGTCTGCAACGGCTGGCGCAGCGCCTGACCGAGGTCCCGGAAAATTTCGTGCTGCACTCGCGCGTCGAGAAGATCCTCGCGGACCGCATCGCGATGGGCAACGGCGAGCTGCCGCTGGACTGGGGTATGGCCGAGAACCTGGCCTATGCCGCGCTGCTGACCGACGGCTATGCGGTGCGCCTGTCCGGCGAGGATTGCGAGCGCGGCACGTTCTTCCACCGCCATGCGGTATGGCACGACCAGAACCGCACCCAGTGGGACAAGGGCACGCATGTCCCGTTGCAGAGCCTCGCGGCGGATCAGGCCGACTTCGTGGTCATCAACTCCATCCTGTCGGAAGAGGCGGTGCTGGGTTTCGAATACGGCTATGCCACCGCCGAGCCGAAAACGCTGACGGTGTGGGAAGCGCAGTTCGGCGATTTCGCCAACGGCGCGCAAGTGGTGATCGACCAGTTCATCGCCTCGGGCGAAGCCAAGTGGGGCCGGCTGTGCGGGCTGACCATGCTGTTGCCGCACGGCTACGAAGGACAGGGCCCGGAGCATTCTTCGGGGCGCATCGAACGTTATCTGCAACTGTGTGCCGACTACAACATCCAGGTGTGCGTGCCATCCAATGCGGCCCAGATATTCCATTTGCTGCGCCGCCAGATGTTGCGCCCGACCAGAAAGCCGCTGATCGTATTTACGCCCAAGAGCCTGCTGCGCAGCAAAGATGCGGCATCGCTGCTGGACGATCTGGCGCAAGGTGGATTCCAGCCGGTGATCGGCGAGGTGGATGCGCTGGATGCCGATAACGTACGCCGCATCGTCGCCTGTAGCGGCAAGGTATATTACGACTTGCTCAAAGCGCGGCGCGAACGCGGCATCGCCGATACCTCGGAGAGGTCCTTGCCCCCTGAGGGGGGGGCGATCGTCCGCATCGAACAACTTTATCCCTTCCCGCACGACGATTTCGCCGCGCAGATCGCCGCCTATCCGAACGCTTCCGAAGTGGTGTGGTGTCAGGAAGAGCCGGGTAATCAGGGCGCATGGCATCGCATCCAGCATTATTTGTTGCGCCACCTGCGTCCCGGCATGAAGCTGGGCTACGCGCTGCGGTCTTCTTCTGCCTCGCCGGCGGCGGGCTATCTCGCGGTACACCACGAGCAGCAGAAAGCGGTGATCGACGCCGCGTTCCGTCCCGACCTGAGTGTCACGAACAATCCAGGAGCACATCGCCATGAGCATAATTGAAGTCAAAGTCCCGCAACTGTCCGAATCCGTCACCGAGGCGACGCTGCTGACCTGGCACAAGAAGGTCGGCGAGGCGGTGGTCGAGGGCGAGAATCTGATCGACATCGAGACCGACAAGGTGGTGCTGGAGCTGCCGGCGATCAAGAGCGGCGTGCTGGCGAAGATCGTCAAGGGCGACGGCGAGAAGGTCGGCAGCGACGAGGTCATTGCGCAGATCGATACCGAGGCGGTTGTTGCTGCGGCACCCGTGGCGAAGGCAGTGGAAGCGGCCGTTGCGGCCACGCCTTCCGCGCGCAAGCTGGCACATGCGCGCGACGTCGATGCCGCCCAGTTGCAGGGCAGTGGCAAGCACGGGCTGGTGACCAAGGAGGATGTGTTGAGTGCGGTGCAGAAGACCGCATCGGTTGAGTTGCAGCCAACAGCAGTAGTGGTCGCGCCTTCCGGCAACCGTCCGGAGCAGCGCGTGCCGATGACCCGCATCCGCCAGCGCATCGCCGAACGCCTGCTGCAATCGCAACAGAACGCCGCGATCCTGACCACCTTCAACGAGGTGAACATGCAGCCGGTGATGGACCTGCGCAATCGCTACAAGGACGCGTTCGAGAAGAAGCACGGCGTGAAGCTGGGCTTCTCGTCGTTCTTCGTCAAGGCCGCGGTGCTGGCGTTGCAGAAGTTTCCCATCGTTAATTCGTCGGTGGACGGCACGGACATCATTTATCACGGCTACTTCGACATCGGCGTGGCGATAGGCAGCGAGCGCGGCCTGGTCGTGCCCATCATCCGCGATGCGGACAAGTTGTCGTTCGCCGACATCGAGAAACGCATCTCCGATTTCGCCGCGCGTGCCAAGGATGGCAAGCTCGGCATGGAAGAATTGAGTGGCGGCACGTTCTCCATCACCAACGGCGGCGTGTTCGGCTCCATGCTCTCCACGCCCATCATCAACCCACCGCAGAGCGCTATTCTCGGCATCCACGCGACCAAGGACAGGCCGGTCGCCGAAAACGGCCAGGTCGTCATCCGCCCGATGAACTACTTGGCGCTGTCTTACGACCATCGCATCGTCGATGGCCGCGAGGCGGTGCAGTTCCTCGTGACGATCAAGGAAGCGCTGGAGTATCCGGGGCGTGTGTTGCTGGACCTCTGATGAGCGTCTTCCGCGCCTATCGCATCTTCGAAGAAAACGGTAAATCGCAAGGTCGTTTCGTCGAGCTGTCGCTCGACGATCTCGATCCAGGCGAGGTTGTGATTCGTGCGCATTATTCCAGTGTGAACTACAAGGATGCGCTCGCTGCAACCGGGGCGGGCAAAGTCATACGCCGCTTTCCCTGTGTCGGCGGCGTGGATGTCGCGGGCGTCGTCGAGAGTTCGGCCGATGCACGTTTCAAGACTGGCGACGAGGTGCTGGTCACCGGCTATGGCATGGGCGTGGAGCACGACGGCGGCTATGCCGAATTCGTGCGCGCGCCCGCCGACTGGGTGGTGCCGCTGCCGCAAGGATTGTCGCTGTTCGACGCGATGGCGCTGGGCACGGCCGGTTTCACCGCGGCGCTGGCGATACACCGGCTGGAGCAGAATGAACTTTCTCCGGAAAAAGGCAAGGTGATCGTCACCGGCGCGACCGGCGGGGTCGGCAGTCTGGCGATTCAGATGCTGGCGCAACTCGGTTATCAGGTTGTGGCCATGACCGGCAAGGCAAGCGAATACGATTACCTGAAGTCGCTGGGAGCGAGCGAGATACTGTCGCGAGACCAGATCAATCTGCACAGCGGTCGCGTACTGGAGAAAGGGCAATGGGCAGGTGCGCTGGATGCGGTGGGCGGCGATACCTTGGCTTGGCTGACGCGCAGCATGCAGCAGGACGGTGCGATTGCCAGCTTTGGCAATGCCGGCGGGGTGGAGTTGCACACCACGGTATTTCCGTTCATCCTGCGCGGCGTCAAATTGCTGGGAGTGGATTCTGCCGCGACTTCGATGCCGCTGCGTCAGTCGATCTGGCAGCGTTTGGCGGGCGATCTGCATCCCTCCGTGCTGGCTCGGGCGACACATGCTGTGTCCTTTGCCGATTTGTCCTCCGCATTCCCGCGATTGCTGCATGGCGAAGCGCGTGGCCGCTACGTGGTAGATATCGCCGGGCTGCACTGAATCGAGGCATTGATATAACTCTCTTCGGGCGGTAGCCTTTGAGCAATATTAATGATACGAAAAGAAAAGCAATGCCTGTCGAAACAGCTCTACGTGCAGGGCTACCATTTTTTCCGCCCATTGACGGCGGACGACTTCGCCGTATTTTCGCGAAGCGCGGGCGAGACGGGGGGCATCGCTTCGGGCGGAAAGCGGCGGAGTGATGATATAATCCGTGCCCGAAGCTGGAAGCATAACAGCGCGAAAGTGGCGGAATTGGTAGACGCACTGGATTTAGGTTCCAGCGCCGCAAGGCGTAAGAGTTCGAGTCTCTTCTTTCGCACCAGCAAAAATTTCAACTTTAATCTCAAGGAATTACAGTATGTCCAGCGTAGAAACCGTGAGCGCACTAGAGCGTCGTCTTAATGCATCCATTCCTCAGCAGGCCATTCGCGCCCAAGTCTCCGCGCGCTTGAAGAATATCGGCCGCACCGCGAAGATCGCCGGCTTCCGTCCCGGCAAGGTTCCCGCCAAGGTGTTGGAGCAGCATTACGGTGCGCAAGCGCAGCAGGAGGCGTTGGGCGAGGCATTGCAACAGTCGTTCGCCGAAGCGGCCGAGAGCAATAAGTTGCGTGTGGCCGGTTATCCGCAGTTCGAACTGAAGACGACAGACCTGAATGCCGATCAGATCGAATTCAGCGCGACCTTCGAGGTGTATCCGGAAGTGGTGTTGGGCGACGTCTCCGCCGAGACCGTCGAGCGCGCAGTGTACGAAGTGGGCCAGTCAGACGTGGATAACACCATCGCGACATTGCGCAAGCAGCGCGCCACTTTCGAGAAGGCCGACCGTGCCGCGCAAGCGGAAGATCAGGTTCGCATCGATTTCGTCGGCAAGCTGAATGGCGAAGTGTTCCAGGGAGGCGAGGCCAAGGATTATCCGTTCCAGTTGGGCGTCGGCCGCATGCTGCCGGAGTTCGAGGCTGCGATCACCGGCATGAAGGCCGGCGAAACCAAGTCGTTCGATATGACTTTCCCTGAAACTTATCACGGCAAGGATGTGGCCGGTAAGCAGGTGACGTTCACGATCACGCTGAACAGCGTCGAAGCGCCGAAGCTGCCGGAAGTGGATGAGGAATTCGCCCTTGCCGTCGGCATCACCGATGGCGATGTGAGCAAGCTGGAAGAAGAAATTCGCAGCAATCTGGAGCGCGAAGTGTCTCGCCGCTTGAAGGCGCGCAATAAGGATGCGGCGATGGATGCGCTGCTGAAGGCGGCTCAGTTTGACGTGCCCAAGGCGCTTGTGGACTGGGAAGCGCAGAACCTGATGCAGCAGACCGCTCGTGACATGCAAGCGCGCGGCATGAATATGAAGGGCATGCAATTGCCGCAGGAATTGTTCGCTGAGCAGGCCGGCAAGCGCGTCAAGCTGGGGCTGATCCTCGCCGATTTGGTGCAGAAGCATGATCTGAAGGGCAAGCCCGAGCAAGTGCGCGCGCTGGTGGAAGATTTCGCGCAGAGCTACGATCATCCGGAAGATGTGGTGAAGTGGTACTACGGCGAGCCGGCGCGTCTGCAGGAAATCGAAAATCTGGCATTGGAAGAAAACGTCATGACTTGGATCATGGGGCAGGCGAAGACCGTGGACAAGGCGATTGCCTTCAACGAACTGATGGGAAACTAACGCGATGAATCGCATAGAGCCGCAGAATATCGGACTGGTCCCGATGGTCGTCGAGACCAGCGGGCGCGGTGAGCGGGCGTACGACATTTACTCCCGCTTGCTCAAGGAGCGCGTCGTGTTCCTGGTGGGCGAGGTGAACGACTACAGCGCGAACCTGATCGTGGCGCAGATGCTGTTCCTGGAGTCGGAGAATCCGGACAAGGACATCCATTTCTACATCAACTCGCCCGGCGGTTCCGTGACGGCTGGCATGGCGATTTACGACACGATGCAGTTCATCAAGCCCCATGTCAGCACGCTGTGCATCGGCCAAGCGGCCAGCATGGGCGCGTTTCTGCTGACCGCAGGCGAGAAGGGCAAGCGTTTCTGTCTGCCCAATTCGCGTGTGATGATCCACCAGCCACTCGGCGGTTTCCGCGGCCAGGCATCGGATATCGAGATTCACGCCAAGGAGATCCTGTACCTGAAGCAGAAGCTCAACCAGATGCTGGCGCAGCACACCGGTCAGTCGGTGGAAACGATAGAGCGCGACACGGATCGCGACAATTTCCTCAGCGCATCCGCCGCCGTGGAATACGGTTTGGTGGATCAGGTGCTGGACAAGCGTCCGTAAATTTTTGAACCGGTGCGCCGATAGCAGGCGTCAACATGATCTGAATGGAAGGTTTGAGGAAGAATGAGCGGCGATAAAAAATCAGGCGACAAGTTGCTCTACTGCTCGTTCTGCGGCAAGAGCCAGCATGAGGTGCGCAAGCTGATTGCGGGGCCGTCGGTGTTCGTGTGCGACGAGTGCATCACGCTGTGCAACGACATCATGCGCGAGGAAAGCCAGAGCGAGACTGTTGGTGCGGAAAAGACGGACGATCTACCGGTGCCCAAGCATATCTGCGCGGCGCTGGACGAGTATGTGATCGGCCAGGAGAAGGCCAAGCGCATCCTGTCGGTGGCGGTCTACAACCACTACAAACGTTTGAAGAGCGACAGTAAGGACGGCGTGGAACTGGCCAAGAGCAACATCCTGCTGGTCGGCCCCACCGGCTCCGGCAAGACCTTGCTGGCGCAGACGCTGGCACGCCTGCTCGACGTGCCGTTTGTGATGGCCGATGCAACGACGCTGACCGAGGCGGGCTATGTCGGCGAAGATGTTGAGAACATCATCCAGAAGCTGTTGCAGGCCTGCGACTACAACGTCGAGAAGGCACAGCGCGGCATCATCTACATCGATGAGATCGACAAGATTTCGCGCAAGTCGGATAACCCGTCGATCACTCGCGACGTGTCCGGCGAAGGTGTGCAGCAGGCATTGCTGAAGCTGATCGAGGGCACCAAGGCCTCGATCCCGCCACAGGGCGGGCGCAAGCATCCGAACACCGAGTTTTTGCAAGTGGACACCACCAACATCCTGTTCATCTGCGGCGGCGCGTTCGATGGTCTGGAGAAGGTCATCCGTAATCGTTCCAAGAAGGCCAGCATCGGCTTCGGCGCGACCATCAGCAGCAACGACGAGCGCAAGACCGGCGAAACGTTGCGCGACGTGGAGCCGGAAGATCTGGTCAAGTTCGGCCTGATTCCCGAGTTCGTCGGCCGCCTGCCGGTTGTGGCGACGCTCGAAGAACTGGACGAGGCTGCGCTGGTGCGCATCCTGACCGAGCCGAAGAACGCGCTGACCAAGCAGTACCAGAAGCTGTTCGCTATGGAAGGCGTTGAGCTGGAGTTCCACGATGGCGTGCTGGCCGCGGTTGCACGCCGGGCGCTGGCACGAAAGGCTGGCGCGCGCGGCTTGCGCTCGATACTGGAGCATGCTTTGCTCGACGTGATGTTCGATCTGCCCTCGATGGATAACGTCGAGAAGGTAGTGCTGGATGAAACCGGCGCCGACGGCGAAATCAAGCCGTTGATCATTTATGCGGATAATCACAAGGCAGCCTGATCCGGCTGTCTCCGCTCGTTCTTTGTTATCTTGTCCCGGTGGGGATGCTTGAAATATTTGCGGCCATCCCCATCTAACCCTTCGGTTAACGTATAGGTTGAAGCCATGCTAGAACAAGATACCCCAACAAATCCCACACAAGCCGATCTGCATCCGTTGTTGCCGTTGCGCGATGTCGTGGTGTTCCCGCACATGGTCATCCCGCTGTTCGTCGGGCGCTCCAGATCGATCAAGGCGCTGGAGGCCGCGATGGAGGCGGGCAAGGGCATCGTGCTGGTCGCGCAGAAGTCGGCGGCCAAGGACGATCCGGGCAAGGACGACCTGTATACGATCGGCAGCATGGCGAATATCCTGCAGATGCTCAAGCTGCCGGACGGCACGGTCAAGGTGCTGGTCGAGGGCACGCAGCGCGTCAAGGTGTTGCGTGTGTACGACGCCGACAACCGCTTCGATGCCGAAGTGGAGGTCGTTGAGGCCGAAGACGGCACCAGCAGCGAGTCCGAGGCGATGCGCCGCGCGTTGATCGCCCAGTTCGACCAGTACGTGAAACTTAACAAGAAGATTCCTCCGGAGATACTGACCTCGCTGGCCGGTATCGACGATGCCGGCCGTCTGGCCGATACCATCGCGGCACACTTGCCGCTCAAGCTCGAACAGAAACAGGAAGTGCTGGAAATATTCGGCGTGCGTCCGCGTCTGGAGCATTTGCTGGGCCTGCTGGAAGCCGAGATCGACATCCTGCAGGTCGAGAAGCGCATCCGAGGCCGCGTGAAGCGCCAGATGGAGAAGAGCCAGCGCGAGTATTACCTGAACGAGCAGGTCAAGGCGATCCAGAAGGAGCTGGGCGAGGGAGAGGAAGGCGGAGACCTCGATGAACTCGAAAAGAAGATCAAGGCCGCGCACATGCCTAAGGAAGCGCGCGCAAAGGTGGATGCCGAACTCAAGAAACTGCGCATGATGTCTCCGATGTCGGCCGAGGCCACTGTGGTGCGCAATTACATCGATGTGCTGGTCGGTCTGCCGTGGAAGAAAAAGACCAAGATCAGCGCCGATCTGAAGGCTGCCGAAGTGGTGCTGGAAGAAGATCATTACGGTCTGGACAAAGTCAAGGAGCGCATCCTCGAATATCTGGCCGTGCAGCAGCGCGTGGACAAATTGAAAGCGCCTATTCTTTGTCTGGTCGGGCCTCCGGGCGTCGGCAAGACCTCGCTGGGGCAGTCGATCGCGCGCGCCACGAACCGCAAGTTCGTGCGCATGTCGCTGGGCGGCGTGCGCGACGAATCCGAGATCCGTGGTCACCGCCGTACCTATATCGGTTCGATGCCGGGCAAGATCCTGCAGAACATGAACAAGGTGGGCGTGAAGAATCCGCTGTTCCTGCTCGACGAGGTGGACAAGATGGGCATGGACATGCGCGGCGACCCGTCGTCTGCGCTGTTGGAGGTGCTCGATCCCGAGCAGAACAGCACCTTCGTCGATCATTATGTCGAGGTCGAGTACGACCTCTCCGACGTGATGTTCGTCGCGACCGCGAATACGCTGAATATTCCCGAGCCTTTGCTGGATCGCATGGAGATCATCCATGTTTCCAGTTACATGGAAGAAGAAAAGATCAACATCGCCAACCGCTATCTGGTGCCCAAGGCGCAGAAGAACAACGGCCTCAAGCCGGAGGATATCAGCATCTCGGAAAGCGCGCTGCGCGACATCGTGCGCTACTACGTGCGCGAGGCTGGCGTGCGCGGTCTTGAGCGCGAGATATCCAAGATCTGCCGCAAGGTGGTTAAGGCGCTCGCGCTGAAGGGCAGCGACAAGAAGGTGACGATCAACGCTCGCAATCTCGAAAAATATCTCGGCGTGCGACGCTATAGCTACGGCATCGCCGAGAAAAACAACCAGGTCGGCCAAGTGACCGGTCTGGCTTGGACCGAGGTTGGCGGCGAGTTGCTGACGATCGAGGCGGCGGTGCTGCCGGGCAAGGGCAAGACTACCACCACCGGCAAGCTCGGTGAGGTGATGCAGGAGTCCATCCAGGCGGCGCTGAGCGTGGTGCGCAGCCGTGCGAAGCGACTGGGCATCGACGAGGAGTTCTACCAGAAGAACGATCTGCATATCCACCTGCCGGAAGGCGCCATCCCCAAGGATGGCCCCAGCGCCGGTATCGGCATGTGCACGGCGATCGTCTCCGCGCTGACCGGAATTCCGGTTCGCGCCGACGTCGCGATGACCGGGGAGATCACGTTGCGCGGTGAAGTGCTGCCTATCGGCGGGCTGAAGGAGAAGCTGCTGGCGGCGCAGCGCGGCGGCATCAAGACCGTATTGATCCCGCAGGAGAATACCAAGGATCTGACCGAGATTCCGGACAACATCAAGAACAAGCTGGATATCCATCCGGTGAAATGGATCGACCAGGTGCTTGAAATGGCGCTGGAGCGCAAACCGGAGCCGCTGTCGGAGCCTGCTGAAAAGATCGCGGTAGCCGAGTTGGCGACGGATGCTAAGCAGGTTGAATCCGCCGCCGCGACGAAGCATTAGGACGGTGATTTCGCCTCGCGATTCGCGGGGCGAAAGTCGGCGAAAAAATACTCCGCGCATACTTGACCAACTCCGCAAAGCCTTGATATAAAGCCGTATGCAGGGCATACCCTGTTTCTAACTAACAAAGGGGACTTACGTGAACAAATCCGATCTGGTTGATGCAATCGCAATATCCGCCGATATTTCCAAGGCGTCTGCCGGTCGTGCGCTCGATGCCACTGTCGAGTCCATCAAGAAAGCGCTGAAAAAGGGCGACACTGTGAGTCTCGTTGGTTTCGGTACATTCAAGGTTGGCAAGCGTGCGGCTCGCACCGGTCGCAATCCGCGCACCGGCGAGACAATCAAGATCAAGGCAGCCAAGGTTCCAAAATTTACTGCTGGCAAAGGTTTGAAGGATGCTGTAAACTAGCGTTCTTTGTCGGGTGCTTAGCTCAGATGGTAGAGCACCGCCCTTACAAGGCGATTGTCGGCGGTTCGATCCCGTCAGCACCCACCAAAATAGTTGGAAGCAGCACAAGTTATGGAGTGGTAGTTCAGTTGGTTAGAATACCGGCCTGTCACGCCGGGGGTCGCGGGTTCGAGTCCCGTCCACTCCGCCAAATCAAGGCGAACGAAAGTTCGCCTTTTTTCATATCTGGCGTTTGCCGGAACACAATATTCGAGTGATAACGCTATGTTTGATTTTGTTCGCGAGAAGAAACGACTGGTGCAAATAGTGCTGGCAGTCATCATCCTGCCGTTTGCGTTCTGGGGTGTTGATTCGTACAACCGTGCCGGTAATTCCGCCGAGGTCGTGGCGACAGTGAACGGTGCGAAGATCAGCCGTCAGGAATTCGACGAAGCGCTGGGCCGGCAGCAGGAACAGTTGCGCCAGATGATGGGCGCAAATTTCGATGCGGCGATGCTGGAAAATCCTGAGATGAAACGTGCGGTGCTGGACAATCTCACCGCGCAGCGTCTGCTGCTCGATCATGCCAAGGCCGCCGGCTTGTCGGTGACGGATCAGCAGGTGGCTCAACTGATCGCCGGCATCGAGGCATTCCAGCAAGACGGCAAGTTCGACAAGAGTCGCTATGAGGCGGCATTGGCGAGCCGCAACATGAACCCGCCGATGTTCGAGGCGCGGTTGCACGAAGATCTGATTCAGCAGCAGATGCGCGATGCCTATGTGCAGAACGGCTATGCTTCGAACAGCGTAGTGGATAACATCGTCCGTCTGAACGAACAGCAGCGCACCGTCAGCGTATCGATGATTCCATCCCAATTCTTTGTGGCGCAAGCACAGGTCGCCGATGCCGCTGTGCAGGACTACTACAAGCAGAATCAGAAAGAATTCCAGTTGCCGGAACAGGCGCGTGTCGAGTATGTGAAATTCTCGGCGGACGATCTCGTGACCAAGGCGAATGTCGTGGAAGAGGATGTGCGCCGCTATTACGACGAGCATCAGCAGGAATTCGGTATGCCCGAAGAGCGTCGCGCCGCACATATTCTGGTCACTGTCGCTGCGGCTGCGCCACAGGCCGAGCAGGATGCGGCAAAAGCCAAGGCCGAGAAATTGTTGCAGCAGGCCAAGCAGAATCCGGCAGGTTTCGCCGAACTGGCCAAAGCTAATTCAGAAGATCCGGGTTCCGCTGCGAACGGCGGCGATCTCGGTTTCTTCGGTCATGGCATGATGGTTAAGCCTTTCGAGGATGCCACCTACGCACTCAAGCAGGGAGCGATCAGCGGATTGGTGAAGTCGGACTTCGGTTATCACATCATCAAACTGGTGGCGATCAAGCCGGCTCAGGTGCCGCCTTATGCCGCCGTGCGTAATAGCATCGCCGACAAGTTGCGCCAGCAGAAGGCGAGCGACCTGTTTGCCGAGCAAGCGGAGAAATTTAGCAACACCGTCTATGAGCAGAGCGATACGTTGAAGCCGGCTGCCGAGCTGGTCGGAGCGAAGATCGAGCAAAGCGGCTGGCTGGTGAAAGGCGCGAACGCAGGAGAGCCGTGGACTGGCAAGATGCTGCAGGCCGTTTTCAGCGACGAGGCCGTTAAGAACAAGCGCAACACCGCCGCAATCGAAGTGGGAACGAACACGCTGGTGGCCGCCCGGATACTGGAGCACAAGCCGGCTGCCGTACGCGAACTGAGCGAGGTGCAACAGGCGATACGCCAGAAGCTGATCCAGCAGCAGGCATCGAAGCTGGCTGCCGAACAGGGCAAGGCGGCGCTGGCCCAATTGCAGGGCGGAGACAAATCGGCATTAAGCTGGAGCCCGGTTCAGAGCATCACCCGCGCGCGCTTCGGCAATCTGGATGTCGCGCTGGTGCGTCAGGTATTCCAGGCCAACGGCGACAAGTTCCCGCAGTATGTCGGAGCCGAAACGGGGCAGGGCTATGTGCTGGTGCGCATCGATGCAGTCAATCAGGGCGAGACGCCTGACGAGATGAAGCGCATGCGTTATGCGCAGCAGTTGCGTCAGCTCACCGGCGAAGAGCTGTTCCAGGCTTATCTGTCCGATGCAAAAAAACATGCAAATATCGAACTAAAAATTCCAGAAGCGGCTATAATGCCGACCCCTTGAACGGGGACTGAATCACAAGGAGTGGTAGTTCAGTTGGTTAGAATACCGGCCTGTCACGCCGGGGGTCGCGGGTTCGAGTCCCGTCCACTCCGCCAACACCGAAAGGCGAACGAAAGTTCGCCTTTTTTATCGTCCGCATTTTGTGTTTCCGGCTTGCGCCGAAATTTTGTTGTGCGCTATTGTGCGGGGCATCACTGGAGGCAGCATGGCAAAGCCGAAAACGATCTATAGCTGCACCGAGTGCGGCGGGCAATCGCCCAAGTGGCAGGGCCAGTGCCCGCATTGCATGGCGTGGAACACGCTGGTGGAGTCGGTCGCAGAGACGATAGCCAAGGGCGGCAACCGCTTCAGCGCACTGGCCGCATCGGGCCGTGTGCAGATGCTGTCCGAAGTCGAGGCGGCCGAAGTGCCGCGCACGCCGACAGGTATCGCGGAATTCGACCGCGTGCTGGGCGGCGGGCTGGTGTCGGGTGGCGTGGTGCTGATCGGCGGCGATCCGGGCATAGGCAAGTCCACGCTGCTGCTGCAGGTGCTGGCGCACCTGTCCAAACAACAGAAGACTTTGTATGTGAGCGGCGAGGAATCGGCGCAGCAGATAGCCTTGCGCGCGAAGCGATTGTCGCTGGATGCACAGGGCTTGCGGCTGTTGCCCGAGATTCAGCTGGAAAAAATCCAGGCTGCCATCGCCGCGGACAAGCCCGATGTGGTGGTGATCGACTCGATCCAGACCGTGTATTCCGAGCAGCTCACCTCCGCGCCCGGCTCGGTGGCGCAGGTGCGCGAATGCGCCGCGCAGCTCACGCGCATCGCGAAGAGCCAGAACATCACCATTATCCTGGTCGGCCATGTCACCAAGGAGGGCGCATTGGCAGGGCCGCGCGTGCTGGAGCATATCGTCGACACCGTGCTGTATTTCGAGGGCGACACCCATTCCAGCTTCCGCCTGATCCGCGCGTTCAAGAACCGCTTCGGCGCGGTGAACGAACTCGGCGTATTCGCAATGACCGAGAAGGGCCTGCGCGAGGTCAGCAACCCGTCGGCGCTGTTCCTGTCGCAGCACGGCCAACAAGTCGCGGGTTCCTGCGTGATGGTCACGCAGGAAGGCACTCGTCCGCTGCTGGTCGAGATACAGGCGCTGCTCGACGAGGCGCACTCGCCCAACGTGCGGCGGCTGTCGCTGGGACTGGAACAGAATCGCCTCGCAATGTTGCTCGCGGTTCTGCATCGCCACGCGGGCATCGCCTGCTTCGATCAGGATGTGTTCATCAACGCAGTCGGCGGCGTGAAGATCACCGAGCCGGGTGCCGACCTCGCGGTGATCCTCGCGATGGTCTCCAGCCTGCGCAACAAGCCGCTGCCGGAGAAGTTGGTGGTGTTCGGCGAGGTCGGCCTTGCCGGCGAAGTGCGCCCGGTGCAGCGCGGCCAGGAGCGCCTGAAGGAAGCCGCCAAGCTCGGCTTCACTCATGCCATCATCCCCAAGGCCAACGCACCCAAGCAGAAGATACCCGGCATGGAAATCATCGCGGTTGAGCGCGTCGAGCAGGCGGTCGAGCGCATGAGGTAAGGGCACGGCGCGCCGTGCCCTTACGTTGTTGTGCGGTTCCTTGTATCGCGTTAAAGTGCGGCGACAGACAACAAGAAAAAACCGGGGAGTATCCACATGTTTTTGACCATCCTGCTGGCGTTGGCGATATTCACCATCCTGGCGTTTTTCCGTGCGTCCATCGTGAGCTGGATGCTGGCGCTGATGGTGGTTGTTCCCGTGGTTGCGATCCAGTCGCGCATTTCGGACACTGCCTTGCAAGTGGTCTACGTGCTGCTGATCCTGTTCATCCTGACGTTCGGTGTCTCTACGTTGCGCCGTGCCTTGGTCAGCAGCAACATCCTCAAGATATTCCGCAAGGTGCTGCCGCCGATCTCGCGGACCGAGCAGGAGGCGATAGATGCCGGCACGGTGTGGTGGGACGGAGACCTGTTCAGCGGCGATCCGGACTGGGACAAGTTGCTGGCGTTTCCCAAGTGCGGCCTTAAGCCTGAAGAGCAAGCCTTTCTCGACAACGAGGTCGAGCAACTGTGCGCGATGCTGGACGACTGGGACATCACCCACAATCGCGCCGACCTGCCGCCCGAAGTGTGGCAGTTCATCAAGGACAAGGGCTTCTTCGGCATGATCGTGCCGAAGAGCTATGGCGGGCTGGAGTTTTCCGCGCAGGCGCATTCCGCGGTCGTCGCCAAGGTGGCCTCGCGTAGCGGCACGGCCGCGGTGACGGTGATGGTGCCGAATTCGCTGGGGCCTGCCGAACTGTTGCTGCATTACGGCACCGACGAGCAGAAGGACAAATATCTGCGCCGTCTGGCGACGGGGCAGGAAGTGCCGTGCTTCGCGCTGACCGGCCCGTTCGCCGGTTCCGATGCCGGCGCGATTCCGGATTACGGCGTGGTGTGCCACGGCGAATTCGGCGGGCAGAAGGACGTGCTGGGCATACGCCTGAACTGGGAGAAGCGCTATATCACGCTGGCGCCGGTGGCGACGCTGCTGGGGCTGGCGTTCAAGCTGTACGACCCCAAGCGCCTGCTCGGCGGCGAGGCCGATTGCGGTATCACGCTGGCGCTGATCCCCGCGGATACGCCGGGCGTGCAGCTCGGCCGCCGCCATTTCCCGCTGAATTCCGCGTTCCTGAACGGACCGACGCAGGGCCGCGACGTGTTCATCCCCATCGACTATGTGATCGGTGGCACGTCGCGCGTCGGCCAGGGCTGGCGCATGTTGATGGAATGCCTCGCCGCGGGGCGCTCGATCTCGCTGCCCGCCAGCAGCGTCGGCGGCATGAAGATGGCCGCGCGCACCAGCGGCGCCTACGCCCGCGTACGCAAGCAGTTCAAGGTGCCGATAGGCTGCTTCGAGGGCATCGAGGAACCGCTGGCGCGCATCGGCGCGCACACCTACATGGTCGATGCGGCGCGGCGCTTCACGGCACTCGCGGTGGACATGGGCGAGAAGCCGTCGGTGATCTCCGCGGTGATCAAATACCACGCCACCGAGCGCGGCCGCATCGTCATCAACGACGCAATGGATCTGCACGGCGGCAAGGGCATCTGCCTCGGCCCGGACAACTACCTCGGCCGCGATTACCAGCAGACGCCTATCGGCATCACCGTCGAGGGCGCTAACATCCTGACGCGCAGCATGATCATCTTCGGTCAGGGCGCGATCCGCGCCCATCCCTATGTGCTGAAGGAGGTCGCCGCGGCGCACGAGCAGGACAGGGAGCGCGCGCTGCAGCAGTTCGACGAGGCGCTGTTCGGCCACATCAGCTTCGCGATGAGCAACGCCGCGCGCAGCCTGGTGTTCGGCATCACCGGCGGGCTCGGCATCTACGCGCCGCCGGGGGCGGAGACGCGCCGCTACTACCAGCAACTGACGCGCTTCTCGGCCAACTTCGCGCTGGCGGCAGACATGGCGATGGGCATGCTGGGCGGCTCGCTGAAGCGGCGCGAGAAACTGTCCGGCAGGTTGGGCGACGTGCTGAGCCTGATGTATCTGTGCTCGGCGACGCTGAAGCGCTTCGAGGACGACGGACGCTCTGCCGAAGATTTGCCGCTGCTGCACTGGTCCATGCAGGACGCGCTGTACCGCATCCAGCAGGCGCTGGACGGCATCGTGCAGAATTTCCCCAACCCCGCGATGCGCTGGATGCTGGGCACATTGATTTTCCCGGTAGGTTTGCGCCTGTCGCCGCCTTCCGACCGGCTGGGCCACGAGATTGCGAAGCTGCTGATGCAGCCGGGCGCGGCGCGCGACCGCCTGACCGCAGGCATGTATCTGCCGACCGACGAGCAGGATGCTATCGGCGCGCTCGAAGCCGCGCTCGCGAGTACGCTGGAATGCGAACCGTTGCAGGCCGAACTGGAGAAGGCGCGCAAGGCCGGCAAGCTGAAGGCGCTGGAAGAATTGCCGCGCATCGCCGAGGCACGCGACATCGGGCTGATCGATGCGGAACAGGCATTGCTGCTGGAACGCGACTACGCGCTGCGCCGCAAGGTCATCATGGTGGACGACTTCGCGCCGGACGAATTGCGGGCGAACGGCTGATGGCCGGACTGCGCGACAAGGTGGTGTTCGTCACCGGCTCTTCGCGCGGCATCGGACGCGAGATCGCGCTGCGCTGCGCGCGCGACGGCGCGAAGGTGGTGATTACCGGCAAGACCTCTGAACCTCATCCGAAATTGCCGGGCACGATACACAGCGTCGCCGCCGAGGTCGAGGCGGCGGGCGGGCAAGCGCTGGCGATACAACTCGACGTGCGCGACGAGCAGGCGATTCAGTCCGCAGTAGCGCAGACGGTCGAACGTTTTGGCGGCATCGACGTGCTGGTCAACAACGCCAGCGCGATCAGTCTGACTGGCACGCAGGAGACGACGCCGAAGCGGCTGGACCGGATGTGGGACGTGAACATGCGTGCGACCTTTTTGATGTCGCAGGCCTGCATTCCGCACCTGAAGTTGTCGGCCAATCCGCATATCCTGAACCTGTCGCCGCCGCTGAACATGAAGGCGAAGTGGTTCGCGCCGCATCTGGCCTATACGATCTCCAAGTACGGCATGAGCCTGTGCGCGCTGGGCATGGCGCGCGAGTTCGCCGACGACGGTATCGGGGTGAACTGCCTGTGGCCGCGCACGACGATCGCGACCGCGGCGATCGAGTTCAACTTTCCGGAAGCGATGCTGAACGCGTCGCGCAAGCCGGCCATCGTCGCCGATGCGGCCTGGCGGATATTGACGCGGAACAGCCGCGAGTGCAGCGGCAACTTCTTCATCGACGAGGAGGTGCTGAGGGATGCGGGCATAAGCGACTTCGAACAATACGCGGTCATGCCCGGCGTCGAGTTGCAGCGCGATCTGTTTCTGGACTGATAATAAAATTATAAAAATCAAGGAGGGGAGATGCAGGTACAACAACAAGAAGAAGACGTGATCACGCCGCAGCAGGCGGTGACATTGCACGGGCTGTTTCTGGAGCGCGTGCGCCGCACGCCGGACAAGGTCGCTTATCGCCATTTCATCGGCAACGAATGGCGCGACTACAGCTGGCGAGAGATGCGCGACGAGGTGGGGCGCTGGCAGGCGGCATTGAGCTCGCTCGGTCTGCATCGCGGCGACCGCGTCGCGATCATGCTGCGCAACTGCCCCTACTGGATGATGTTCGACCAGGCCGCGATGTCGCTGGGGCTGGTCGTCGTTCCCTTGTACACCGTGGACCGCCCCGACAACATCGCTTACATCGTCAACAACGCCGAGGTGAAGGTGATGCTGTTCGAGAGTGCCGAGCAGTGGCAGGCGCTACGCACCGTGCGCGACCAGATGCGCACCGTGCTATGTTTCGTCAGCATCGACGAGATACCGAACAACAACGACCACAGCCTGCAGAGCAGGGCGGAGTTCCTGCCGGAAGCGGCGCGGCCGCAGTCCGCGCTGTCGGCCGCATCGTCCGATCTTGCCAGCATTGTCTATACCTCGGGTACCACCGGCAGGCCCAAGGGCGTGATGCTCAGTCATCAGAATATCTTGAGCAACGCCCATGCTTGTCTGGATACCTTTACGGTGCGCGGTGACGACTTGTTCCTTTCGTTCCTGCCGTTGTCGCATACCTTCGAGCGCACGTTGGGTTATTACCTGGCGGTGATGACGGGTGCTACGGTGGCATTTGCGCGCTCAATTCCGCAGTTGTCGGAAGACATGCAGCTCATCCGGCCGACGCTGCTGATTTCGGTGCCGCGCATCTACGAACGCATTTATGCGGCGATTCGCACCAAGCTGGACGAAGGCTCACCACTCAAGCGCAAGCTATTCCACCTCGCGGTCGAGACCGGCTGGGCGCGCTTCGAATATGCACAGGGACGCGGGCCATGGAAGGCGTCGTTCTTGCTGTGGCCGTTGTTGCAGAAGCTGGTCGCGCAGAAGATACTCGACCGGCTGGGCGGACGGCTGCGCACCGCGATCAGCGGCGGTGCGGCGCTGGCGCCGGAGATTTCGCGCGTGTTTGTCGGCCTCGGGCTGCCGGTGGTGCAGGGTTATGGCCTGACCGAAACCAGTCCGGTGATTAGCGGCAATCATCTGGAAAATAATTTTCCGGACAGCGTCGGCCAGCCGATACGCGACGTGCAGGTGCGCCTCGGCGATAAGGGCGAGCTGCTGGTGAAGGGCCCCAACGTGATGATGGGGTACTGGAACAACCCGGAGGCGACGCGCGAGATGATAGACGCCGATGGTTGGCTGAACACCGGCGACGTCGCGCATATTTCAGTTACAGGGCACGTTTATATCACCGGGCGCACCAAGGAAATCATCGTGATGTCGAACGGCGAGAAGATCCCGCCGACCGACATGGAGATCGCCATGCTGCACGATCCGCTGTTCGACCAGGTGATGGTGTTCGGCGAGGCGCATCCCTATCTGGTTGTGCTCGGCGTGGTCAATCCGGAAGGCTGGCAGCATTTCGCGCAGGAAGTCGGCATCCGCGCCGACATGCCCGAGGCGCTGAGCGACAGCCGTGTCGAGGCCAAGGTGCTGAGACGCATCGCGCGCAATCTGCGCGGCTTCCCAGGCTATGCCAGGGTCAACCGCGTGCTGCTGATGCGCGAACCGTGGACCATAGAGAACGGGCTGCTGACGCCGACGCTGAAGATCAAGCGCAGCGAACTGACGCGACGCTATGCGGAGCAAATACGCGAACTTTACGAGGGACATTAGCGATGACCGAGAATGCTCAAACAAAAAACACCACGCTGCCGAATCGCGAACCGACGCTGCGCATGGTCGCGATGCCTTCCGATGCCAACTACGCCGGCGACATCTTCGGCGGCTGGCTGATGGGGCAGGTGGATATTGCCGGCAGCATCCCCGCGCTGCATCGGGCAAAGGGGCGGGTCGTGACCGTCGCGGTGAATTCCTTCGTGTTCAAACATCCGGTGTTCGTCGGCGACCTGGTGAGCTTTTACGCGAAGACCGTCAAGGTCGGTCGCACCTCGATCACCGTGGACGTCGAGGTGTATTCGCAGCGCGACCCGGAGTGCCCGACCTGCATGAAGGTCACCGAGGCGATGCTGACCTATGTCGCGGTGGACGAGAACCGCAAGCCGCGCCTCGTGCCGCCGGAAGCCTAGGTGCGGCGCCACAAAGGATTTCTATAAAAATAAGGGAGGAGCAAGCATGACATTCAAGAAATTTACGCTGAGCTGTTCGATGGTCGCCATATTGGCGGCTGTTCCCAACATCGCCGCGGCTGCTGCTGGATACAGCCTGATCGAGCAGAGCGGCAGCGGCATGGGCAATGCATTTGCGGGTGGGGCGGCGAGCGCCGAAGACGCCAGTACGATCTACTACAACCCGGCGGGCATGTCGCGGCTGAAAGGGAAGCAGGTGGCGGTGGCATTGCATGCGATCCGTCCTTCCGCCAAGTTCACGCCGGGTGCGACGGCGGCCGGCGCGTTGCTGCAGCCGGTCGGCAACAACGGCGGAGATCCGGGTGACTGGGGCTATGTGCCGAACGGATACTTCTCGATGGAAATCGATCCGGCGATGCGGTTCGGTGTCGGCGTGAACGTGCCGTTCGGTTTGCAGACAAGTTACGATCCGGCATGGATAGGCCGGTTCCAGGCGATCCAGTCCAAGATACAGACCGTCAACATCAATCCTGCGCTTTCGTATCGCGCGAGCGACACGCTGACGCTGGGGGCAGGACTCAACTATCAGACTATCGACGGCACGTTGACCAGTGCAGTGAACTACAGTGCCGCTGCATTCTCTGTCGGCGGGGCCGGTGTTCTGGCGGCGATAGGCGGCGCGGGAGTGGAGGGGGTGTCCACAATCAAGGGCAAGGATGCCGCTTGGGGGTATAACTTCGGCATCCTGCTGGATGCGACGCCGCAGACCCGAGTCGGGCTCGCTTATCGCTCCACCATCGATTACACCCTGACCGGCACCGTCACCTTCACCAACCGCCCGGCCTTGCTGGCCGCGGCGATCCCGGATGGCGCGGTGAGCCTGAACGTGAAGATGCCGGACACATTTTCCGCCAGCGTATTCCACCGGATCGACGACAAGTGGGACGTGATGGCCGATGCGACATGGACCGGCTGGAGCGTGTTCAAGCAGCTCAAGATCGACAGGGCCAGCGGCGCAAACCTGATCACGGTGCAGGAAAACTGGAAGGATACCTGGCGTGTCTCGGTCGGCGCGAACCATCATTACAATGAACAATGGACGACCCGCATGGGCCTGGCGTACGACCAGACTCCGGTGCCAGACCAGTACCGCACCGCGCGTATCCCGGACCAGAATCGCGTCTGGTTGTCGTTCGGCGGGCAGTACAAGCCTAACAAGAGCAGTGCGATCGATGTCGCTTATACCCACCTGTTTATCAATGATGCGCCGATCACCGATAACCAGGCCGCGACCGGCAAAGCGAATCTGTCGGGAACCTATAGTTCTATTGCGACAAATATACTGAGCGTGCAATACACTTACGGCTTCTAGCCGTTTTTCCTGGGGGAAGGCGCTGTCTTCCCCTTTTTGTTTGGAGGATCGCGATGCCGAATGATTTCAGGATACGCAAGGTGGCAGTGCTGGGTGCGGGCGTGATGGGCGCCCAGATTGCCGCGCACCTGGTCAACGCCAATGTCGAGACGCTGCTGTTCGAATTGCCTGCCCAGAAAAATGACAAGGGGGAGGCTGACCCGAACGGCAACGTGAACAAGGCGCTGGATAACCTGAAGAAGCTCGATCCCGCGCCAGCAGTCAGCCCGGCGAAGATCGCCTTCATCCAGCCTGCGAACTACGAACAGCATCTGGAAAAATTGCGCGATTGCGATCTCGTCATCGAGGCCATCGCCGAGCGCATGGACTGGAAATCGGATCTGTACCGCAAGGTCGCGCCGTTCCTGAATGAACATGCGATCTTCGCCAGCAACACCTCCGGCCTGTCGATCAACCAGTTGGCGCAGGCCTTTCCGGAGCACCTGTGCCATCGCTTCTGCGGCATCCACTTCTTCAACCCGCCGCGCTACATGCACTTGGTCGAACTGATTCCGGGCAAGAAGACCGAGGCCGGTCTGCTCGACCAGCTGGAGACCTTTCTCGTCTCGACGCTGGGCAAGGGCGTGGTGCGCGCGAAGGACACGCCCAACTTCATCGCCAACCGTATCGGCGTGTTCTCCATGCTCGCGACCAAGCATCATGCGGCCGCATTCAACCTCGGCTTCGACATGGTGGATGCGCTGACAGGCCGCTACCTGGGCCGCCCGAAGAGCGCCACGTTCCGCACGCTGGACATCGTCGGCCTCGACGTGTTCGCACATGTGGTCAACACTATGCGCGAGAACCTCACCGATGATCCCTGGCACAAGCATTTCGAGTTGCCGGGTTGGTTCGCCTATCTGGTGGATCAGGGCGCGCTGGGGCAGAAGACCAAGAAGGGCATCTACCAGAAGATAGGCAAGGAAATCCGCGTCCTTGACCTGCAGACGCATGAATACCGCGTGTCAGATGCCAAGGTGGACGACGGCGTGAAGGACATCCTGCGCGAGCGCGACTGGGCGAAGAAGCTCGCCGGACTGCACGCCAGCACACATCCGCAGGCGCAATTCCTGTGGGCCGTGTTCCGCGATGTGTTCCATTACTGCGCGCGTTACCTGGAGGACATCGCCGACAACGCACGCGACCTTGACTTCGCGGTGCGCTGGGGCTTCGGCTGGGACAACGGCCCGTTCGAAATCTGGCAGGCCGCCGGATGGCGGCGGGTGGCCGGCTGGATCTCCGCCGACATCGCCGCCGGCAAGGCGATGGCGAACGTGCCCTTACCGGAATGGGCACTGGACCCGGAACGCACCGGCGTGCATGCACCGCAGGGTTCCTACTCGCCTGTTACCCGTCTCAATCAGGCGCGTTCCGCATTGCCCGTTTACCGTCGCCAACTCTTTCCCGACCAACTGCTGGGCGAAGCGCCCCAGTACGGCGAGACCGTGTTCGAGACCGACGAAGTGCGTCTATGGCACATGAATGACGGCATCGCGATCCTGAGCTTCCAAACCAAGATGCACACCGTCGGCAACGAAGTGCTGGACGGCATGCTGCGCGCGGTGGACGAAGCCGAGGCGAACTTCAGCGCGCTGATCCTGTGGCAGACCGAGCCGCCGTTCTCCTACGGCGCGAACCTGTTGCAACTGATGCAGGGCGTGCAGGAACCGGCGCAGCACGCATCCATGTTCGACAAATTCAAGCAGGCCGCGAATCGCATCAAATACACGGTTGCGGGTGGAGGTGGAGTCGGCGACGTACTCAATGCCGCGGTCGGCAACGTGCCGCATGTCGAAGCCGTGGTCGCTAAATTTCAGCAGGTGTCGCAGCGACTGAAATACGCGCAGGTGCCTACCATCGCCGCGGTGGATGGTTTAGCACTCGGCGGCGGCTGCGAATTCTCCATCCACTGCTCGCGCATCGTCGCCACGCTGGAGACCTACATCGGCCTGGTCGAAGTCGGCGTAGGCGTACTGCCCGCCGGCGGAGGCTGCAAGGAAATGGCTCAGCGCGCCGCGCAGGAAGCGCAGCGCTTCGCCAACGACAACCGCATCGATGTATTCCCTTTTCTAAGACGCTACTTCCAGAACATCGCCATGGGCGAAGTCGCCAAGAGTGCCGAGATGGCGCGTGAGATGGGCTACCTCAGGCCGTCAGACCGCATCGTGCTGAACCGCTTCGAACTGCTGCATGTCGCCAAGGAAGAGGCGAGGGCGCTGACCGCCACCGCCTACCGCCCGCCGCTGCACCAGCGCCAGATCGCCGTCGCCGGCCGCACCGGCATCGCCACCCTCAAGGCCGCGATGATCAACATGCTCGAAGGCGGCTTCATCTCCGAACACGACTACGACATCGGCTGCCGCATCGCCGAGACGATGTGCGGCGGCGACGTGGATGTGGGCAGTCTGGTGGACGAACAATGGCTGCTCGACCTGGAGCGCAAAAACTTCATGGAACTGCTCGCGACCGAGAAGACACAGGCGCGGATCGAGCACATGTTGAAGCACAGCAAGCCGTTAAGGAATTGAAGTAAAGATATGCTGTTGGGTCACGACGCAAAAGCGCGCTTTACCCGGCCTGCGGAGCTTATTCCTAAGTCCAGAGATCACAAAATGAGAGAGGTATTGCGAGATTGAAAGATAAACGAGTCGCAACACTGCTGAAGCTGTTCGTTGGATTTCTGGTCATACTAATCATCGTAACAATTGGATATAACGAACTTCCGATATTTGTTCACTATTCACTATGGGGGCAAGATTCGTTCTACGCTGGATTCATAACGAATATGTACAACAGCGCGTTGGATTTCCTTGTGTTCAGTATTATTTTGTACGTTTATTTAGGTCGGCATGAAACGAATGACAAAATACAGCTATATAAAGACAACATAGACGATTGTCGCTTCTGGTATTCAGAGGAAGCCGCTTTTAAGAATGCCGGAAATGTTAGGAGACTTCAGGAGTTGGGTATCAAATCATTTGATCTTTCCAAATCGACGCTTCTGAATACGAAACTTAAACAAATGGAGGTTATTGATGCGCTATTGATGGGGGCGTGCTTAAACGGAACCAATTTTGATAAATCACATTTCAGTCAATCTAACTTTCAAGGGGCGGCAGCCAAAAAAGCATCCTTTAATCAGGCGAGGTTCACTAATTGCAATTTCAAGTATATAGACCTCTCTGAATCGCAGTTGATAAGCTGCCAATTTGCAAATTGTGATTTTACAAAGTCACAAACTTGTGAAAGGAATATTTCGTGCGTCCACATTTAAGGACTGTGAATTTCAGCAGGCAGACCTAAGTGATTGCATATTCGAACGTGCAGATTTACGCGGTGCAAAAGGCCTTACTTCTGGTCAATTGCTAAAGTGTGCGAGTATTAAATATACGCGGTTGGATGCAGCACTCGCTGCAGAGATTAACGCTGTTAATCCAAAGCTATTAAAAAATTAGGTATTTCCACCAAGTAAAGGGCACTGATTCAATGTCCTTTACTTGGGGGGAATCGAACCCCGAACTTAGATAAAATCCAAGCTGCGCCGTGCTCCAAGTGTGTGCAGAAAATAGCATTCGATGTGAGAAGTGTCAAATCAGTGCGGAGGGTGTCCCAAATTTTGTGTAAACGGTTTTTACTACTGCTACAGCATCCGGTCTTCGAACTGGATAGCGATACGGGGGCAGCATTGAATTTGAAATGCGCAGGGTGTAATAGCAAAGGGGCAGCTCGCTGCCCCTTTGTGGTTTTTGGGTTTGGTTTTTCCTTCCCCTGTGCGCCGCCGAGTAGCGGAAAACGGTCAGGGGTAGTCGGCGAGGACTGATTTCCGCAGCCGCCTGACCGTTTGAGCAACGCAGGGAACCCCGAAGGGGCGGCAAACCGGGGGCGCCTTTTCTTCAGTCACCTTCTTTTGGCGAAGCAAAAGAAGGTGACTTGCTGTCGGGCAACCCCCGACGGTTTTGTCATATACCCAGTTCTGCGATAGGCGCGTCAACCGGCTATAATCCACGCCCCTGATCTTCCCGGAAAAATTCCATGTCTGTCCTGCTCTGGATCATTGCGGCCAGTATTTTCGGCGGCGCGTTGAGCGTGCTCGGCGCTGCGTTGTTCGCTTTGAATGCAAGTGCGAAGTGGATCAACGCGCTGGTCAGCTATGCCATCGGTGCATTGCTGGGCGCGGTGTTTCTGAACATCTTACCGGAGGCGGTGGAGCTGAGCGGAGACATGGCGAAGGTGAGCGGTACGGTGCTGATCGGTATCCTGCTGTTCTTCACGCTGGAGAAAGTGCTGCTGTGGCGTCACTGCCACCACACTCATTGCGAGGCGCACGAACCGGATACGGCGCATGTGCACGGGCGTAGCGGCACGATGATTATGGTCGGCGATACTTTCCACAACTTCGTCGATGGCATCATCATCGCGGCGGCGTTCCTGACCGACGTGCATCTGGGCATCGTCACCGCGCTGGCGATCATCGCCCACGAGATTCCGCAGGAAGTCGGCGATTTCCTGATCCTGCTGCATTCGGGATACAGCAAGATGCAAGCCTTGGGCGTCAATCTGTTGTCCAGCCTGGCGACGCTGGTCGGTGGTGTGTTGGCTTATTTTGCCTTGCAGTCGGTGCAGGAAATCGTGCCGACGCTGTTGTCGCTGGCGGCGGCGAGCATGCTCTATGTCGCGGTCGCCGACCTGATTCCGGGCTTGCACAAGCGCACCCGGTTGTACGACACGCTGCAGCAGGTGCTGCTGATCGGCGCCGGCGTGGCGACCATCTATACCATGGGGCTATTCATTCAGGCCTGATCTCAACTATGGGTCTATCGCCAATATAACGCGAGCAGGGTGCTGGTGTAGTGCTGCATTTTGTCTGGAGCTTATGCCAACGGCATAGCTGCATTGGTGGCGGAGGATATGTCGGGCGAAGCCCGACCTACATGGACTTGCTCATCATAAGTGTCGCCAAGAGCGCACACTACGTTAACGTGAAACTCGCGTAGCGAGGCCTCGTCCCTCTCGCCCGCTTGCGGGAGAGAGCCGGAGAGAGGGGAACGGGTATGGCAAGTTTCATCATCAGGGGCGGCGCACTTGCTATGCTCGTTAGTTAGCCAGACAGAAATCGAGCAATGCCTTCATTCTGTTGGAGCTAGCTTTGTAACCGTACAGGAATTCGCCTTCCAGTGTCGTAAGGATTTTGGTGACCGCTTCCGCCAGAAGGAATTCTTGCAGATGACTTCGTTCGATCACGCTCAAAGGAAAGATTGCTTCGTAATGAGCAAGGAAGCATTCCATCCGTTCCGGTGTTAGTGCATCTTTGCATATTCCGAACTCGATCATCCCGTCGGCGACATCTTCGAGTCTGGGGATGAATCGAGCAGCCTGGAAGTCGAATACGAATACGGCATCGCCTTGAAAAAGGAAGTTTCTCGGGTGCAAATCTCCGTGACCATGAACCCAAGTCAGTTTTTCCCAATCGGACTCTAGTTCCAGCCAGCCTTCAATTCGTTTGGTGAGCTTGTCGAACCCGGCTGTGTCGTAAATGCATTCATCGAAGCGAGGATTGGCTCGCAGCGTGGGCAACCGATTAATCCATAGGGAGATGAAAGTTCTGTAATCGAAATCTCTTGTGGCGATTACATCTTCCGGCAGGCTGCGATGGACTTGTGCCAGTGCTTGGGCTGCGTTGGCGATGTGTGCCGGAGTGTTGTCGAAAGCATGTCCATCGATATAGCGAAACACCATCGCTTTGCGTGAGCCCATCTCGTGGATGGAATTTCCATGTCGATCATGGAGTGCGGAAACGGCAGGAGCGTTGCAACGTTCCAATTGGTCCAGAATCGCACTCTCATAGTCGATGTGTTCTGCTTTGCTGCCTGATTTTCGTGGCGTGAAATCGAGCCCGCTGAAAATTTTGACGACATATGCAGCATTCCCGGCTACTGCTTTATAGACATAGTTGTGGCTGGGGAAGTCGATTTTTGAAATGGAAGGTGCATCAATTCCATAAGCATCGCGCAGCAAGTCGGCAGTTTTATCTAGCCAATCTTCCGCTTTTTTTTTTGCGGTGGAAGAGCGCCTTTTTCATAGATCAGCTCTGCTTTGATGCCGCTCAGGTATTTGTCCTTGACCTCCGCATTGCAATTCGAAGGGAAGAATAAATACGCCTCGATGAGATGGTTGAAGTACTTTATGTGGCTATATTGCGCTGTGTAAGGGGATGCAACCTGATGCGGCACATCGCCCAAGTGGTAGTAATAGCTGCCCGAGTAATCGGTAAAAAACTTTTTCTCCCAGTGCTCGGGAATTGGGTGACTTTCGTCGATCTCAAGCAAGATATCGAAATCGGAAGCCAGTTTGGCCCAGTCAAAATGGATAAAGGGAACTTCATACTTACCGAGGTTGTTTTTGGTGGAAGAACCCAGAAGATATATCTTGTTTACGCAAGGGTGCGTCGCCACATTTTCCAGAATATATTTATTAAATGTGGCATTGATCGTGTCGCACTCTTGTTCATCGAATAGCGTCTTCAGCGGTTTGACGAAAAACAATCCTATGTTGTGCAGAAAGTTCGAAAACTTGGCGTAGTCCTGGTTTGAGTCTCCGTTGTAGCGAGAGGTCGAATTTTGGAAGATGACTCGCTGATTGGCGCGATCCAGGAGGAAAGAGCGAAAGTCGAGATTGATATATGGGTTCTCCCCGGATCGCACCATGCCGAAAGCGTCGAGCACTTGTAGCCGCAGCAGGTTGATTTCCTTCGGCGTAATGGCGCTTTTCATGGCAGTCAAATAGTCTGCAAGAAGCACAAACGGGGCCGCAGGGATGGATATCGCAGCCCCGGAATTTTTATTGCTGCCGATGCGGACACGAATCTCCATATCGCTGCCTTTAAATATGTGTACGCCAGCATCTTCCGCGCTCGTAAAAGTCAGTGCCTTGAACATCTGCTTGATCTTGCCAAGGTATTTGTTTTCGATCTCAACCAGAGCCGTGTTGGGAGATGCGTTGCGGTTCGTTTCGATCAAACGGTATTCCAGATCGTTATATCCAATCAGGTGAAGCACCTCATCCAGGCTGCGCTGACTTCCCCTTCGCTCGACGACATCGTTCATCGCTTGCAGGATGTTGTCGAACGACCTTTTGTCGAACAAGAGTTTGTAATTCCTGAAATGAATATGATAGCCGTCGAGGTTTTCCTCGATGGACACTCGATTGGCGTTGTATTTCACCGGATGTTTCAATGGTGCATCGAGGGCGATTGTCGTTAATGTGTTGGACTCGTTCGTGTTCGGCAGCACGCCATCCATGTAGCCCTGGCCAATTTTGTTTTTGACGGCAGGGGCGCAGCGCTCGAATGCTTCGGCAAACTCCAGAAACTCGGGAACGCTCAGTTCGATTCTGAGATCGCGATAGTGAATATGGATGTTCTCTCCCATATCCATAAAAAAGTATTTGTATGGATTTTCTGTAAGTCCACCGGAGCGGTGGTAAAGACGCGTCATTATTCCCATGAATGTGATTGCCTATAATTTGAGCTTCATTAATTGCCGTTATGAAAAATAAATAGTGACAGCAATAGTGACGAAAAATGCTGAGGCATTATCGCCGCAGCGTTTACAAAACGGAATATCAAAAGCGAAAAGAAAAACCACACGGTGCTTTTACCGTTTGAACATTTCGAAAAAAACGGGATTCCTATATGGAATCCCGTCGGCTTGCTAAAGGATGACTAACTCAAGAATTACCACTCGATCTTATCGTCGCTCCCGAGATTGTCGCTGTGGGTGTCGGCGCCATGATGGTCGGCATCCTTGGAGTCATCGCCGTGACCGCTATCGGATTGCGGAGCATCGATTTCCGACATCCAGCCCCCGTATTCGGAAGTCGTATTGCCGGACATGACATCAACTTCGATCATCTCGTTCCAGGCAGGTTGACCTCCCGTCCCATCTAGGGAGTTGGAAAGCTCGCCCAGATCGAACAGGTCATTGCTCCCATTGTCGTTGTCGCCCATTGCATTTTCGGCATTGTTGTGCGAGTCGGAAGAGCCGGGGGCAGACTGGTCGCCGTTACCGTAGCCATTGTTGCCCTTGGAGTCGTGCTCATCCTTGGAGTCCTTCTCATCCTTGGAGTCCTTCTCATCCTTGGAGTCCTTCTCATCCTTGGAGTCCTTCTCATCCTTGGAGTCCTTCTCATCCTTGGAGTCCTTCTCATCCTTGGAGTCCTTCTCATCCTTGGAGTCCTTC